>Ga0153917_1000411_pt1 | contig 29183 bp, 29 predicted proteins | sample TSFL001MetaG_FD_104695 | JGI IMG/M metagenome (GOLD analysis project Ga0153917, IMG submission 104695) | Attine ant fungus gardens microbial communities from Florida, USA - TSFL001 MetaG | ecosystem: Host-associated > Fungi > Mycelium > Unclassified | place: USA: Florida, Paynes Creek Historic... | reverse complement strand
GACTTATTCATTGCTGTCATGACCATTCTCGGTGCGTTCGGAGTGATGCTGTTTATTAACTGGCAGCTGGCATTATTAACGTTTATCATTATGCCGATCGTCATTTGGCTGGCGCTTTATTTCAACAAAAAAATGACCAAAGCATTTACAACGCTGAACAAGGATATCGGGGACTTCAGCGCGCGGGTAGAAAATAATATCGGCGGCATCCGGCTGGTGCAGGCGTTCGGCAATGAAGCGTTTGAAAAAGAACGCTTCGCCGTCAACAACCAGCGTTTTCGGGTCACTAAGCTTTCTTCCTACAAAATCATGGCGAAAAACGGTTCAATCAGCTATATGCTGACCCGATTTGTCACACTGTTTGTCCTTTTGTGCGGGACGTGGTTTGTCATTCGCGGCTCCTTATCGTACGGGGAATTTGTGGCGTTTGTGCTCCTGACGAATGTGCTGTTCAGGCCTATTGACAAAATTAATGCCATTATTGAAATGTATCCGAGGGGGATCGCCGGTTTCAAAAGCTATATGGAACTCATGGAGACAGAGCCGGATATTCAGGACTTACCTGATGCGAGAGATGTTACTGGCCTGAAGGGCAATATCCGCTATGAACATGTTTCGTTTGGCTATGATGACCATCACAACGTCCTCAATGACATTAACCTATCCATTCAAGCGGGGGAAACGGTGGCGTTCGTCGGTCCGTCAGGTGCGGGGAAATCAACGCTTTGCAGTCTGCTGCCGCGCTTTTATGAAGCATCGGAGGGCGACATTACGATTGACGGCATCAGCATAAAAGACATGACGCTTTCTTCACTGCGCGGGCAAATTGGCGTCGTACAGCAGGACGTTTTCTTGTTCGCGGGCACGCTTAGAGAAAATATCGCCTACGGCCGATTAGGCGCATCAGAAGAAGACATTTGGCAGGCTGTGAAGCAGGCGCATCTGGAAGAGCTCGTCCATAACATGCCCGATGGGTTGGATACTATTATTGGCGAACGCGGCGTGAAGCTTTCCGGCGGGCAAAAACAGCGTTTGTCAATTGCGCGGATGTTCTTGAAAAATCCGTCGATCCTGATTCTCGATGAAGCCACCTCAGCCCTTGATACGGAAACGGAAGCGGCGATCCAAAAGGCGCTTCAAGAGTTGTCCGAGGGGCGCACGACGCTTGTCATCGCCCACAGGCTGGCAACAATCAAAGACGCGGACAGAATTGTGGTTGTTACAAACAACGGGATTGAAGAACAAGGCCGTCATCAAGACCTGATTGAAGCCGGAGGCCTATACAGCAGGCTGCATCAAGCACAATTTGGGCAAATGGTGCAGCGATAGGAGGAGAACATGGAAAGAAAAACTGTGCTGTACATTGCTGTTTCATTGGACGGGATGGTCGCAAGAGAAGATGGAAGCATCGATTGGCTGGATGAATTTGAAGGTGAAGGCGACAACGGCTACAGTGATTTTTATCAGACTGTTGATACAGTCATTTTAGGGCGAAGCACATATGAGCACATTAAAGTGCTAACCCCCGTTTTCCCATATCAGGATAAAACCTGCTATGTTTTTACTGGATCGCCCGACAGTTATGAGGATGAACATGTGACGTTTATCAATGAGGGAGCCAGAGTCTTCACTGGCCGTTTGAAACAGGAAAAGGGCTTAAACATCTGGATAGCTGGCGGGGCAGAGCTGGTGAATGCCTTTATGAGAGACGATGCCATCGACGAATTCATCATCACTATTATTCCCGTCGTTTTAGGAAGCGGCATCCCGCTGTTTCACGAACTAACAAATGAAACAAAACTGCGGTTAAAAGGGACAAAACAATTCGGGCAGGCGGTTCAGCTCCATTATGTAAGAGCATAAGAAAAAGGATAGACAGATGTCTATCCTTTTTTGTATGTAAGTTAGAGCGCTTCTCTCTCAGCAGGCTCGATGAGATTTTGGAATTTTTCAATGAGCTGTGATGCTTTTGTTCCTTCCACTACGATCAGATATTCCTTTTCATTATGAGCCATGCGGAATGTTTCAAGCTCAATTAAGCTTTTGATTTTGCACATCGTTTTCTTTGAGTAAATATAAACCTCGTGGCTTCCGGAATGGCACATTTTATAAAGATGAATCAAATTTCTTAAAGTAAAGGCCTGTGCGGCTACTTTCAGAGACTTGATATTTTTCATGATCTTTCTCCTCCATCGATTGTTGTCTTATATAGTCTAAGTTCCCAAAGCGGACAAGCCGTAAACCTGTTTTTGCACATTTATGACTTCCATTGCAGCGCACCGCCCCCGATGCGTTTGACACCGCGGATGGAGCTTAATTCATCCATCAAGCGGAGAAGCGCCTTGTCTTTCTGCTTTGCTTCAATCATGAAATCAATATTAGTTTCCCATTGCCTAAAGCGTTCCAACAGCGGCAGCAAAAAGTTGGCGTCAACATAATCGGCATGGCTGCGTATCGCTTGCTCCGATTTTGGGGAAGACAAGTGAACCTTTGGCTGAAGGCCGATCCGCTCCCACGTTTTGATCATGCGGGGCAGTGTTTCATTCAGGTCGGCGTGATCGTCTGGATTGGCGTAAAAATGATGAAAGTCAAAGACGAACGGAACATCCTCCTGCTCACAGACCTGAAGCGTTTCTTCCGTCGTATATGTTTTATCATCATTTTCAAGTGTCATCCGCTCTTTGATCTCCTGCGGAAGCTGTTGTATATTTTGATGAAATTGTGCAGTGGCGGTGTCTTTATTTCCGTAAGCGCCGCCAATATGAATGTTGATAACGGAGCGATCAGCAATGCCCATGGCTTCAAGCATGCGGTAGTGATACGCCATATCGGTTACCGCATTTTTTGTGACGGATTCCTTCGTGCTCGTAAACAGAGTGAATTGATTTGGATGAAAGCTTGTTCTCAGTTGATGTGTTTTAACAAGCTCTCCAATCTCCCGAAACTCTTTTTGAAACGGTGTTACAAAATCCCACATCACTTCGGGATGCGTAGCCAGCGGCACAATCGAACTGGAAAAACGGTACAAAGGAATGCCGTGTCCGATGATATAGTGAAGGGTTCTCATCGTATTGCGTAAATTGGCTTTTGTCACAGTCAGAAGCGCTTCTTTTCTTTCAGTCTTTGAAAGCTTTGAATAACGCGCGAATGTCAATGTTTTAGCGGGAGATGCATCCCAAAGGCTCATTGCATTTGAAACGAACCCGAATCTGAAAATCATAGGAACTCTCCTTTATAAGAAATAAGATAACGCCTTGCCGAGCCATTCCGCCGGGCGCTGCCTGAATGTGCGCTTGCTGAAATCCTCCATCGTCAGCAGCTCCGACTTTTTCATATCCTCCTCAATTGTGGCATAGACTTCACTTGTAAACGCTTCGTCATCAATTTCAACATTCACCTCTTCATTTAAAAACAGGCTTCGTTTATCGAAGTTGGCTGTTCCGATAATGCTGAGATGGTCGTCTATGATGACGGCTTTTACATGATAAAACCCTTGATAATAACGATAAATAAGACAGCCGGCATCCAAGAGCTCCGAATAATACGTAAAAGCCGCTTCTCTCACCAGCGGATGGTCTGATTTCATCGGTACAATGATTCTCACAGATACGCCGTTTTTTCTTGCGTTGATGAGGGCCTCTTGAAGCGGCTTTGATGGAATGTAATAAGGCGTGCAAACCGTAAGGCGATTCTTCGCTTGGGCAATATTGGCCAAGTATATGTTTTCAAGGGAATAACCGTCGGTCGCATAGATCTTGTGAGAAATAGTCCCTTGCTGAAGCTTTGGCCAAACATCCGAACCCAGTTCGATTCCGGTATTTCGTTTTAGGTCAGAAGCAAAAAGCGTTTGAAGATCATGTACGCCTTCTCCCATCATGCGCAGATGATAATCCTCCCAATTGCCGAACTTCGCTTTCTTTCCAAGATATTCTTCGGCGATGTTAAACCCGCCGATATAACCGATTTTTCCGTCTATAACTGTAATCTTCCGGTGATTCCGTTTTTGCATGTGAAAAAAGAAAAAAGGAAAACGGGGACGATTCATCACATGGACATGTACGCCGGCATTTTTCATCGTCTGAAGCGCCGTTTTTTTAATTGCTCGGCAGCCCGCCCAATCCAGAAGCAAATAAACGGAGACGCCAGCCTGGGCTTTTGTTTTCAGCAGGGTATACATATTGTGGCTGACCTCATCATTTTTCATAATAAAAAACATCATGTGAACAGAAGAGGCGGCCTGGCGAATATCCTTCATCATCCGCTCAACGAGATCAGCGCCGCAGTGGATCAATTCGATGTCACTCTTCTTTTTTGAAAAAACAGGCTCGTACGCCTTCTTTCTGTATCCGGCACGGCCCATGAAGATATCAAGCAGAATCAAAGCAAAAAAAATAACGACAATGATCATAATCACGATAAATACCTTCATACCGGCACTCCTTTCCGTAGTAAAGGTAGTGTGCCCGAACAGCGGGAATTTAATTATTGACTGAACACTCATTCATTATTTATCATAAAGATAATCTTATACAGATTCGGGGGTAGGGGATCGCGGTCTTTATCCAGTAAAAAGGGGGAATTGGAATGAGCGGCTTTCTCATCGCAAATGCGTTATTATTTCTGATTGTAACCGCTTACGCTGTCTATTTGTTTGTGTACTTGGTCAAAACGAGACTGGCCTACATCAAGCTCGGCCAGAAAGAACAATTTGATCAACGGTTCAAGGAACGGCTTCGCGCCATATGGGTGAATGTATTCGGACAGAAAAAACTGCTCAAGGACAAGAAAAGCGGAATCATTCACGTCATGTTTTTCTACGGATTTATATTGGTTCAGTTCGGAGCGATTGACTTTATCATCAAAGGACTGGCTCCCGGCCGGAATCTGCCGCTTGGCCCGGTCTATCCCGCTTTCACTTTTTTTCAGGAAATCGTTACGTTTCTCATTTTAATTGCTGTGGGATGGGCATTCTACAGACGTTATATCGAAAAGCTCGTGAGGCTGAAACGCGGTTTTAAAGCCGGGCTCGTTCTGATTTTCATCGGAGGGTTAATGCTGACCGTTCTGCTTGGAAACGGGATGAATCTGATTTGGCATGATCATGGGCTTTCTTGGAGCGAGCCAATTGCTTCAGGTATTGCGTTTTTGCTTAGCGGAGTCGGGAAAACAGGTGCGGCGGTGATTTTCTATATCGCATGGTGGATCCATCTCCTGTTCTTGCTTAGCTTTTTAGTGTACGTGCCTCAGTCGAAGCATGCCCATTTAATCGCCGGCCCGGCAAATGTCTTTTTCAATCGAATGGAATCTGCCGGAAAACTTGAAAAAATAGATTTTACCGACGAAACGAAAGAAAGCTACGGAGCGGGTAAAATTGAAGATTTCAGGCAGTCCCAGCTGCTTGATTTGTACGCATGTGTCGAGTGCGGCCGCTGCACCAATATGTGCCCGGCAACAGGCACCGGAAAAATGCTGTCTCCGATGGACCTGATTTTGCGTCTCAGAGACCATCTCACGGAAAAAGGCGCCGCCGTCACCTCGCGCTCGCCATGGGTGCCCGCGGCAGCGTTCCAGCATACGAGAGGCAATCAGCTGGCCGCAGCGTCAGCGGGCAGCGGATCGCAGGAAGCCGCAGCAGCGCTGGATTACAATCCAAGCTTGATCGGCGACGTCATCACAGAGGAAGAAATTTGGGCGTGCACCACTTGCCGAAACTGTGAGGATCAATGCCCGGTCATGAATGAGCACGTGGATAAAATCGTCGACCTCCGCCGCTACCTCGTACTGACTGAAGGAAAAATGGACAGTGACGCCCAGCGCGCGATGACTAGTATCGAGCGGCAGGGAAATCCGTGGGGACTCAACCGCAAAGAACGCGAAAACTGGCGTGACGCGGCGCCGGATGCTGAGATTCCGACCGTAAAAGAAATGAAAAAAGAAGGAAAAGAATTTGAGTACCTTTTCTGGGTTGGTTCCATGGGGTCCTACGACAACAGAAGCCAGAAAATCGCGATTTCCTTTGCCAAGCTGCTCAATCACGCAGGCGTGTCCTTCGCGATCCTCGGCAATAAAGAAAAAAATTCAGGAGATACACCGCGCCGCCTCGGAAATGAATTTTTGTTCCAAGAGCTGGCTGAGAAGAATATTTCTGAATTTGAAAAAAATGATGTCAAAAAAATCGTTACAATCGACCCCCATGCATACAATTTATTTAAAAACGAATATCCGGATTTCGGATTTGAAGGCGAGGTTTATCATCATACAGAGGTGCTGGCCGAGCTTGTGAAAAACGGAAAATTAAAGCCGCAGCACCCGCTTCATGAGACGATTACCTTCCATGATTCGTGCTATTTGGGCCGGTACAATGAAGTCTATGATCCGCCGAGAGAGATTTTGAAAGCCATTCCGGGCGTGCAGCTGATTGAAATGGAGAGAAACCGGGAAACCGGCATGTGCTGCGGAGCCGGCGGGGGATTAATGTGGATGGAGGAGGAAACGGGCAACAGGATTAACGTCGCCAGGACTGAGCAAGCGCTCGCGGTCAACCCATCGGTGATCAGTTCCGGCTGTCCGTACTGTCTCACGATGATTGGGGACGGCACAAAGGCGAAGGAAGCTGAAGACCAAGTCAAAACGTACGACGTCGTCGAACTTCTGGCTCAATCCGTTTTAGGCGCTGATCTGAAAATGGGGGATAAGCAATGAACTTTTCATTATCAGAAGAACATGAGATGATACGAAAATTGGTGCGCGATTTTGCGAAACATGAGGTGGCCCCGACAGCGGCAGAACGAGACGAACAAGAACGCTTCGATCGCGAGCTGTTTCGGGAAATGGCAAATCTGGGGCTGACGGGAATTCCGTGGCCTGAAGATTACGGTGGAATCGGAAGTGACTATTTGGCCTATGTCATCGCAGTGGAGGAGCTTTCAAAAGTGTGCGCCTCCACCGGTGTGACGCTTTCCGCCCATATCTCTCTTTGCAGCTGGCCGCTGTTTGCCTTTGGGACGGAGGAACAGAAGACAGAGTACTTAACACAGCTGGCCCTCGGAGAGAAAATCGGCGCATTCGCTTTGACCGAAGCAGGGTCTGGCTCTGACGCCGGCGGCATGAAAACAACTGCTGAACGAATCGGCGATGACTACGTGTTAAATGGTTCAAAGGTGTTTATCACAAACGGCGGTGTTGCTGATATTTACATTGTTTTTGCAGTCACCGATCCCGAGAAAAAGAAAAAAGGGATTACCGCTTTTATAGTAGAAAAGGATTTTGAAGGATTTTTTACAGGCAAGAAAGAAAAGAAGCTGGGCATCCGTTCTTCACCGACAACGGAAATCATGTTCGAAGATTGTGTAGTGCCTGCATCAAACCGTCTCGGAGAAGAAGGAGAAGGCTTCAAAATCGCGATGAAGACGCTTGACGGAGGCAGAAACGGCATCGCCGCACAAGCCGTGGGCATCGCTCAAGGGGCGCTTGATGCGGCGCTTCAATATGCAAAAGAGCGAAAGCAATTCGGAAAATCGATCGCTGAGCAGCAGGGTATCGCTTTTAAACTCGCGGATATGGCTACAATGATAGAAGCTTCAAGGCTACTGACCTATCAGGCTGCATGGTTAGAATCATCAGGCCTTCCATATGGAAAAGCTTCCGCCATGTCCAAACTGATGGCTGGGGATACGGCGATGAAGGTGACGACCGAAGCCGTGCAGATTTTCGGCGGCTACGGCTATACAAAAGATTACCCAGTAGAACGCTATATGCGTGATGCGAAAATCACGCAAATCTATGAAGGCACTCAAGAAATTCAAAGACTTGTCATCTCCAGAATGCTCGCGGATTAACGCAAAACATCTATCAGTCGGATCACTCTTGTAAAATTATTTAAATTAACGCTGTTAAGGGTAGCATATTCTGTTTTATTTTGTTTATAATGAGAGGTATGGTTTGTATAAGAACGATACAAAATCGCTTTCATTATTGATAAAACAGATACATATAAGTAATAGAAAGGGAGTGTCCGACCTTGGGTATCAAACAATATTCACAGGAAGAGCTAAAGGAAATGGCTTTAGTTGAAATCGCTCATGAATTATTTGAAGAACATAAAAAACCAGTTCCTTTTCAGGAGCTTTTAAATGAAATTGCATCTTTGCTCGGCGTGAAAAAAGAAGAGCTTGGAGACCGCATCGCTCAATTTTATACAGATTTAAACATTGACGGCCGCTTCCTGGCGCTTTCTGACCAGACGTGGGGGCTTCGCAGCTGGTATCCGTATGATCAGCTTGATGAAGAAACTCAGCCGACAGTCAAGGCGAAAAAGAAAAAAGCGAAGAAAGCAGTCGAAGAAGATCTTGATCTTGACGAGTTTGAAGAGATCGACGAAGACGACCTTGATTTGGATGAAGTTGAGGAAGAACTCGATCTTGAAGCCGACGATTTTGACGATGAAGATCTTGATGAAGACGACGATGATCTTGAGATCGAAGAAGATATTATTGATGAAGATGATGAAGACTATGATGATGAAGAAGAGGAAATTAAATAGTATAAGATTTCATCTTCAAAACGATCTTGACTTTCATAGTCGAACTAGGTAGTATGTATTTTGGGCTCTTCAAAAACGAAGAGAGAACATAGTACGTTATGCTCCCTTTCAAGAAATTGAAAGGGAGCTTTCTTATTTTCACCCCTCATTTTTCTTATAAATCATTTAAAAGGCTAAATGATTTTTTATAAAATAGTACATTTTAAAAATGTAGCTAAGAGCGAAGAGAGGAGCAAACGAAATGACGAAATATATTTTTGTAACCGGGGGAGTTGTATCCTCACTTGGAAAGGGTATTGTAGCAGCTTCATTAGGACGTTTGCTGAAAAACCGCGGACTGAACGTGACGATTCAAAAATTCGATCCATACATCAACGTTGACCCGGGAACAATGAGCCCGTACCAGCACGGTGAAGTATTCGTAACGGATGACGGCGCTGAAACAGACTTGGACCTTGGTCACTATGAGCGTTTTATCGACATTAACCTGAATAAATTCAGCAACGTGACAACAGGTAAAATCTATTCAACAGTTCTTAAAAAAGAACGCCGCGGAGATTACCTTGGCGGAACCGTACAGGTCATCCCGCACATCACAAACGAATTGAAAGACCGTGTTTACCGCGCAGGGAAAGAGACAAACGCAGATGTCGTTATTACAGAAATCGGCGGTACTGTCGGAGACATTGAATCACTGCCATTCCTTGAAGCAATCCGCCAAATGAAGAGCGACATCGGCCGTGAAAATGTAATGTACATCCACTGTACGCTTGTACCTTACATTAAAGCTGCTGGGGAATTAAAAACAAAACCGACACAGCACAGCGTAAAAGAATTGCGCAGCTTGGGCATTCAGCCAAACATCATCGTCGTTCGTACAGAAATGCCGATTTCTCAAGATATGAAAGATAAAATCGCGCTATTCTGCGACATCGATACAAAAGCGGTTATTGAATGTGAAGATGCGGACAACCTCTACTCCATTCCGCTTGAGCTTCAAAAACAAGGGCTTGATAAGCTTGTTTGCGAGCACATGAAATTGGCATGCAAAGAAGCGGAAATGTCCGAGTGGAAAGAGCTTGTTAACAAAGTCAGCAACCTGTCTCAAACGATTACAATCGGCCTTGTCGGCAAATATGTTGAGCTTCCTGACGCATACATTTCTGTTGTCGAGTCCCTCCGTCATGCGGGCTATGCGTTTGACACAGATGTAAAAGTGAAATGGATCAACGCGGAAGAAGTGACAGAAAACAATATCGCAGAACTCACAAGCGGAACAGACGGCATTATTGTGCCGGGCGGATTTGGAGACCGCGGTGTTGAAGGCAAAATCGTTGCAACAAAATACGCGCGTGAAAACAAGATTCCGTTCTTGGGCATTTGCTTGGGCATGCAGGTGGCGTCTATTGAATACGCACGAAACGTATTGGGCTTAAAAGGCGCTCACTCAGCGGAAATTGATCCGTCAACTCAATACCCGATCATTGACCTTCTTCCTGAACAGAAGGATGTTGAGGATCTAGGAGGAACGCTTCGTCTCGGCCTTTACCCTTGTAAGCTTGAAGAAGGCACGAAAGCCTTTGAAGTGTATCAGGATGAAGTGGTGTACGAGCGCCACCGCCATCGCTATGAGTTTAACAATGAATTCAGACAGCAAATGGAAGAGCAAGGCTTCGTATTCTCAGGCACAAGCCCTGACGGCCGCCTTGTTGAAATCATCGAGCTGAAAGACCACCCTTGGTTCGTGGCTTCTCAGTTCCACCCAGAGTTCAAGTCAAGACCGACAAGACCTCAGCCTCTATTCAAAGGCTTTATCGGAGCGTCTGTCGAAGCTGCAAATCAGAAGTAACAAAAAAAGACTTGCCGTTTGTCAAAAGCGGGCAAGTCTTTTTTATTTGTTTCCGGCAAGATCCAGCATGTACAATAAGATATTATGCATATTCTTGCAGAATTTCTTTTAGTGTAAACGATAAAGCGTGATAGACATACAGTGCTGTCATTAAAGAGGGAAATCCATAACGGGTGCCGTCTTCATCGGGAACAAGCGGCATTTTTAATTTAGAATCAATATGCACATCACAATACTGTTCTATTCCTGCGCTATCTTTGGCTGAGGGCGATACGCATACGATTCCCGCGCCTTTTTCATACAGCTCTTTTGCGAGCGCCTGTTCTTCGGTTGTTCCCGTCCCTGAGCAAAACATCAGCACCCTGTCGCTTTCTGTCACTTCCTCAGCGCTTTCTGGAAAGGCTTTGACAGATGGAAAGGGTTCTTTGCTTTCAGTGGCCTCAAAAAAGACGCCCTGAAGCTCGTTCGCTCCGTATAAATAAATGGAATGCCCGCTGATCACCGCTTGAGCAAGCAGCCGCGCCCCATCTTCAATCGCGTCAGATTCCTTATCCTGAATGCGGGAAAAAATACCTGTTAACTGCGTCGTGAATATTTTCAACATAAGTGAATCCTCCTTTATAACGTACAATATCAGTATACAACAAAAGAGAAAATGCTCAGAAAATGTCGTAAAGTAGACTATTATAATTAAAGGAAATAGGAAAATCAAACAGAATACATACACTACTGCTTACTTTTGACGAAAATCATAATATTGGGGTGTAAAATGATGAATGAAAAAATTTTAATCGTTGATGATCAATACGGCATTCGTATTTTGCTTAATGAAGTGTTCAATAAAGAAGGCTACCAGACGTTTCAGGCTGCGAACGGCCTGCAGGCGCTTGACATTGTGACAAAAGAACGGCCTGACCTTGTGCTTTTAGACATGAAAATTCCCGGCATGGACGGAATCGAAATCCTAAAACGGATGAAGGTCATTGACGAAAACATCCGGGTCATTATCATGACGGCATACGGAGAGCTCGACATGATCCAGGAATCAAAGGAATTGGGCGCTCTGACGCACTTTGCAAAGCCGTTTGACATCGACGAAATCAGAGACGCCGTCAAAAAATATCTGCCCCTGAAGTCTAACTGACAAAAAGAAGAAACAAATGAATGATGTCATTGTGTTGCCGATTTGTCGAAAAGTTGGTATCCTAGTTATGGAGAAAAAGCGATCTGAGTATTTACATATGACAGCAATATATGGGTCATGCTAGGGTGGAAAGCTTTTTTCGCTAGAAGACAATCAGGCTACATAAGGAGGACATTCGACATGCCTTTAGTTTCTATGACGGAAATGTTGAATACAGCTAAAGAAAAAGGGTACGCTGTAGGACAATTTAACTTAAACAACCTTGAGTTTACTCAAGCGATTTTACAAGCAGCTGAAGAAGAAAAATCTCCAGTGATCCTTGGTGTTTCCGAAGGTGCGGGACGCTACATGGGCGGCTTCAAAACAGTCGTTGCTATGGTAAAAGCACTTATGGAAGAGTACAAAGTGACAGTTCCTGTTGCGATTCACTTAGACCACGGTTCAAGCTTTGAATCTTGTGCGAAAGCGATTCATGCAGGTTTCACATCTGTAATGATCGACGCTTCTCACCATCCATTTGAAGAAAACGTTGAAACAACTTCTAAAGTTGTTGAGCTTGCTCATTTCCACGGAGTATCTGTAGAAGCTGAGCTTGGAACAGTCGGCGGACAAGAAGATGACGTTATCGCTGAAGGCGTAATCTACGCTGACCCTAAAGAGTGCCAAGAGCTTGTTGAGCGCACTGGCATCGACTGCCTTGCACCTGCATTAGGTTCTGTTCACGGTCCTTACAAAGGCGAACCAAACCTTGGTTTCAAAGAAATGGAAGAGATCGGCAAAACAACTGGCCTTCCATTAGTTCTTCACGGCGGTACTGGAATTCCGACTGCTGACATCAAAAAAGCAATTTCACTTGGTACAGCTAAAATCAACGTGAATACTGAAAACCAAATTTCTTCTGCAAAAGCTGTTCGCGAAACATTGGCAGCTAAGCCTGACGAGTACGATCCACGTAAATACCTTGGACCAGCTCGTGAAGCAATCAAAGAAACAGTTATCGGTAAAATGCGTGAATTTGGTTCTTCAAACCAAGCTTAATTCAATTGGAACTTTTTATAGCCGCCTGACAGCTTGACAGGCGGTTTTCCGTCTATCTATAGAAAGCGCAATCATATTTCACAGTTCAGAAAATTTCTTAATTAGGGAGGCTTTTTGAAAATGTTATTCTTTGTTGATACAGCCAATATCGATGAAATTAAAGAAGCGAATGAATTAGGAATTCTCGCAGGTGTAACGACGAACCCTAGTTTAGTAGCGAAGGAAGCTAACGTATCATTCCACGACCGTCTTCGCGAGATCACAGACGTCGTGAAAGGGTCTGTAAGCGCAGAGGTTATTTCTTTGAAAGCTGAGGAAATGATCGAGGAAGGAAAAGAACTGGCGAAAATCGCTCCGAACATTACGGTCAAAATTCCAATGACGTCTGACGGTTTAAAAGCCGTAAGAGCACTTACTGACTTAGGCATCAAAACAAACGTTACATTGATCTTCAATGCCAACCAGGCGCTTCTTGCTGCCAGAGCGGGGGCAACGTATGTATCTCCATTCCTGGGACGTTTAGATGACATCGGCCACAACGGGCTTGACCTGATTTCAGATGTTAAACAGATTTTTGACATTCACGGACTTGACACGCAAATCATTGCAGCGTCTATCCGCCATCCGCAGCACGTGACAGAAGCCGCTTTAAGAGGGGCTCACATCGGCACAATGCCGCTGAAAGTCATTCATGCGCTCACTAAACACCCGTTAACAGACAAAGGAATCGAACAATTCCTGGCAGACTGGAACAAATAATGAAAGGGGCGGCAAACAGCTTTATGCCTGTTTGCCGCGGCCTTTATTTTTCACCGACCTGATACAGCGGACCTTCAGATGCTGACGCCGCTTTACAGAGAAGGAATCATTGGGCTGCAGAAGCTGATATCGGAATGAAGGGTTTGCGTACTGCTTTTGCCGGATGAAGACGATGTCTCTTGAGCCGGCGGGTCTCTGTGCAACTTTTGAAACCTGTGCCCCGCAAAGCTTCGCTATTTTCTTCCTGATATTTTACAATGTGTTGTATTCTTTCTCTTCGAATTGGCTAGATTTTGGACATGAGCTTTATTTGCAGAGACAGAATAAAATGACATTTTATTTAGCTCCGCAGCTATCTTCTTATGGAAGGAGACTATCATGGAAAAGTTGAATATTGCCGGCGGTGACTCGTTAAACGGTACAGTACATATCAGTGGCGCTAAAAACAGCGCTGTTGCGTTAATACCTGCAACCATTTTGGCAAATTCCGAGGTGACAATTGAAGGGCTTCCAGAGATTTCAGATATTGAAACGCTGCGTGACCTGTTGAAGGAAATCGGCGGCAACGTGCATTTTGAGAATGGGGAAATGGTTGTTGACCCTACGTCGATGATCAGCATGCCGCTTCCTAACGGGAAAGTAAAAAAGCTTCGCGCGTCGTATTATTTAATGGGGGCGATGCTGGGCCGCTTCAAGCAGGCAGTCATTGGATTGCCTGGCGGCTGTCACTTAGGGCCCCGCCCGATTGATCAGCATATCAAAGGCTTTGAGGCGCTCGGAGCTGAAGTAACCAATGAACAAGGCGCCATTTATTTGCGAGCTGAAAGGCTGAGAGGCGCACGGATTTATTTAGATGTCGTAAGCGTAGGAGCAACGATTAACATTATGCTCGCCGCTGTTTTGGCAGAAGGGAAAACGATCATCGAAAACGCTGCCAAAGAGCCTGAGATCATTGACGTCGCGACATTGCTTACCAGCATGGGCGCCAAAATCAAAGGTGCGGGCACCAATGTGATCCGAATCGACGGCGTTCAGGAACTGCACGGCTGCAAGCATACGATTATACCGGACAGAATTGAGGCCGGGACATTTATGATTGCGGGTGCTGCAATGGGCAAGGAAGTCATTATCGATAACGTCATTCCCACTCATCTTGAGTCGTTAACGGCAAAGCTGAGAGAAATGGGCTATCATATCGAAACAAGCGACGACCAGCTTCTTATTGTCGGCGGGCAGAAGAACTTAAAGCCGGTTGACGTCAAAACCCTCGTATATCCAGGGTTTCCGACTGATTTACAGCAGCCGATGACGGCGCTTCTGACAAGGGCAAAAGGGACAAGCGTCGTTACAGACACCATCTACTCGGCAAGATTCAAGCACATTGATGAGCTGAGACGGATGGGTGCCAATATGAAAGTGGAAGGCAGATCCGCCATCATCACAGGTCCTGTCGAGCTTCAAGGCGCAAAAGTGAAGGCGAGCGATCTTCGTGCCGGAGCCTGCTTGGTGGTAGCCGGACTGATGGCTGACGGCGTTACGGAAATTACGGGACTGGAGCATATTGACCGCGGCTACAGCAGCCTTGAGAAGAAGCTTGAGGGGCTTGGAGCGACAATTTGGCGTGAAAGAATGACAGACGAAGAAATAGAACAGCTTCAAAATTCATAATGGTTTCTTGTGAGAGGAGATCGTGTTGAAATGGAAAGAAGTTTATCAATGGAATTGGTACGTGTAACCGAAGCTGCCGCATTAGCATCTGCGAGATGGATGGGCCGGGGAAAAAAGGACGAGGCTGATGAAGCGGCAACAAGTGCAATGAGAGACGTTTTTGATACAGTGCCGATGAAAGGGACCGTTGTAATCGGTGAGGGAGAAATGGACGAAGCGCCAATGCTGTATATCGGGGAAAAACTCGGAAATGGGTACGGCCCGCGCGTTGATGTCGCAGTTGACCCTCTTGAAGGCACAAACATCTTAGCAAGCGGCGGCTGGAACGCGCTGACGGTTATCGCGGTCGCAGACCATGGCACGCTTTTGAATGCCCCTGACATGTATATGCAAAAAATTGCAGTCGGTCCGGAGGCGGTGGGCTGCATTGACATCGAAGCACCTGTCATTGACAACCTTAAAGCGGTGGCAAAAGCGAAAAACAAGGACGTTGAGGACGTCGTTGCCACCATTTTAAACCGTGAAAGACACGCAAAAATCATTTCCGAGCTTCGTGAGGCCGGCGCCAGAATCAAATTGATCAATGACGGCGATGTCGCAGGCGCCATCAACACGGCTTTCGACCACACGGGCGTTGACATCCTGTTCGGATCAGGCGGCGCTCCTGAGGGTGTGCTATCCGCTGTCGCGTTAAAAGCGCTCGGCGGAGAAATTATTGGTAAACTTCTTCCGCAAAACGAAGAAGAAATCACACGCTGTCACAAAATGGGCCTTGATTTAAGCAAAGTCCTTCGCATGGAAGACCTTGTGAAGGGTGATGACGCGATTTTTGCAGCTACAGGGGTTACTGACGGCGAGCTGTTAAAAGGAGTTCAATTTAAAGGCTCTGTCGGTACAACTGAAAGCTTAGTTATCCGTGCAAAATCAGGCACTGTCCGTTTCGTTGACGGCAGACACAGCTTGAAAAAGAAACCAAATCTTGTAATCCGTCCATAATAAACAGAAAAAGCGGGTGTAAGCCCGCTTTTCTTTTGCAGAAAAGCGTCAACTCTATCAATTCCGTGTCAAAACCTTGTTTCAGTTGAATAATTTTTTGAAATAAGGTAAAAATAAAGAGTGCTGCGAATTTTACTGCGTAATACCTTCTTTTAAGCACTAGGAAAGTTTCAATTTCTACCGCATACAGACGATATAAGTATTGATCTTCTCATGTTTTTGTCCTCGCTTCCTTCAAAACTCATTAAGACAATCCTTTTAACAAAAGCGCCGATCATGGGTGGAAGTGTTACCGATAGAAGTTCCTTTATGTTAAAAAAAGAATGTGCTTTGGCGGATGTTGTGCAAAAGCAGCAGATGACATGTTCAGAGTAAGATATTGACTATGAAAAGCGTGGTGTTTTTATGAAAGACGTATCTATTTCCTCTTTGGAAAATATGAAATTGAAAGAGCTTTATGAACTTGCAAGACATTATAAAATCTCCTATTACAGTAAACTGACAAAAAAAGAACTCATTTTCGCCATTCTGAAAGCGAATGCAGAACAGGAAGATCTGCTGTTTATGGAAGGCGTTCTTGAGATCATCCAGTCTGAAGGTTTCGGCTTCCTGAGACCGATCAACTACTCTCCAAGCTCAGAAGATATTTACATCTCAGCTTCACAAATCCGCCGTTTCGATTTGCGGAACGGAGACAAAGTATCCGGCAAAGTTCGCCCGCCAAAAGAAAATGAGCGTTATTATGGACTTTTGCACGTTGAAGCAGTGAACGGGGATGATCCCGAATCAGCAAAAGAGCGTGTGCATTTCCCTGCTCTTACGCCACTTTATCCAGATCGCCAAATGGTGCTTGAAACAAAGCCGAACTTCTTGTCTACAAGAATTATGGACATGATGGCGCCGGTCGGATTTGGACAGCGTGGATTGATTGTTGCGCCGCCGAAAGCCGGAAAAACGATGCTGCTGAAGGAAATTGCCAACAGCATTACAGCGAACCAGCCTGAAGCAGAGCTGATCGTGCTTTTAATTGACGAAAGACCTGAGGAAGTAACCGATATCGAGCGTTCTGTAGCTGGGGATGTCGTCAGCTCAACGTTTGATGAAGTGCCGGAAAACCATATCAAAGTGGCCGAGCTTGTGCTTGAACGCGCGATGCGTCTCGTGGAACACAAAAAAGACGTCATTATCCTGATGGATAGTATCACTCGGCTTGCCCGCGCCTACAACTTAGTGATTCCGCCGAGCGGAAGAACGCTCTCCGGGGGGATTGACCCAGCTGCGTTCCACCGCCCGAAACGCTTTTTCGGGGCTGCGAGAAATATCGAAGAGGGCGGCAGCTTAACCATCCTTGCTACGGCTCTGGTCGATACAGGTTCACGTATGGATGATGTCATTTATGAAGAATTCAAGGGAACGGGAAACATGGAGCTTCACCTTGACCGCTCTCTGGCCGAGCGCCGCATCTTCCCTGCCATCGATATCCGCCGTTCAGGAACGCGCAAAGAAGAGCTGCTTGTGCCTAAAGAGCATCTTGATCGTCTATGGTCGATCCGCAAAACGATGTCTGATTCACCTGATTTCGCAGAAAAGTTCATGAGAAAAATGAAAAAAACCAAAACAAACCAGGAATTTTTCGATATTCTCAATCAAGAATGGAAACAAGCAAATCTATCATCTGCAAGAAGGTAAATTGTATTTGCAAAAGGAGTAAATCACTGATATAATTTTCTCATATGCGTTTCGGACAACGCTCCGAAATAATAACTCTGTTTCCACACGGGATTCAGGGCGGAAGGAGATGGATACAATGAAAGCAGGAATTCATCCTAATTTCAAAAAAGCAACAGTTAAATGCGCTTGCGGAAATGAATTTGAAACAGGCTCAGTAAAAGAAGAGGTACGCGTTGAGATTTGCTCTGAATGCCACCCATTCTACACTGGCCGTCAAAAATTCGCTTCTGCTGATGGTCGTGTTGATCGCTTTAACAAAAAATACGGTCTTAAGTAATAATAGATTTCTCAACAGGCAAGAAGCAATCTTGCCTGTTTTTTATATTGTCTAAAGCACAGCTGGCAGAGAGAGGGGAGCGAAGCCTATGTACATAATGAAACAAAGCGGGTGGCTTGAGCTGATTTGCGGCAGCATGTTCTCGGGGAAATCTGAAGAGCTGATCAGAAGAGTGAAGAGAGCGACTTACGCCAAGCAGGAAGTCAGGGTATTTAAGCCTGTGATTGATAATCGATACAGCGAAGCTGCTGTTGTCTCCCATAATGGAACATCAATGACGAGCTACGCCATTTCGTCTGCTGCTGACATTTGGGATCACATCAGTGAAAGTACAGATGTGATTGCGGTAGATGAAGTGCAGTTTTTTGATCAGGAAATTGTTGAGGTTTTATCATCTCTTGCCGATAAAGGCTACCGTGTGATAGCAGCGGGCCTCGATATGGATTTTAGGGGAGAGCCGTTCGGCGTCGTCCCGAATATCATGGCGATTGCAGAAAGTGTGACAAAGCTGCAAGCCGTTTGTTCTGTCTGCGGATCACCGGCGAGCAGAACACAGCGCCTCATTGACGGCAAACCAGCTTCTTACGATGATCCGGTCATTTTGGTAGGTGCATCTGAATCGTATGAAGCCAGATGCAGACATCATCACGAAGTCCCAGGAAAGTCTAAAAAATAGTCCAAAACATGGGTATAAAGATAGTAAGCACCGGCTGAAAAAACCGGTGTTTTTTTTATATTCTGATAATATTCAATTAAAAAATTTAATTAAGTATATTAAAAAATTAAGTAATTTTCTTCCCTTGAATTTTGATTTTGACAGGCATACAATAGCTTACGTAATGTAAATAGTTTTGAGACATTGTTCGAATAATTGTCACAAAGTCGCATAAAGATCATGATCGGTCATATTTTAGATGGGTTATTACTTAACTTGGTTAACTATTTCAAGAAAGAAGGAGATTTGCTTGAATAACATAAAAAAAACCAAAGAAGGCCACTTAGAAACAACTCTTAGAGGAAAAGAAGTTTTATCTATTCCTACTTTAAATAAAGGCGTTGCTTTTTCACTAGAAGAAAGACAAGAACTTGGCTTAGAAGGGCTTCTCCCGCCAACTGTACTTTCTCTTGATCAACAAGCACAACGCGCGTACGAGCAGTTCCAAGCGCAGCCTGACCGCCTTCGTCAAAATGTTTACTTAAGTGATCTTGCAAACCGCAATGAAGTTCTTTTCTATAAATTGCTGAAAAACCATCTTCGCGAAATGCTTCCTGTTGTGTACACACCAACAGTTGGTGAAGCGATTCAGGAGTACAGCCATGAATATAGAAGACCTCAAGGAATCTACTTGTCAATCGACAACATTGACGGTATTGAAAAAGCGTTTGAAAACCTTCACGCGACAGCAGGCGATATTGATCTTATCGTTGCTACTGACTCTGAAAGCATTCTCGGTATCGGTGACTGGGGTGTAGGCGGTATTAACATCGCAATCGGTAAATTAGCTGTTTACACTGCTGCAGCTGGTATTGACCCTAGCCGTGTTATCCCGGTTGTGCTTGATGTCGGTACGAACAACGAAAAGCTTCTAAACGATCCTTTATATATTGGTAACAAGCATGAACGTGTTCAAGGTGAACGCTATGAAGCTTTCATTGAGGCCTATGTAAAAGCTGCATTGAAATTCTTCCCTAAAGCGCTTCTTCACTGGGAAGACCTTGGCAACAAAAATGCACGCAACATCATGAAGAAATACAATCATGAAATCCTGACATTTAATGATGATATTCAAGGTACCGGCGCGATTACACTTGCTGGTGTGCTTGCCGCTATGAAGAAAACAGGCGCTTCTATTAAAGATCAGCGTGTTGTTATTTTCGGTGCTGGTTCTGCTGGTATCGGTATTGCTGACCAAATCCGTGACACAATGGTGCTTGCCGGATTGTCTGAAGAAGAAGCTAACAAACGTTTCTACACACTTGATTACAGAGGCTTGCTGACTGAAGACATCGAAGGCATCCTTGATTTCCAAAAACCTTACCTTCGCAATGCGGATGAAGTGAAAGACTGGAAGCGCGATGAAAAAGGTCAAATTCCATTCGATGAAGTGGTTCGCCAAGCGAAACCAACGATCTTGATTGGTACTTCAGGGGTTTCAGGTGCGTTCACAGAGGAAATTGTAAAAGAAATGGCATCTCACGTAGACCGTCCGGTTATCATGCCGATGTCTAACCCGACTCACCTTGCTGAAGCAGTTCCTGAAGATCTGTTCAAATGGACTGACGGAAAAGTGCTTATTGCAACAGGAAGCCCATTTGACAATGTAGAATACAACGGTGTTTCTTATGAAATCGGACAATCTAACAACGCATTCGCGTTCCCTGGTCTTGGACTTGGTTCAATTGTAGCTGAAGCGCGTATCATTACACCTGCTATGTTTGCTGCAACTGCTGATGCGATTGCTGAAATGGTTGATCTCGAAACACCTGGAGCAGGGCTGCTTCCAAGCATTGATAAGCTTCAAGAGGTTTCTATTCAAGTTGCGATTGCCGTTGCTGAAGCAGCAATTAAAGACGGCGTGGCAAATCGTCAGCCTGAAGATGTGAAACAAGCGGTACTTGATGCAATGTGGACACCGGAATACAAAAAAATCATCGCGAAATAATTAGCGAGTAAATTTTTCGTCCGAGGGAAAGCTTTTTGTAAAGCTAAAGTATACGGACATAGGATTTGGAGGAGAATATTTTGAGCATCTTAGATATCTTAATCCTCCTGGCGCCGATCTTCTTTGTTATCGTGCTGGGTTGGTTTGCAGGACATTTTGGAAGTTATGATGCCAAGTCGGCAAAAGGGGTAAGTACGTTAGTAACGAAATACGCACTTCCAGCTCACTTTATCGCTGGTATTTTGACAACTTCCAGAAGTGAATTTTTATCACAAGTTCCATTAATGATTTCCTTAATTCTTGGGATTGTTGGTTTCTATATCATCATTCTTTTGGTTTGCAGATTTATTTTCAAGTATGATTTAACGAACTCATCTGTATTTTCTTTGAACTCTGCACAACCGACATTCGCATTTATGGGTATTCCAGTATTGGGAAGCTTATTCGGAGCGAATGAAGTTGCGATTCCGATCGCGGTCACAGGTATCGTGGTAAACGCGATTCTTGATCCGCTCGCGATCATTATCGCTACTGTCGGTGAGACTTCTAAGAAAAACGAAGAGGGCGGCGACAGCTTCTGGAAGATGACAGGAAAATCAATCCTGCATGGTCTTTGTGAGCCGCTTGCAGCTGCTCCGTTAATCAGTATGATCTTAGTGTTGGTGTTCAACTTCACTCTTCCTGAGCTGGGTGTTAAAATGCTCGATCAGCTTGGAAGCACAACATCTGGTGTTGCTCTCTTTGCTGTCGGTGTTACCGTTGGTATTCGTAAAATTAAACTCAGTATGCCGGCTATCGGTATTGCGTTACTAAAAGTTGCGGTTCAGCCTGCGTTAATGTTCCTGATTGCTCTTGCAGTCGGACTTCCAGCTGACCAAATGACAAAAGCGATCCTTCTTGTTGCATTCCCTGGTTCTGCCGTTGCAGCCATGATTGCGACTCGTTTCGAGAAACAAGAAGAAGAAACTGCGACTGCGTTTGTGGTCAGTGCGATTCTGTCTTTGATTTCACTTCCAATCATTATCGCGCTTACTGCGTAACAACAAAAAGCTCCCTTTACGGGGAGCTTTTTGCTTTAGGTTTGAAATTTGAAAAGTGACAGCAACGGTTTTTTTCTTGTTTTGGTTTTTTCAGAAGCAGCAGCAGTCTCGGGGATCGGCTGAGCGGTGAATTCTTTCATTTGTGAGGCCATTGATTGCAGGTCTGCAAGAATATCATCGATTTCTCTGCGGTGCTGAAGCAGCTGGTAAGATACTCCTTCATCGGCTTTTTGTTTCAGCTGGCGTTCCAGCTCCGAAATCCTTGCTATCAGTTCGTTTTCGTCCTGCCTTTGCTGTAAAAGGGTGTCCAGCTTTTGCTCAAGCTGCTCGATTCTTCGTTCTGTGTCGCCATTTGTTTTTTGGACAAGGAAGCCTGTGCGCTTTTTAGCGCTTTTCGGCAGATGAATATCCTGAATCGCCGTGCCTTCAGAGATTTGTTTTTGTACAGATTTGAGAACCTTCACGTCTTCTGCCGTGAACGAATAATGTCCGAGCTCATTGCGTTCGGCCGGGAGATTCAGCTGCTTCACCCACCGCTGCACCGTTTTTGCGGAGACGCCGAGCTCACTTGCTACCATATTTGTATTCATGATCCCATACCTCCTTTTTAGCTAGGTATTCGACCATAGAGTGCGGTTCCCTTCCCGTTAGACAAAACAAGAAAAGATTCGGCAAAGAAAGTGGGTATCTCCTTTTTTTCTTCAAAAAATATTATTGTTCATACAGTTCTAATGGAAGCTGGTCAGGATCAAAAAAGAAGGTGAAACGCTTGCCGGTCAGCGGATCTGTTCTGATTGGCTCTGTTTCGATCCCTTTTTCATGAAGCGCCTGAACCGCCTCATCCAAGCTGCTGACTGTAAAGGCGAGGTGGCGCAGGCCTGCCGCTTCAGGCCGGGTTTGACGTTTGGGCGGATCGGGAAACGAGAACAGCTCAATGGCATACGAGCCGTTAAGCGACAAATCAAGCTTATAGGAGCCGCGCTCTTCGCGGTACGTTTCTTGAATCACCTGAAAACCAAGCTTATGTACGTAGAAAGCTTTCGATTTTTCGTAATCTGAACATATGATTGCAATATGATGTATGGATTTCAGCAACAATATCCCTCCTCGATTCCCAGTATAGCAGAGGAGGCTTTTAAAGCTGGGATTGAAATGCTTTTGACTGGGGTTAATCACTATACTATAATGAGAATGTTACGCACAGGAAAACAGAGGTGAAGACCGTGTTAGACCGTTTAAAATCAATCGAAGAACGATACGAAAAATTAAATGAGCTTTTAAGCGATCCAGAAGTAGTCAACGATCCGAAAAAGCTGAGAGAATATTCAAAAGAGCAATCTGATATACAAGAAACAGTTGACGTATATAGACAATACAGAGATGCGTCAGAACAGCTGGCTGATGCAAAAGCGATGCTTGAAGAGAAGCTGGACGCTGAGATGCGCGATATGGTGAAGGAAGAGATTTCTGAACTTCAGAAGGAAACGGAAACACTGTCAGAACGGCTGAAAGTGCTCTTGATCCCGAAAGATCCTAATGATGATAAAAACGTTATTATGGAGATCCGCGGAGCCGCGGGAGGAGAAGAAGCCGCTTTATTCGCTGGCAACCTGTACAGAATGTATTCCCGTTATGCCGAGCTTCAGGGCTGGAAGACAGAGGTCATGGAAGCGAATGTAACCGGAACAGGCGGCTACAAAGAGATCATCTTTATGATTACGGGAAGCGGCGCATATTCTAAACTCAAATATGAAAACGGCGCCCACCGCGTACAGCGTGTTCCGGAAACAGAATCAGGCGGACGCATCCATACATCCACTGCAACAGTAGCATGTCTTCCTGAGGCAGAAGAGGTAGAGGTTGACATCCATGAGAAGGATATTCGTGTCGATACGTTTGCTTCAAGCGGACCGGGCGGACAAAGCGTTAACACAACAATGTCTGCGGTTCGTCTGACTCACTTGCCGACAGGTGTTGTTGTATCATGCCAGGATGAAAAATCTCAAATTAAGAACAAAGAAAAAGCAATGAAGGTTCTCCGTGCCAGAATCTATGATAAATTTCAGCAGGAAGCCCAGGCTGAATATGATCAAACACGGAAATCAGCAGTCGGATCTGGTGACCGCTCTGAACGTATCCGCACATACAACTTCCCGCAAAACCGTGTGACGGATCACAGAATCGGTTTGACGATTCAAAAGCTTGATCAGATTCTTGAAGGAAAACTTGACGAAGTGGTTGAAGCGCTGATTGTTGAAGATCAGGCAAGCAAGCTTCAGCAGTCGGAAGGTTAAGATGAAGACGATATTCGAAGCCCTGAAATGGGCTTCTTCTTATTTAACCGAAGCGGGAAGAGAAGAAAATGCTGCCGAGCTGCTATTGCTTTATGATACTGGAATGGAGAGAAGCAAACTGCTCGCAAGCTTACAGGAACCGATTGGCGAAGACGAACTGTATCGCTTTACGCGTCACGTTGAGATGCATAAAGAGGGCGTGCCGGTTCAATACATTATCGGAAAAGAGTTTTTTTACGGGCGGGAATTTATGGTGAATGATGATGTGCTGATCCCGCGGCCGGAAACAGAAGAGGTTGTCCTTCACTTGCTTGAAAAATATCGTAATGTCTTTTCTGAAGATGACCGGCTCGAAGTCGTTGACGTTGGTACAGGGAGCGGCGCGATAGCCGTCACGCTTGCGCTTGAAAACCAAAACTTTTCTGTGTCAGCAGTCGATATTTCGAAAGAGGCGCTGCAAGTCGCCTCTGCCAATGCAGAAAAACTTGGAGCGAATGTGGGCTTTTACCAGGGCGATCTGCTTGAGCCTTTTATTAAGGCGGGAAAAAAAGCAGATATCATTGTCTCGAACCCGCCATATATTTCAGAGGAAGAAATGGCTGAGCTATCAGAAATTGTCCGTTTTCATGAGCCGCTGCACGCGCTCACTGACGGCGGAGACGGGCTGAAATTTTATAAGCGGTTTATGGAAGACATCCCGCTTGCCATGAAGGAGAAAGTATTTGTCGTTTTTGAAATCGGCTGGAAACAGGGGGCGGCGGTCAAAGACCTGATCCTCAAGGCGTTTAAGGAAGCGGAAGTGGAAGTGCTGAAAGATATTAATGGAAAAGACAGAACCATATGCGCTCTGATTCATAGAAATAAATAAGCAGCTTGCCGGCGAGTGAATGGATCAGGCTGTTGAACACCAGCAAAGGGGATGTAAACATGAAAAAGGCCCTGACAGCAGGAATCCTGCTCATCGCGATTGAGAGCATGATTGGCACCATTTTTCCGCAGGCTCCTTCATATGAAGCGATTTTTGGCGCTGCGTCTCTCGTTTTAGTTGGACTCGCGATCATCACATCGGGTTTGGCTGTAAGCGGAAGCGATCTGCGGGCAAACTACCATTCAGAAACCAAAGAAGGCCGTATATCCCGCATGAAAATGGCGGCCGCTTTCTTTGTTGCGGCGATACCTTCCATTCTATGTTATTTGCTGACGGTTTTGTTTTAATAAAAAAGGAAGCCTCTTAGGCTTCCTTTTTTTGCAGTAAAACAGAGTCCCATATCCAATAGACAAGAGCTGTTAATACAGCGAAAAGATAGAAGGCTGTATTTTGAAACAGAGATTGTCCCGAAGGCTGAAGCACGCCGAAAATGATCGCGTTGGCAGTAAAAGCAGCGGCAAGGTAATACAGCAGGTACAAAGGGCTGAACCGTTTCGGCTTTTTATTCATCATGATTTGAAGCGGCAGTGCGAAGATCAAATAAGGAAACAGAAAATAAAATGCCATTGTGATGAGAGCGGCAATAATAAATGAATGAATATAAATAACCGAATAAAGAACCGACATCGTGAATGCTGATAAGAGCACTGTATAATTGTATTTCATCTTAAACCTCCTAAAACACTATCGTACCATAAATAAGATTAACAGCTTGCTAGATTTTTTTCACCCTGCACGTTTACCCCAGGCTCTCCTTGTCCATAATAGGGCTAGAAATAAAGCACGGAGAGGAACGGTGGGGACCGATGAAAAAAACAGTAATCATTTGTATATATATCTTTCTTTTATTATCCGGAGCGCTCGTAGGGCTGGCGAAAGAAGAGACGGCACAGCAATCAGAAAATCAGCCGGTGGTCATACCGGATCAGGCGATTCGTTTGAGAATATTGGCAAACAGTGATAGTGATCAAGACCAGCAATTAAAACGTCATATAAGAGACGCGGTGAATAAAGAAATCACAACTTGGGTAAAGGATATTACTTCTATTGAAGAAGCGCGTCGTGTAATTCGTTCAAAGCTGCCTGAAATCAAAGCGATTGCAAAGGAAACGATGGAGAAAGAAGGAGCGAATCAGTCGATATCCGTTGATTTTGACAAAATCTCGTTTCCGACAAAGCTTTACGGCAACATGGTTTATCCAGCCGGTGAGTATGAAGCGATTTTGATCACGCTTGGAAACGGCGACGGCGCCAACTGGTGGTGTGTGCTGTTCCCGCCCCTCTGCTTTCTCGATTTTTCTAACGGGGAAGCCGTCAAAGAACAAGAAGATAAAGAAGCCTCAAAAAAGCAGACAGAAAAAGTCCTTGAGGACGTAACCGCTAAAGCAGAAAAAGCAAAAAAAGAAGAGAAGGAAGACGGCACGGAAGTGAAATTCTTCTTAGTCGAATGGATTTCCGACCTTTTTTCCTAATCATCTGGTCTAAAAATAGATTTGCCTCATAGATTTGAAGAAAGAACGCAAAAACGGGGTGAACGGATGTTTTATCAACTGCGGGTGGCAAGGGAAAAAGATGGAGATGTTCTTGAGGAATTTTTAAAACAGGCGAAAACCAGCTATGAAGGCGTGAAAGAAGGCTTCACTCAATTTCTTATGCTGGAGGACAATGAGAAAAACATTGCCGGCTGCCTCGGTATTGAAAAAATAAGCTGTGACCAAGGGCTGCTGCGGTCACTGGTCATATCGGACAAGCTTCATCAAGGCCATATTGTCACGCTTTTTCAAAGCATGGAGGTGCTATGCGAAAAGCATCAGATCAAAACCGTATATCTAGTAGCGAATCAGCATTCCTCTGCGGACTTTCTGACGGCCATGGGATTTGAAAGAGCTGAAAGTGTACCGGAAGAACTGTTTTCTTCTGATCATTTCTGTGAATCGCGGCAAACAGAAGGGGCCGTTTTGATGAAAAAAGCGTCTGGATAAATGAAGTTTATACACATACTTATCCACTTCTTTATTAGCGTTGTCCACAATTTGTGGATAACGCTTGTTTTATTACAGGACATCTTTTATACTTTCAAAAGGATTACACGCGTAAAACAATCGTTTTATTGTTGTGAATAAGGAGTTTGGTCAGAAATGAAAACGAAAAGATGGTTTGTGGATGTAACTGACGAGTTATCCACAAATGATCCACAAATTGCACAAGCAGCCGCTTTGCTCCGAGAAAATGAGGTCGTTGCCTTTCCGACAGAAACGGTATATGGCCTAGGCGCAAACGCGAAAAATACGGATGCCGTCAAAAAAATATATGAGGCAAAAGGGCGGCCGAGCGATAATCCCTTGATTGTCCACATTGCAGATATCAGCCAGCTTGAGGATTTAACGGGCCCAGCGCCGGAAAAGGCGAAAACATTGATGAAGCGGTTTTGGCCGGGAGCACTTACGCTCATTCTGCCTTGCAAACCCGGTGCGCTTTCACCTCGTGTAACGGCAGGTCTTGAAACGGTTGCTATTAGAATGCCGGATCATCCGCTTGCCCTTGCATTGATTCGTGAATCGGGACTGCCGATTGCAGCACCGAGCGCCAATCTATCAGGCAAGCCCAGTCCCACAAAAGCGGAGCATGTGGCTCACGACTTGGATGGCCGCATAGCCGGTATTTTGGATGGAGGCCCTACCGGAATCGGAGTCGAATCAACCGTGCTTTCATGTGCGGGCGACATCCCTGTTCTCCTGCGCCCGGGTGGCATTACAAAAGAACAAATTGAAGCGGAGATCGGGCCGATCCTTGTGGATAAAGGACTCAGCGATCAAAATGAGAAGCCGATTTCTCCAGGGATGAAATATACACATTATGCGCCGACAGCGCCGCTTGCTATTTGCGAAGGCGGCCCAGAGCGCATTCAGCATCTCATTCAAGAATATCAACAGGGCGGAAGACGTGTCGGTGTCCTGACGACAGAAGAAAACGCGGGCATTTATTCCGCTGATTTTGTGAAGAGCTGCGGAAGAAGGGTTCAGCTTGAGACTGTTGCGGCAGGGCTGTATGATGCTTTACGCAGCTTTGATGAGAATAAGGTAGATTTTATTATCTCGGAATCCTTTCCGGACACAGGTGTCGGTCTTGCTATTATGAACAGGCTGATGAAAGCCGCCGGAGGAAGAGTGATTCGCTGAAAGCAGTCAGATGTTCTAACCCTTTTTGGACACGCATAGGCTAAAAAAGCGGGGCGTGTCCAAGGGGGTTATTTATGTATGTCGGATTTGTTTATAGGCGAACTGATGACATTAAGCATCATGGCGTTTGCTTTAGGGATGGATGCTTTTTCTGTCGGCCTTGGAATGGGCATGGTCAAACTTAGAAAGAAGCAGATATTCTATATCGGCTTTATCATCGGCCTTTTTCACGTTATCATGCCTCTCGCAGGGATGGCGGCCGGTAACATGCTGTCAGGGCTTCTCGGTGTGTTAGCGGTTTATATCGGAGGGGCGCTGCTTTTTGTACTTGGGGTTCAAATGCTTATGGCTTCTTTTAAACAGTCAGAAGAACGATTCATGTCGCCGGCAGGTCCGGGCTTATTGCTGTTTGCCATCGGCGTCAGCCTTGACAGCTTTTCCGTCGGCTTGAGCTTAGGGATATACGGCTCGCATCCGCTCCTCACAATTACCCTGTTTGGGCTGTTCAGCATGATGTTGACATGGCTTGGCCTTTTGGTCGGAAAACAAGTGCAGTCATGGCTTGGCACATACAGCGAAGCGCTCGGGGGCATCATATTAATCGTATTCGGCCTAAAGCTGCTATTGCCAATTTAATATACCAATAAAAGAAACGAAGTCGCCGTTTCTTTTTTCTTCATATATAATAGAGAAAAATAAGGGGTGACTGACTTGGATATTATTTTTGTCTGTACTGGAAATACGTGCCGCAGCCCAATGGCTGAGGCGCTTTTTAAATCAATTGCAGAAACGGAAGGGCTGAATGTCAGTGTCCGCTCGGCAGGCGTGTTTGCTTCGCCTAATGGGAGAGCGACGCCTCATGCAGTCGAAGCGCTGTTTGAAAAACACATTGCCCTTAATCATGTGTCTTCTCCATTAACTGAAGAACATATGGAATCGGCAGATTTGGTTCTGGCTATGACCCATCAGCACAAACAGATCATTGCCAGCCAATTTGGACGTTATCGTGATAAAGTGTTTACATTAAAAGAATATGTCACAGGCAGCCATGGAGATGTTATCGATCCGTTCGGCG
>Ga0153917_1000410_pt1 | contig 29199 bp, 12 predicted proteins | sample TSFL001MetaG_FD_104695 | JGI IMG/M metagenome (GOLD analysis project Ga0153917, IMG submission 104695) | Attine ant fungus gardens microbial communities from Florida, USA - TSFL001 MetaG | ecosystem: Host-associated > Fungi > Mycelium > Unclassified | place: USA: Florida, Paynes Creek Historic... | reverse complement strand
TCTCATCGTCTGGTGTCCTTGCGTGAATCACTTTGCCATCAGGAATGCCCGCTGCATGAATAACGCCATGAATGGCTTGTCCAAAACGAGATTCTGCCGTTTGCAAGGCTGTTTGAAGCTCTGCCTCATCTGAAATATCCGCCCGTAATACCAGCACCTCGGCTCCAGCCTTCTTGAGCTCTTCAACAGCTTTGAGTTTTTTGATTGCATCGTCATTTGCTCTTAGTTTATCGGGCAGTCCTGTCCGGCTTAGCAGCACAAGCTTTGCTTGAACTGTTTCAGCTAAATGAGAGGCAAGAGATAATCCGATCCCGCCAAGGCCGCCTGTAATGATATAAACTCCTTTATGCCTGAGATTGCCGGCCATATCAATCTCATCTTGCTTGCCCGGCTGCTTCGCCTGCCGAATCCATCTGCTGTTTCCGCGATAAGCCACAATAGGCTGATCATCCTCTTTTTTAAGTTCATAAGAAATCATTTCAGGCCAGCTTGATTGACCGTGCCGCGGGTCCGGACAAAGATCAACAGCTTTACAGCTGATCTGCTGATACTCTTGCGGAATGGTCAAACAGACTCCGGTCAGCGCAGCCTGATGAGGCTGAAGATCCTCCATTCCTGTCACATCGTGAGCTTGATTGGTCACTACAGTCATGCTGAATCTTTTGTTGCTCTCTGTTCCAAGTAAACGGACAAGATCAAGGAGAGGAAGATAACCGGCTATTGTGCGCTCTGCAAGATCTCCATCACGACAATCACAGTCTTGCAGCCACATCCAGATGATTTCATCAGGGATAAACCCCCTTGCATTCAGTTCATCCAGCAGCTTCCGAAAGTGGGCCGTATCCCGATGGTTTACCGTAAACGTGTTTTTGTCCATTTCTGCAAAGCGATCACCCGGCAGGACAGACACGGCTTCCGCTTGCTGTTTTAGGAGATATTGGCTGACATCATTGTTTTCTTCAAAGACAAGTATCCTCTTTCCTTGATGAGTGAATGTCTCATTGACTGGTTCCATTCGTTCCCAATGCGGAACAGAAAACCACTTATCAAAAGGAAGCTGTTCTTCACTGGAAGCAATGTTTAATTTCAATTCGTTTTTGATCTTTTCTTCCATGCCGCCCTGAGCTGTTTGCGGATCGGGAAATACTTGATGCTCAAAAGGATAAGTCGGAAGCGGGACCCTTTCATATGAGCCCCCCTGGCGAAAGTGCTCCCAGTTCATGTTTACACCATGCGTCCAAAGCCTGCCGATGCGGTTTAACAGATAGACACGATCAGACGATACTTCCTTTGGATGCCTGATGATATTAACCGCAGCATGTTGCTCCGTCATAAAACCCTCATGTTTTCTCACAAACTGCGTCAACGTGTTCCCTGGCCCGATCTCAACAAATACAACATTACCCATTTGTAAAAGCGTGCTCAGCCCTGAATGAAAATCAACCTTTTCCGTGATTTGCGAGGCCCAGTATTTCGGATCTGCGGCCTGCTCAGCTTGTATCCAATCGCCTGTCACATTTGAAATAAACGGAAGGTCAGGTGCTTGGAATTCTATCTCTTGCAGAATATCAGCAAAACGAGATGCTGCCGGCTTCATCATGCTTGAATGAAACGCATGGGACGTTTTTAAGTGCTGAATGGCCACTCCTTTCGACTGAAGGCGCGCGGCAAAAGCATTGATTGGCTCCATAAGGCCTGATACAACCGATAAATCAGAGCTGTTTGAAGCCGACAGCTCAACCCCTTCTGTCAATTCCATTTCTGTCTCTCTGCTAGGCAGTCTGACGCTCAACATTTCTCCCTCCGGCATTTCCTGCATCAATCGGCCTCTCATCACAACCATATGAAGCGTGTCTTCCAATGAACAAATGTCTGACAGACAGGCTGCCGTTAATTCCCCTATGCTGTGGCCAATCATGTATTGCGGTTTTAAACCATTTTTGATCAAGAAGGACGCCAGCGCATATTCAAAAGAAAATAAAATAGGCTGCGTATACGAGGTTTCATGGATAAGCTGTTCAGCTTCCTCGCTTTCTGCCTCATTATTCGGAAACATGATGCTTCTAATATTGAGTCCTTCCTCAGCTTGCAGAATGTCAAAACAGCGGTGCAGCTCTTCCTGGAATATGGGTTCCCGTTCATACAACTGTTTCCCCATATTGACGTATTGAGAGCCTTGCCCGGAAAACATAAAGACAACGGCCGGCTTCTCCAGCGCTATTGAAGTGCTTGCCATATCGCTTGTTATCCCTAAAGGGCCAGCCGTAAACGCCTGACGATACTGAAAATGCCTGCGGCCCTCTTGCAGTGTGTATGAAACGTTTTGGAGCGGCACCCCTTCATTCTCTTTTATAAATCGCTTGATCTGATCTGAGGCCTTCATTGCCGCTTTTTCAGAACGGGCAGAAATAAGCATAAGGCAGTCTTCATGATCCTCTTGATGACGGCTTTCCTTCATAGGCGGCTCTTCCATCACAACATGAACATTCGTGCCGCCGATCCCAAAGGAACTGACGCCCGCTCGAAACACCCGGTCAGATACTGTCCATTGCTTTGCGGATGTGCTGACATAAAAAGGACTGTTTTCAAAATCAATTTTAGGATTAGGCTTTTTGTAATGAAGGCTTGGCGGCAGAGTTCTCGCTTTGAGACTCAGCGCCGTTTTAATAAACCCCGCAATACCCGCGGCGGAATCCAAATGGCCGATATTTGTTTTAACAGAGCCGATCGCGCAGTATTGCTTCTTTTCAGTTTGAAACGCTTGTTTAAGCGCCTCTATTTCAACCGGATCTCCTAACGAGGTACCCGTGCCATGCGCTTCGACATAAGAAATACTTTCGGGCTCTACACGGCTGATGTTCAGCGCTTTTCTAATGACATCGGCCTGCCCTTCGATACTTGGCGCGGTGTAACCGACTTTACGGCTGCCGTCATTGTTATATGCTGAACCTTTAATGACAGCGTAAATATGATCTTGATCCTTCAGCGCCTGCTTTAAGGTTTTCAGCACTACAACACCGCAGCCCTCTCCCCCGACTGTCCCTTTTGCTTCCGCGTCAAATGCGCGGCAGCGGCCGTCCGGCGACATAATCATCCCTTCTTGATACATATAGCCCTTTTTGTGGGGACAAGTCACCGTTACACCTCCGGCCAGCGCCATTTTGCAGTCGCCGGTAAGCAAAGCTCTGGACGCGAGATGCACTGCCGTCAGAGAAGATGAACAGGCTGTATCCACCGCGATACTCGGCCCTTTCAAATTTAATTTATAAGAAATTTGTGTATTCATAAAATCCTTGTCCGTCAACTGAACAGCAGCAAACTGTTCAGAAGAACTGCTATTTCTCAGCAGCATTGAACTTGCCTGCCAGTACAAATTCGCAGACGCAGCGCCGAATAAGCCGATAGGCTGTGAATAGGTTTCGGGATTGTAGCCGGCGTTTTCAAGAGATTCCCACGCGACTTCATGAAACATGCGAACTTGTGGGTCCATTACCTCAGCTTCTCGCTGTGAGTAGCCGAAAAAAGCCGCGTCAAAGTGGTCATGCCGGTCTACTTTTCCTTTGGCTCTGACATAATTCTCATGATCAAGCTGTTCTTTAGGCACACCGGCTTCCATAAGCTCTTCTTTTGAGAAAAATGTGATGGATTCCGTGCCCGTTTTAATGTTCTCCCAAAACTCTTCAATATTTTTGGCACCGGGGAAACGGCAAGCCATTCCGATAACCGCTATTTCTAAACCCGTTGTTTTACTCATCAGAAATCCCGCCTAACAGTTGTGCGACATTTTCTAAATCTTCCGCTGCCTCTTCCTCACTTTCAGCATTTGCCTGACAATCCTCAGACTCCGCTTGCCGGCTGAGCTGGGCAGCTATCGCCGATACAGATGTATACTGAAACAGCTGAACAACAGACAGCTCTTGTCCAAACTGCTCTTTCAATTTGTTCGATAGTTCTACGATGTGAAATGAGTTTCCGCCGATATCAAAAAAGTTATCTTCCATGCTGATATCAGATTCAGGTATATTCAAAATGCCAGCAAAAATGGAAACCAGCTTTTTCTCGGTTTCATTGTGCGGTTTTATGACCTGTTCATCAGATTCTGGCTCTTCCATGGGATCTGGGAGTGCCTTGAGATCAAGCTTCCCTGACAGGTTCATTGGAAAGGAGTCCACGCGGATGAATCGTCTCGGAATCATATAACCCGGAAGCTTTTCTCCTAAAAACCCTCTCATTTTTTGAGTTTTCAGTTTTTCATCAGAAATGAGATACGCCACAAGAAACGGATCATCTGATTCCTTTTGAACTGGAATAATCACCGCATCATGAATGATTTGTCCCGACTCCCTGTAATCAAGCAAGGCTTTTCTAATCTCATCAAGCTCTATTCTGAATCCTCTTATTTTTACTTGATCATCATACCTGCCAAAAAATTCGATGAAGCCGTCACAACGCCATCTCGCCAAGTCGCCGGTATGATAAAGCTTGCCGGCAGGAATATGCTGCGGTTCTGTAAATTTTTCTGCCGTCAGCTCTGGCTGGCGGATATATCCTCTTGCCACCCCGTCTCCGGCAATGCACAGTTCTCCGTATACGCCGATGGGCACAGGCTGTCCGCAATGATCCAAAATATAAATCTGTTCATTCGGCATCGGCCTGCCAATCGGTACGACGGGTTCATTCCAAGACTCAGGTATGGTAAAAGCCGCTGACTGCACAGCGCATTCCGTTGGACCGTAATTATTTGTCATCACCGGCTTATCAGCACGAAACGTTTGTAAATATTGCTGAACCAATTGGGGCGGCAGCATTTCGCCGCCAGCCATTATTAACTTCAATTCGTCAACGTGATGCGGCTCTTTCTCAGCGGCTTTGATCATGAGGCGCAAATGAGAGGGTGTCGCATCTGAAATATGAATGCGGTTCTCCTCATAAAAAGACCACAGCTGCTTTCCATCCATCCTTGCATGATCCGGCGCAATATATAAGGTGTGTCCAAGAAGCAATGCCGGAAATAACGTTTGCACGGATGCGTCAAAAATATGTGAAGCAAGCATGCCGATACGGAGGTGCTCTTGTGAAAATGGCTGAAAGTGAAAGCTGTCTATGCCATATACTAAATTGACGACTTGACGATGCTCCACCATCACGCCTTTCGGTTTTCCTGTTGTCCCTGATGTATACAGCACGTAAGCGAGATTTTCAGGAGACGGCAGGTGCTCATGCTCCGCCGCCCCTTCAAATTTCATCATTTCCTCTATACATAAGCTTTTTTGATTCTCAGCAGAAATGCCATAACCCTTGTTCGTGATCACAAACCGCGAACCGCTGTTTTTCAGCATATAATCCATCCGTTCGGACGGCATATTTACATCTATCGGCAAATAAGGACAACCTGCTTTCAATATGCCTAATATGCCAATAACCATTTCTGCCGAGCGATGTACCATCAGCCCCACAGGCTCCTCATGGCAAACGCCTTCTTTTGTCAAAAAAGCAGCAACCCGGTCTGACAATTCATCAGCCTCACCGTATGTGAAGCTGACATCTTCATACACGATTGCAGGCTGATCAGGTTCGAGAGCTGCCTGTTCTTTGAAGAGATGGACAATTGATTTTTCTTTCGGGTATGGTTGATTTGTGTGATTAAATGTCGTGATGACTCTTTCTCTCTCCTCATGAGACAGTAACTGCAGCTCAGAGACCAGAGTCTCAGGCGCCGACAAAACCTGGTCTGCCAGCATGCAAAAATGGCCGGCTATCCGTTCAGCAGTATCGAATGTGTAATGCTTCAAATTCCAGCTCAGCTTTCCAGTCAATATCCCTTCTTCACACTGAATGGAGATAAATAGATTCGTGTCCAGCGCTTTCAATGACACCGGCTGCTGAAGATCATTCACAGCAAGGGAAATGCCGAAGCGGGGCTCCCCTTTTTTATGCAAAGGATGAAGCTCATCCAATAGGATTTTCACAGGATAATTTTGATGGGCATACACTTCTTGAAAAGCTTGTTTCACATGCTCTAGACAGTCTCTGAAACTCATAGAAGGATTGATTTTCACCAGCAACGGAAGAAGATCATTGATCACCGGCTGTGTTTCCCGCTGTCTCAACACAGGGGCCGACGCCATGATATCCGTTCTTCCGTCGTACCTGTGCAGCAATGTGACTGCCGCAGTCATCAAAATAATAAACATACGCAAATCTGAAGCTCCGGATGCCTTTAAGATGGCCTTTTCCAGCTGAGCCGGGAATGAAAAAGTTATTGAAGCTTCTTCATCGTTTTGATCAAGAAGCTGTGAATCATAAGGAAAACGGCAGTCCGACGGGATTTGAGATAATACAGAAGTCCAATATTGCCGCTCCTTCACTTTTTCAAGAGCTGCGGTTTTCAATTGAAAGACATCGATTTGGTTCATTGTTATTCACCTATTTCTGCTAGATTTTCAGATCGTCTAGTTCCAGCAACGATACCTTTTCTAAATCATTGATGCCTGAAGTCAGGTCAATATCCTTGAGAGCGGTTTGCTTACAATCAATTACGGCTGACAGCACCTTTTTAATCCCTTTCGCAATGCTTTCAATCGTTTCTCTTGTAAACAGTTCAGTGCTGTATTCAATGACAGAAGATAAACCGTTCTCGTCCTCTGAAGCGATCCAAAGCAAATCAAACCGGGAAACCGCTGTTTCATATTCATAGTCGGTAAGTGTGATCCCGTCTACCTCTAAAGAAGGCTGGCTTAGATTTTGCAGAGCAAAAACGGTATCAAAAATATGATTCCTATTTAACGTCCTATCTAACTTCAAATCTTGAACCATATGTTCATACTGATAATCTTGATGATCAAAGTCATCAATCACCAGCTGCTTGACATGGTGCAGAAATTGAGTGAACGTCATCTCTTTTTTCGGATAAAACCGAAGCGGGAGCATGTTAACGAAGATACCGATGATCCGCTGCAGTTCCTCCTGCCTTCTCCCCGCAACCGGAACGCCGACTACAATGTCGGACTGTCCAGTGAGCTTGTGCAGCAGGATTTGATAGATTGATAAAAGTCCCATAAACAGCGTGGCGTCTTCATCGGCCATAATGGCTTTAAACGCCTCAAGCTCTTTTTTGCTTACATAAAAACGATAATGGGCGCCGGCAAAGCTTTTGACATCGGGTCTCCGGTAATCAGTCGGCAGCTGAAGCTCACGGAAGCCGTCAAGCCGTTTCAGCCAATATGTTTTCACCTCATTCAGGTCATCAGACTGAAGCATCTGATTCTGCCATTCTGAGAAATCTTTATATTGCAGTTCAAGTGGTGCAAGCTCTTTGCCGTCATATAGATCCATAAACTCGCTGACCAAGATATCCTGAGATAGACCGTCAGAAATAATGTGGTGCATATCGAGCATCAGAATATACTCGTTTTCAGAGTTCTTAATCACACCAGCTCTCATTAAGGGAGCCTGATCAAGCTGGAACGGCTTTAAAAAGCTGCTGATGACTTCTTGTTCCTTTTGGTTTTGCCCTTCCTGGCCTGCCAAATGGGATAGGTCAAAAAAGTCTGCATGAAATTCCGCATGCTCAGCTATGCACTGCATTGGAACACCGTCTATTGCTTTAAAGGATGTTCTTAAACTCTCATGACGATGAATCAATTGCCGGAACACATTCTCCAGCCTTTGCATATCAAGCTTTCCTGCAATCCGGCCGGCAGTGAACTCATTGTAGCCAGTGCTTGTTTGATCTAACTGCTGAACAAGATAAAGCCGTTTTTGCGCTGAGGACAACGGATAATAATCCTGTTTTTCAGCTTTTTCTATCTTTCTGTAAATCTTCTGATCGGCTTGGCTGATAAATTCGGCCATCTGCCTGATCGTCGGTATGTTAAAGAAATCCGGCAGCGCAATTTCCACATTAAAAGCTTGATGAATAATGGAAATGAAAGTAATCGCCTTTAAAGAATCACCGCCCATCTCAAAGAAATCATCGTCTATGCCGATTTGATCAATCTTAAAAAATGACTGCCAATGAACAAGGAGTTCTTTCTCCATATCAGTTACTGGTTCAACATATTCAGCGGTAAGCTCTGGCCGCCCGTACAGCGAAACATCCTCTTCTTGCTGTTCATCGCTAGGCTGGTGCAGACGATTCACATATTTTTGTATCCTCTCCTGCAGATCCGTGGCAGACACGACAATCTGATCCATATGATCAAATGTGAAAATTCTCTCGAAAACTTCTCTGCCCTCATGCGCACGAATCAGGGTATTTTCTAAATCCCCTCCGACTGGAATATCCGGTTTTTTGCCGTCTTCAAATTCCCAGCCGTCTAAATTTAGGGCTGTCCACTGAACAGGATGCTGCGCATTATGTTGATATACAAAGGCATCAACAAAATGGTTAACTGCAGTATAGGCGGTAAATCCAAGTCCTCCCAATATCGGAGACAAGGACGAAATCAAAAAGCAGAAATCAAGCGGCCGATCGGCCAACACTTTTTCTAATACCGCAACGCCCGTCATTTTTGCTTGAATGTGAGCATTCGAAAAACTTCTATCCGTTTGCTCCATCATCCTGAATGAGTGTTCGCCTGTTATTCCAGCTGCATAAATTACGCCATGTATGGAGCCGTACTTATGTTCAGCCGCACGAACCAGTTCAGACATATCCGCTTCACAGCTTGCATCCGCAGCAACAGCAATAACTTCCGCGCCTGTTTGTTCTATCTCATATATTGATTTTATTTTTTTAACAGTTGGATCATCCTCAGCATGCGTGCTGATTAAGGTCTCCCATTCACTCCGCGGCGGAAGGCCGGAACGGCTTGTCAGAATAAGTTTTCCTTTTGTTTTCTCAGCAATGGTTTTTGCAGCATGTAAACCGATGAAGCCCAGCCCGCCAATCAGAATATATACGCCTCCGGGACGAAGGTGTCCTTGCGATGATTCTGCAGGCACTGCTTTGTGAATAAAATTCCTGGTGTACCTTTTATTATTTCTGTAAACCGTTAGGAGATTGCCTGATTCGGTCATCAGCTCAGATCTGATGAGTCCCAGCAGCTTGTCTTCTTTCCAGGAATCTTCTTTCTGCCTGTCTATATCAATCACTCGATAGCGAAGGAACGGTGTTTCCTGAGATATGACCATACTCGGCCCCAGATGTAAGGCTTTCTCTGGATATAGCGTTTCTTCTCCGCCAAGCTGATACGTAAGGGACGATAACACAAAGATCGAAATTTCCTGGTTTGTTCCTTTCTTTTTCAATGCTTGTCCTAAGTAAAGCAAAGAGTAATAGGATTCGTTTTGCATCTGCTCAATCCACTCAGCAGCAGCGGTTTCATTCTTCTCTGCCAGCCCCCAGAGGTGCAAAATCCGGCTGTACTGAATCTTTTCCTTCTCCAACACTTCAAAGAGACGGCAGTAATCTTCCGCAGAGTCTGGGCGAAGTGTGTACACTCCTTTTTCAACCTGCTGAAAGTTATGCCCTTTTTTAACGATGACACAAGAAGCACAGGTAGATTGCAGCCCCTGAATAAGCTTATGTGAAAAATCGTCATCCTCCATGAAGACAAGCAAACGTTGTTCCGCCGCTTCAAGCTCTCGGGAAATCGGCAGGATTTCTTTTTCCCATTGCGGCAGATAAAACCACTCCTGAAGCGGGAGCTTTCCTCCGGAATGTTTATTGTCTTTTCCGCTGGCAGTATGTTTCCGTTTGGGCCAGAAAGATTCCTTTTCAAAAGGATATTGCGGCATAGTAATTTTTTCAGGATTCCTGCCCTCGTGCAGCCCGCGCCAATCAATGACCGCGCCATACATCCACAGCGTGCCAATTCTGCTCAGTAAAAATTGGACATCCGACATATTCTGCCTGCTGTGTTTCAGCACATTGCAAACATGCTGGCGCTTCTCATCGTTAATCGATCTCTTCACCAGCACACTTAAATCTTGTCCCGGGCCGATTTCGATAAAAATAGCATGTTCCTGCTTCGTTAACACGCCAATACCCTCAGCAAAACGAACAGTCTCAGTCATGTGCCGCTTCCAATAGTCATAGTCCGCAGCTTCTTCATCCGCTATCCAGTCTCCCGTTAAATTCGAAAAGAAGGGAACACCCGGTTTTTGATAAGAAATGTGCTTAGCCGTGTTTCCAAATCGTTCAGCGGCGGAAGCCATGACGTGCGAGTGGGCAGCAATTGAACCTTTTACTCTCATACAAAGCACTTTTTTGGCTTTTAACTGTTCTTCAAACGCTGAAATGTCAGACTCAAGCCCCGACACAATGCAAGAAGCGTCATTCACAACAGCCAATGAAATGCAATCGGGGAGAATCGCTTTCAGTTCTTCCTCTGGCATTGGCACGCTTAACATGATGCCTGACGGCGCTTCGTGCATCGCTTGTCCACGCAAGCTGATCAGCTTGATGGCATCACTGAGCGTAAACACTCCCGATACCGCGGCAGCCGTTAGTTCACCAAAGCTGTAGCCGATCATAGCCCATGGCCGCAGCCCCCACTTCATCAATAAAAGTGACAGCGCATATTCCAGCATAAAAATAGCCGGCTGGGCATATTTCGTCTCTTGAAGCTTTATCGCCGCAGCGTCTTCATTCTGCTTGTCAGGGTATAAAATATCCTCAAGCCTCTCACCAGTTACTTCATAAAATTCTTGGAAACAGTGATCCATCGTCTCTTTGAAAAACGGCTCCTCCGTGTACAAATCCCTGCCCATGTTCACGTATTGACTGCCTTGGCCCGAGAACATGAAGATCAATTTTTTCTCCTTTTTTTCCTGAATCCGCGACATTCGGCTGAGTCCTCTGTCCTTTTTCTCGGAAAGCAGGCGGATGACATCCTGTCTGTCCTTTGCCACAAGCATTTGCCTATAATCAAAGTGCTGTCTTCCGGCCTGAAGTGTATAGGCGGCGTCTGCTGCATTAAGTTCAGCGTTCCTTTCCATGTGTTCGAGTAAAAGGTCTTTCGTTGTTTCTAAGGCATTCATCGTTTTTGCTGAAAGAGGAAACAGCTGATACGAACGCGAATGTTTTTCACGTTCACTGACAGGCGCTTCCTCCAGAATCACATGGGCATTGGTGCCGCCCATACCGAATGAGCTCACGCCTGCACGTCTCGGGGCATTTGCTTTCTTCCACGTCCGGAGCTTGTCATTTATAAGGAAAGGACTGTTTTCAAAATCAATATTCGGATTTGCTTCTTTAAAATGAAGACTAGGCACAAGTTGTTGATGCTTCAGAGAAAGAACTGTTTTAATGAGACCCGCCGCGCCTGCAGCAGCATCAAGGTGTCCGATATTCGTTTTTACGGAACCAATCCGGCAAAACGCGGTTTTATTCGTTTGAAACGCTTTGGTTAAGGCCTCAATTTCAATTGGATCTCCGAGAGCTGTGCCTGTCCCGTGGGTTTCCACATAGCTGATGGTTTCCGGCTCAATCCCCGCGTCAGCAATCGCCTCTCTTATAACCTCTGTCTGGCCTTCCACACTCGGCGCATTAAAGCCTACTTTTTGGTCACCGTCATTGTTGACCGCAGATCCTTTTACAACCGCGTATATCCTGTCGCCGTCAGCCAATGCGCGGCTCAACGATTTCACTGCGACAAATCCGACTCCGTCGCCTCCTACAGTGCCTTTCGCGTCTTTATCAAAGGCTCGGCAATGGCCGTCTGGCGATTTCACCATATTCTCTTGATAGATGTAGCCCGACTTAACCGGGTGGAGAATGGACACACCTCCTGCGAGAGCGATATCAGATTCTCCATTCAGCACCGATTTGCAAGCCAAATGCAGCGCGACCAAGGAGGTTGAACAAGCTGTCTGCAGGGTAATGGCAGGACCTTTCAGATTAAGTTTATGAGCAACCCGCGTGCTGATTGTATAGGTATCATTTAAAGAGCCGATTTCAAACAGCTCTGACATCCTGCCGTCTAATGAGTCAGCGAAATGCTGGAGCCATTGAAAATTTGAGGTTGTTCCTGTAAACAAACCGATTTTCCCTTCATATTCAGCTGAAACACACCCTGAGTCCTCCAGCGTTTTCCATACATACTCATGAAGAAGGCGGATTTGCGGGTCCATGACCTCTGCCTGCCCCGGTGAATAGCCGAAGAAAGAGGCGTCAAATAAATCGGGGCCGTCGATGATTCCTTTCGCCCTTACATAATCACTTCTCGTAAATGTTTGTTCATCAATGCCCGCCGCAAACAGCTCTTCATCAGTGAAAAAAGAGATGGATTCCTTGCCGTTTTTTAGATTTTGCCAAAATTCATCTATGTTTTTAGCGCCGGGGAAACGCCCGGCCATCCCGATGATGGCGATGCTGTCATTTGAAGGAGCCTTCCGCTTTGATATGAATGGTGCTTTCTTTTTTGATTGCCCTTCATCCTGGCCTGATAAGTATTCAGCAAGCAACTGAACTGTTGGACGGCGGAACATCTCAACCATCGGAATACTTTTTCCCGTTTCCTTAGATAGCTGCTGATTGACTTGGATCAAATGCAGGGAAGTGCCGCCGATTTCAAAAAATTTATCCTGAACATTGATGTTGCCTTGACCAAGTACACGTTTCCAAACTTCCAGCACCATCTTTTCTGTTTCAGAAGCGGGGGCCTCCGCAAGCGCCTTCCGTTTTGTCTCTGCGGCAAGCTCGGGCAGTGCTTTTTTATCCAGTTTTCCATTGGCCGTCAGCGGCATCTCATCCATCAAAATAAATCGGGATGGAATCATATATTCAGGCAAGTGACGGCGCAAGTATTCACGCAGCTGCTTTTCATCAATCGTCTCATCAGTGAAAAGATAAGCAGCCAGGCACGGTGTCTGGGACGCGTCCTTCTTCACGACAGCGGCCGCCCCTTTGATCCGTCCGTACCGGCAGAGCCAGTGTTCAATCTCCCCGCTCTCAATCCGATAGCCCCTAAGTTTGATTTGGTCATCATTTCTGCCTAAAAATTGAATGGTTCCATCTGGTAAAAAGCGGGCTGCGTCTCCTGTTTTATACATTTTTTCTCCGGGCTTAAAAGGATGCGCCACAAATCGCTCTGCCGTCAGTTCCTTCCGGCCTAAGTAGCCTTCTGCTACTCCTTTTCCGGCAATATAAAGTTCTCCCGCTGCTCCTCGGGGCAGCAGATTCATATGTGAATCAAGAATGTATATATCAGTATGTGCAGCAGGCCGGCCGATCGGCACATACAGATCCTTATCCATTTTAGATGAGTAGCGGTGAATCATGCAGCCGACTACAGTTTCCGTCGGACCGTATTCGTTAAAAATTTCAATCTTCCCATCGAAGTTCTGTTCAATTTTCGCCGCAAGGGAGGTTTCTAATTGCTCTCCTCCCAGTATCAGGCACTTCATCATACTGTCCTGAAACGGCATCTCGGAAATGAAATGAAGATGGGACGGCGTTAACTTCATAACGTGGGCCCGATTATCTTTCAGAATTTGTTCCACAAGAAGCTGCTTGTTTTTATCCTGGTACACAATAATTGCGTTTCCGGTTATAAGCGGAGTAAAGATAGAAGTTACTGTTAAATCAAAAGATAAAGACGTATAAAGGGCAAAATCTCTTTTATGGCCTCTTACATATTGCTCGGCGGCCCAGGTAACATAATTTTCAAGACCCAGATGCTTAACAAGCACCCCTTTTGGCCTGCCTGTTGTTCCAGAGGTATATATGCAATACGCAATGTCCTGCGGACCGTATTGTTTCACCAGATTGCTGTCGTTTCCTTGATAAAGGTTCTGATCGGTAATATCTATTTTCACACCGTCGTACGAGTAAACCAGCCCCTCAATATCCTCTGTCAGCAGCAGGTTTATCCCGCTGTCCTGAAGAAGATATTCAATTCTTTCCGGCGGATAATCGGGATCAACTGGAACATAAGCGCCGCCCGCTTTTAATACAGCGAGACAAGCGATCACCATTTCAATTGAATGTTCTGTTAAAATACCGACTCTTTGTGCAGGTTTGACTCCCTGACTTTCTAAAAAACGGGCGAGCTGATTCACTTTTTTATTTAATTGATCATAGGTCAGGGATTCCGAGCGAAACTCCACAGCAAGAGCGTCCGGCGTCTTTTCTGTCTGCCGCTCAAACAAATCAATAACAGTCTGATGTTCGTTGCCGGTCATACCTTTATAGTTGCAAAACTCTTCAAGCTGATAATGCACTTCATCTTCGGAAAGCATATTTAAGCGGTGCACAGATCTGTCTGCCGGATTTTCAATCACTTCCGATAACAGGTTGAGAAAATGATCCCCAAGCTGCTTCACTTGAAGAGCAGACATAACACCAGGATTGTAGATAAATGAAAAATGAATATGTTCATCAAAAGCTTGTACACTCAATGTCAAATCAAACTCAGTTTGCTCAAACATGTCATATTGTTCGATTGAAAGAGGAAGACTGTTTGACTTAAGCATCTGATCAAGCGGGTAATTTTCAATCACGACAATCGTGTCAAATAATGACTGCTCAGCCGTCAGACCCGCATATGTTTTTAAATCAGACAGCGGTGTATGTTCATATTCACTTCTTTTGGCAATCTGCTCATGTGCAAGCTGAATCACATCTAAAGGCGTGGAGTGAGGCGCAAATCGAAGACGAAGCGGAATGGTGTTAATAAACAGCCCCGTCATTTGTTCTATTCCCGGTACATCCGCGCTTCTTCCTGAAACGGTTGTCCCGAACACCACTTCTTCTTGATCAGAATACTTCTTTAGCAGCAGCCCCCACACACTATATAAAATGGAAGCAAGCGTAACTTGCCGTTCAGCAGCGAGTGAGCGCAGAGCTTTTCCTGCTGAAACCGGAAGCTGTATTTCATGTTTAGAAAAAATAGCATTTCGCTTCCCTGGCCTTTCTGTATTCGGCAGCAATTGCACAGGCTCCCAGTCTTTCAATAACCTTTTCCAAAATGACGCCTGGCTGTCTTTTGTTTTACGCTGCTGTTCCTGCTGCCATTTCACAAATGCTTGATATGACGGTTTTTGAGAAACAACAGGTGTTTGCCCCATGGATAACGCTTGATATGACTCCATCCATTCTTTGAGGACAATCCCCATGCTCCAGCCGTCCATCAAGATATGATGAAAGCTGATCATCATCCAGATCCCGTTTTCTTCTGTTTGATAAAGTGTGACACGAAAAGGGACTTCTTGAAGCTGAAACGGCTCTTTCCGATCACGGGCCGCAAGCTCCTCCTTCAGCTTATCCTGAGAAATACCTTTCTCGAACGGGATGCTCTGATAACGGATATCTATATTATGATGCTTTAATATCACTTGAATTGGCTTAGCTGTTTCCTTCCACCTAAACACCGTCCGCAGCATTTCATTTTGCTGAACCGTTTGCTGCCATGCTTTTTCAAAAAGATCACGGGCTGGTTCACTCTCTAGTTTTATCAGCATTTGTTCAAAATAGGCATTACCTTCCGGCTCCATTAAATGATGAAAAAGCAGACCTTCCTGAATGGTTGTCAGTCCGAGAATGTTGGCTATGTTATTTTTATCTATTTTTTTCATTTGCTCACTCACAGAATCCTCTCCATCCTCTGCCTATATATGTTTGACAAAATATCGTCTCAATCCATAATTCGCTATAACTTGCTGCTGAATTTGAGATGTTCCTTCAATGATCTCCAAAACTTTGGCTTCTCTGTACAGGCGGGCAGCTGAATGATCTCTGCTGAAGCCGCTTCCTCCATGGATCTGCACATTTGAATTGGTAATCTCAACAGCAACCTTTGAGGTGAAATATTTCGCGATAGACGTTTCCGTCACGGCCTCTGGATCTTGTTTCATCCGCATTTCGCCGGCTTTCATACATAAGGCGCGGGCTGCATGCAGCTGTGTTACGGCATCACCGATCATTCCTTTAATCATTTGATGCTTGTAGAGTTTCTCTCCAAATTGGCTTCTCTTCCGTGAGTATGTGACTAAAGAATCGACGGCTTCCTGTGCAATCGCCAATCCGGCCCATGCCACACTGTATCTGCCATGATCCAAAGCCAAGTTAACGATGTAATTAAAACCGCCCCCGATTGGCCCTAATATTTGGTCATCAGAAACCTCAACGCTGTCAAACTCTATTTCCGCAAGATAAGAAGCTCTATTGGCCATCATGCCTTCCATTTTTTTTACCGTTACTCCGCTCTGGCGGCTGTCTACAATAAAGGCTGTAACCACTTCTCCATCACGGGCTATAACCAGAAAAAAGTCAGCAATGGCGCCAAAGGAAATCCATTTTTTTCTGCCGTTGATGACATAGCTGCTTCCGTTTTTTGCATACGATGTTTCAATGTGGTTTGCGTCTGAACCAATGTTTGGTTCAGACAATGCAAACGCTCCGATTTTCTCTCCTTTACCGATGGGGACAAGCCATTCTTCTTTTTGGCGCTCTGTACCGTACCGCAGCAGAGATTCACCGACTAACGAATTTACAGTCAAAAGGGTTCGAATATTACAGCACGCTTTACCTGCTTGTTCAGTAAACAAACCGTACTCGACAGGGTTCAATCCCAATCCGTGATAAACTTCCGGAATACCCGCAGCAAAATAAGATTTGCTCCCTAACTCTTTGATTAATTCTGCCGGGATGCATTCCTTCTCATCAAACTCGCCTGCAAAAGGTCTGATTTTTTCATCGCAGTAACCTTGGAAATCTTGAATGATGTCGGCTTTCATCTCAGCTGTTTTCATTAGCAAGCGCTCCGTTCTGTTTCTTTTCAATTAGGCTGACGATTCGGTTTACCGTGCTGAAGTTGGCAATATCTAAATCTTCGTTATCAAGCTGAAACCCAAAGTTTTGCTCAAGAAATGTTACAAGTTTCATCGCAAATAAAGAATTTACAAATCCCATCTCAAAAATGTGATCATCATTGGTTAATTCGATTTCATCGTCAAAGACCACCAAATTTTGTTCAATATATTCTCTAATTTGTTCATGAAGATTCATCTATTTGCTCTCCCCGCTATTTAGATTAATTGCTGCTTCCCGCAACAGGTGATTGGCTGAATTCCGTTTTGACCTCGACATACGCAGGATACGGCTGAATCCGGCTCAGGTCATTTTCAAATAGAATGAAGCCGTCCGGGCCCTTCGTATGTTCTTTGAAATTGGCAAATTTATAGGTGATATACATGACTCTGTTGCGATCTGTTTGTTTAAAATCGGCAAACAGTTTTTTTCCTTTTTGTTTCGCTTCATTTAAAATAGCTGTCAGTAATATGGTACCGACACCGCGGGACATAACCCGGCATGACATTAAAAGAAGATTAATATGCCATTCATCTCCCTTTTCTTCTATTAAAGAGAGTCCGATTTTTCCATAAGAGCCGTACTTGTCCTCAAGCTCGCAGACTAACAGCATATGAGAGTCTGACTCTCGAAAATAATTTAATTCCTGATAATCGTATGTTTTTCCGCTTGCATTCAGCTGGTTTGTACGCACCGTAAGCTCTTCTGCCCGCTGCAAGTCGCTTTCTTGCGCATGGCTGATCGTAAACTTCATATTCAGAGTGGCAAGAAATTGTTCGGACGGTCCTTCAAACTGCTCTTCGTCCTCTTTTCTGCGATCATCCTCCAGATACATCTGCCGGCGTCTTTTGGCATCCTCTGTTACGAATGCAGGCTTCAGCAACGGATCGACGATTAGATCCTTATACTGAACGGCATCCCAGCACGAAATCTCCGGATGGGCATTTTTCACTTCTTCCCTTTCAAACGCTTGGTCGTCAATAAAGAGAAGCGTATCCTTATGAATATTGAGGTTTTTGCTGATTTTTTCCAAAGAAACCGATTTGGCATTCCAGCTGATTTCCGGATATAAAAAGAAATGGTCTATTCCAAATTCCTTTAATTTTTCCATAGCAGCAGCTTCGTCATTTCTGCTGGCGACAGACAGCAATATGCCGCGTTCATCAAGCTCAGTCAGAATTTCTTTGATATGTTCCTTCAGCTTTACATCATCTGATTCAAGCAGAATACCATCCCATAGCGTATGATCTAAATCCCAGACAACACACTTAACTCCCTTTTTCAATGGCCTGCTCCTCCTTTAACTGTATTGAAAGAATCCTTGTCCTGACTTTCTCCCTAACTTTCCTGCATCTACCATTTTCACTAACAGCGGACACGGCCTGAACTTTGAATCTTTGTAGCTTTCATATAGAACCAGCAAGGAGTTAAGGATCGTATCGAGGCCTATTAAATCCGCAGTCGCGAGCGGACCCATTTTATGCCCGAACCCGCCGCGGAAAATTTTATCCACATTGGCTGGGGTCGCCACTTGATCTTGCACCGTCCAAATGCTTTCATTAATGGTTAGCATTAACACACGATTTGACACAAAGCCAGGCAAATCATGAACGACGACTGGGTTTTTGTCGAAAGATTTCAAAAACTCAACGGTTGCATTGACAGTCTCGTCAGAGGTGGCATCACCCCGAATCACCTCTACAAGTTCTTTCAGAGGAACAGGATTCATAAAATGTGCTCCAATTACCTTTTCCGGACGATGCATCAGTGAACCGACCTTCGTAATTGAGATACAGCTTGTATTTACAAGGTAGATGGCATCCTCTCGGCAGATATCCTTTACTTGTAAATACACTTGTCTTTTGATCTCCCAATCTTCTGTTACGTTTTCAATGATGATATCAGCCGGCTCCACATTGTGCGGCTCAGTTGTGAATTGAATATTATCAAGCACATCTTCCAGTGACATGCTGAATTTTTCTTTCCGCATCAGTTGAACAAGCCTGAATGTCTTTTTAATGTTTTCTTCTGCGGCTTTCAGTTTTTCATCACTGATATCCAGCAAAATCACTTGATACCCATTCGCAGATAAATCAAGAGCCATATCGGCCCCCATGACGCCTCCTCCGATAACACCGGCAGTTCTGAAATCCATTTCATACCACTCCTGTCTGATTCAAAATATGATTGATTTTAGCTGTCACTTCTTTTGTCTTCTGATTAATGAAAAAATGATCTCCTTCAAATTCGTAAAATCTGCATGTCTGATCGGTGTACTGATTCCAATCAGATAAATCAAACAGCACTGACGGCAGATCACGTTTTCCGTAAAAAACCGAAATATCGCAGGATAATGGAGCAATTGCTGTATTCCTGTATGTTTCCAGCAACTCAAAGTCAGCTCTTAAAATAGGAAGGAAAAAGTCAAGCACCTGCTCATTTTTGCTGAATTCTTCCGGTACACCCCCCATCTCAATAATCGCTTGTTTTAAAGCGGAATTTGAAAGCTGATGAAGCACTTTCTTTTCCGGGATATGAGGCGGGAAACGCCCGGAAAAAAACATATGGATCGGCTGTTTATTTTCCATGGTTAATTTCCTTTGCAATTCGTATGCAAGCAGCGAGCCCATGCTGTGCCCAAAAATGGCATAATCCGAATCACCCAAATGAGATTTTACTTGCATAAACAGATCTTCCGTCACGGATTCTGCACGATTCAGCAATGGCTCAGACATTCTCGTTCCATGTCCCGGAAGCTCTAGGGCCACCAGTTCAACTGACGCATCAAGAAACCTTTTCCATCCGCTGAAGATGGTGCTCGAACCCCCGGCATACGGCAGACAGAATAATTTAATCATTTGACCCTCTCCTCTTTTCCTATATCCTTCAGGCATTCAATATGGGCTGCTTCAAGCTCCAGCACTTTTTTCAGTGAATCTTTGATCCGGTTTTCATAACCAGAAGAAGATCCCCCCGAAAAATAAAGCTTAGCCGCAAGATGCCGCGCTGCTTCCCACTCATCAATAATGTCAGATGTCACAGCGGCAAGCTGTTGAAAATCCGGAAGAAATGCGAGGCGGTATTGCTCTGTTTTTTTCACATTTAAAATTCCATTAAATGAATGAAGGAGCTTTTCGCTGTCTCTTATGCTGTGAAATTGCTCAGTAAACCTGCTGAAGGACGCCAAACCGGATAACATCCGATCTACATGCCCGGTGATGTTATGAACAAAGAAGGCAGCCGCATCCTTGAAAATGCTTTGCCCTGAGCGGTCCCTGCCCGGATCATAAGAAAAGGAAGCATAAGAATGAAAAGCGGCAGGAGGCTGAAAATAACTGTGAAAGCCTTGATAGGCTTTGGCCAAATGCTGATATGAAATATTTCTGGCTTCATATGACAAGTTATCGGGATAACGGTTTTCAATGGCAAGAACAGACTGATCTACGTCATGAAAGCCATAAATCAGTATGCTGTTCCGGTTATGCTTAGACATATATTCCTGTCTATAAGGCTGCGCATATGTATCCAACCAAATGATGACGGGTTTATGTTTAAGAACATCCCGTTTCACATCAGCTATGAGACTGCTGCTGACCGATTGCTTATCCGCGATTATTCCCTGCTGATTCATGACATACTCAGGATCATAAACTTCTGTTCGATCAACCGTTGGATAACCGTCTTCATCCAATTGATACGAATACATGTCATTTAAAAGATAAGGATAGATTTCTTGCTGAAACGAGCGAACCACGGAAAAATAACAGTTAAAAAAACAGCTGCGATAAAATAGGTCGTTAAACGGCTGAATACCAAGGATGGATGTTTCACATTTCATGCGTCTCACTCCTTCTTGCGGCACGGTGATTGAAAAAACAAGCGGTTAAACCGAATAGACAGGAGGCAAGGAGCAGCAAACCATAAACCGCCGCCAAATAAAGAAGAGAACCGGGCCCCCAAATAAATATCATGCTCCAAGGCATGCCATTAAAGGCGAAGACTGAAATGAGCTTGGGCGCCACTATTCCGGCTGCCAGCAACCCTCCCCAAAGCAGCGCCTTTATTCTAGTCCGCTGCTGAACGGGAACATTTTTTGATTTAACGTTTTTTAGAAAAATATAAACCCTCCACACCAGAACAATAAGCAATAAACTGAATAAAACCAGCAATGCAGCCGCAGCTTTATCAAGTACCTGAAACGGGTCAGTGACAGAACCGTCCTGCTTTTGGTTTTGATCGGCAATCACTTGCAAAACAGAACGAGCAATTTTTTCAGGGTACGCGCTGTTCATATTAGCCAAAACCCCTACAGCCGCATTATCGTCAGGGCTGACGATAATAAACGAAGAAAAGTTCGGGTTGGAGCCAGCATGGAACAATTCTTTGACTCTGCCCTTTTTTTCAAAAATTGACCATCCCGCACCGTAATACACGCCCGGCTCGTCCGTTTTTACGCTTTTATCAGGCAAGTGGCTTTGCTCAATCAAACGGCTTATATCACCGTCACTGTGATTCAGCTGAGATCGAAGCCATTTGGATACATCCTTTGCGTTCGTAATAATATATCCGGCAGGCGTGTTCCCCCGATACTCAGGCGCGTCATAGACTCTCGCCTTTAAAAATCCAATTTTAAAACCTGATGATACATCGCCGTCATCACCAGCGTGCCGCCCAGCATACGTGTTTGACATATCTAACTGCTTAAAAACGTGCTCAGCCATATATTGCTCGTACGGCTGGCCAGATGCCTGTTCAATGATATATCCCAGTACATCATAATTGATTGTGGCATATTCAAATGTGCTTCCCGGCTTATGACTAAGTTCAACTCCTATTAGTCCCTTCGCCGTTTTTTCCAAAGCATCTTCCTTTGAATCAATCTTGATATCCGCTATTGATAAAAATGGAATTCCGCTTGTATGATGCAGCAGCTGATGAATTGTGATATCTGTTTTCTTTCCGTTGTAAACTGCATAAAATCCGCTGATATACCGGCTGACAGGGTCATTTAGACTGATTGCCCCCGAATGTACAAGCTTAAGTACACCCAGTGCAGTAAACGCTTTAGAGGTTGAGCCCAACTCAAACAATGTCGAGGCGGTTACAGGGCGGCTATGCCTTTCGCCGGCATAACCAAACCCCTTTTCGTAAACCGCATCATTTCCTTTTACCACTGTCACTGAGATCCCAGGTATTCCGCTTTCCTTCATTTGCTTTTCGATCAGAGCGTCAATGCGCTTATCAACTGGTGTCTGAGCGCTTGCCTGTCCGCCGCTCCAGATTTGAATCGACAAGATACTAAGACAGAAAACCAGCAATACGTTTCTCATCATTTGAACAAGGAATCCAATTCTTCAATAGATAATGAGGCGGTTTCGAAATCTGATGGCGTAAATTCGACAGACTCTTGTTTACAGCAATGTTCAGTCAGCTCTTTCAGCTGTACAGAAAATTCATCTAAAAGCTGTTCCATATCCTCTGTCTGATAAAGATTGCTGCAGATTAAATCCAACGTTAGCTGTCCGTCATAGATTCCCGCTGTCAAATCAAGACTGACTGTCAGATCATTTTTAGGCGATGACTCAGCGCCTGAATTTAAATAAGTCATGCGGTATTCTGATTTATCTGCTAAAAAACGGTCAACTTCTCCTAGATAATTAAAGCGCAGCTCAGGCTTCTTGTGATCCGGCATTCGTTTATTCAAATAGGTGAGAGCGCCGTAGCCAATACCCTTATTGGGGATATTGCGCAGGTTTTCTTTCACTGAACGAATTTGCGCCGGCAAATCAGCCTCTGCCTGAAACACTGCGGGATACATTGCTGTAAACCACCCGAACGTCCTTGAAAAATCTAAGTCTTCCTTTAATGGCTCTCTTCCGTGACCTTCTAACTCCAAAGAAATAACCTCTTTGCCTGTGCAATGATGGCAAGCTCGGATTAACGCAGTGATAAGCAAATCATTTGTTTGGGTTTGATACGCCTCATTTGCTTCACTGAGCAGTTTTTGGGTCATCTGGCTTGTCAAAACCCGTTTCAGTTTTATGCTATTTTCAACTTTGGAATTTTCCGAACAAATTCCATAGAGCGGCTCAATTTTTTTCACTTTGTCATTCCAATAGCTGCATTCTTCCTCCGCTTCACGTGAATAAGCGTATTCATGGATCGAATTTGAAAATTCCTGATAAGAATGTGTCTTTAAAGGGAGTCTCTTCTCTTCCTTCTTATCTATTGAATCTAAAAGAGCAAGAAAATCATCAATCAGGATTTGCCATGATACACCGTCCGCGATTAAGTGATGGGCTGTAAATAACAAATGCGTTTTTTCGTTTGCTTTGATCATGCCGGTTTTAAAAAGCACTCCATTGTATAAGTCCGTGCTTTTTCTCATTTCCTGCCCGATTACCGCTATTTGTTTGGTTTGCTCTTCCTCGGAAAAAGCAGACAGATCCCAGTATTCAATGTAAGGTTCGATATCTGTATTGTGATAGACCAAGGCATTCGTCTCTTTTTCTACATTCATTCGCAAGCCGTCATGATGATTGATTAAAAGAGACAGAACCGCCTTAACATCTTTAAGGTGAATCTCTTTTTCAGCAGTTAGCATTACCGATTGATGCCAGAAATGAGCGCACTTTAAATCCAAAGACCAGAACCATTGGGTAATCGGCGTGCCCATCACTCTGCCTTCAGCCTGCTGTTGAGAAATTGCAGGCGTTTGTTTGCTGGTCACAGTACTGACAAGTTCTCTAAATACGGGATATGTCATAATATCCTGAGTCTTGATAAAAAGACCTTTTTCTTTCATTTTCGAAACGAATTGAATGGCTTTGATAGAATCTCCGCCAAGCTGATAAAAATGATCCTCCGGGCAAATGTCTGTCTGGCCGAGAATTTCCTTCGCGGTTTCCAAAAGAATCGCCTCAGCTTCTTTCTGCTCTTCATTTAACAATCCGTAATCTGTCTGCTCTTGATAAAGTAAAGGATCAGGAAGCGCTTCCTTGTCTGTTTTTCCATTTTGCGTAAGCGGAATATGATCCATCTTGATAAAGTAAGCCGGAACCATAAAAACGGGCAGTTTGCCAGAAAGCTTTTTCCTAAGCTCCAGCACTGGCGCAGGTGCAGAGCTCACTACATATGCCGCCAATTGCTTTCTGCCCTGTGAATCATCAAAATCAATGACCACCGCTTCTTCTATTTCCTCGAGAGATAGCAGGGCTAATTCAATTTCTCCCAGTTCTATACGGTAGCCTCTTAATTTGATTTGATGGTCTTTACGCCCTGCATATTCAAGCAATCCACTATTCGTTCTTTTCGCCAGATCTCCTGTCTTATACATTTTTCTGCCCTTTATGAAAGGGTTATCCAGAAAACGCTCGGTTTGCAAATCCGGACGCTTCCAATATCCTCTGGCGACATTATCGCCTGATATATACATTTCGCCTTGAGTTCCCGGCAATACCGGGTGTAGCTGTTCATCTAATAAATAAATTTCAGTATTCTGCAGCGGAACCCCAATTGGAACCGAGGCTTGCTGATCCTGTTCTCGGTCATACTTGTGGATCATACACCCAACGGTCGCTTCTGTCGGCCCGTATTCATTAAAGATCTCGATGCGGTGATCCGATGCTTCTGTTATTTGACGTGCTAAAGAAACAGACAGCTGCTCTCCGCCAACAATCATTCTTTTAATAGAGGAATCTTTTAAGTTTGCATCTTTCAGCAACGCTAAATGCGCTGGTGTCAGCTTGATGACAGCTGTTTTCTTTTCTTTTACGATTTGATGAAGTATAAATTCCGGGATATCTTCTTGTCTGTAAATGACAATCTTATTTCCTGTCACTAATGGGGTGTAAATGGATGTAACGGTTAAATCGAAAGCTATGGATGAGTACAGCGCAAAGCTGTCCTCTTGGGAAGAAGTATAATTCTGAGAGGCTGATGTTATGTAGTTCACAAGGCTTTGATGTTCGATCATCACGCCTTTCGGCTGCCCTGTTGATCCAGAAGTGTAAATCATGTATGCGATGTCGGAAGGATCGTTCCTGATGTCTAACTGTCCCGTATCTAAATCGTTAAACATGGTGCAGTCAATACTGATTTTTTTTACGTGCCTTGGCAAACGGCAGTCTATTTTAAAAAGAGGGTCTGTAATCAAAAGCGCCGCTTCACTATTTTCTAAAATATACTTGATTCGTTCCGCGGGATACTCGGGGTCGATCGGCACATAAGCGCCGCCTGCTTTTAAAATGCCCAGTAAAACAGCAATCAACTCTGGTGAGTGTTTCATGCTCACGGCAACAAAATCACCGCGGCTTATTCCTTTATGTATAAGGCAGCGGGCAATTTGGTTGGAGCGTTCATCCAGTTCTTGATAAGTAACATGTCTGCCCCCATCCTCTATCGCTGTCCGAAACGAATGCTGTGAGGCTGTTGCTTGAATTAATTGATTGATTGTCTGCTCTTTCGAATAGTCGGCCTGCGTCTGATTCCACTTAAATATCTCGTCCCTTTTTTCTTGTTCAGTTAATATAGACAAATGTCTGAATTGAATGTCTGGATCCTCGATAAGCAATAAAATCAGGCGGAGTAAACGGTCTTTCAATTGCTGAATTTCCGTTTCGCTGTAATCCGCTACCTTGTAGTCGAACTGCAATTCGATTGCCCCGCCTTCGTCCCATTCTTTAACTGCAATTTGAAGAGAATAAGGCTGTGATCCGTTGTATAATTCATCATATTCGACATGGCATCCATCTATATCAGAAGCAAGATCGGTATTGTATGAATTGATATACATTTGGAAGAGCTGGTCGTATCCCTGTTTTGCCAGCTGTAATTCCTTTATCAGTTCGTCATAGGGGTACCGTTGGTGGAGAAAGTATTTCAGATAGTCTGAATTGACTTCTTGCAAAAAATCTGAGAAACGCTGGTCAAGATCTGTTTTCTTTCTGAACGGCATCGTACTGACAGTCATCCCCGCCGTACTTTTTTCCTTCTTTCCAGACCTGTTTAGTACCGGCGTGCCGATTATCAAATCAGTCTCTCCCGTTGCTTTGCTTACATACCAAAACAGCGATGCGGTAAATAATGCGTTTAACGAAGAGCCTTGCTTTTGAATAAATTCATAAACAGCAGCAGAATGTTCTTGGTCTAGTTTAAATCGTTTGCGTTTACCAGCAATGTTCGCTGAACTTTTTGACAAGAAGCTGTCCGGCAAATGAGAAAATTCCTCTTTCCAAAATGCGGCATCTTTTTGATATCGTGGCGAAGAAAGGTATTTTTTCTCTTTTTCTATGAGAATTGAATAATCGTCAGCGGCTTCTTCAGGCAGGTCTCCTTTTGCCAGAAGCATGTATAGATCCTTAATCTTATCAATGATGATTTTCATAGACCAGCCGTCAGCAACAATATGATGGCATTTTATTAAATACCCGCATGTTGCTTCATCTGTTTGGAAAACATAAAATTGAACAAGCGCGCCATCAAACAAAGAGAAAGGGATTTTAAATTCCCGTTCGGCCCAATCTAGCATTCTTTCATATGGATGGTCTGTTGAAGTAAAATCGACCGATGGCACACGGGCCTGCAATTTTTCGTCTATGTATTGAAGAACTGATCCTTCCTGCTTTACGAGCCGTATTCTGAGGGACTCTGTCTGTCTGATGCAATGCTGAATGGCTTTTTTCAATGTCTCAAGATGAAGTTTTCCATTGATTTGGATAAGGCCGCCAATATGATTAATAGCTGTTTCTGGGTATAAATTTTCGATATTTAAAACTCTTTTTTGATGATGAGAAAGAGGAAATAAATTCAAGTTACCACTCAACATTTCCACCTCTTTACAAATAGTATTTTACATCACCAATTTAAACACATAACAAATAATTTGTAAATATTTATAAAACATTGTCTATATTTGTTCATTTTTTAGTTTTAAAGATAAAAGCGCTGAAACGGTAAAAATAATAAAATTCAAGAAAAATACATATTGGACACCCAGCCAATCAGTAAGACTGCTCATAATTAAGATCGATGCGCCGTATACAAATGTACTTATTGTATGTTGAGCCGACAGAATTTTCGGAAGCAAAGTTTCATTTATGCTCTCCTGCACATAAGTTCTGATCGCAATTCCCCGGAGCTGAAATGAAGGTCCTAAAATAAAGACAAAAAGCAGCGATGCCAATGCATACTTGTTAAGCGCAAGGCATAGTGTGCAAGCGCCGATGGCAAGTGATGTCCATAAAATCATCGAGAACAGTTTTCCATTCATTATTTTTGAAAGTTTCCAAACGATTAAACCGCCTGTAATGGTGCCGGCGAAATAGCTTGCGTTAATAAACCCCCACCATGTTTCGCTTTTATGCAGCACTTCATCGACATAAACAAGGATAATGGCTCCTGTCCAAATACTTCTGCCGAACATGGACAAAAGCTCAAGAACAGTCAGCATTCTGATAACAGGCATTCGATAAATCGCTTTCCACCCGGAGGAAATTTTATCCATGAAGGACTCATTTTCTTCCTTTTCTGCATCTCCTTTTCCCGCATCCTTGACAAAAAATAAAGAGACTGTAGAGGTGCCATAAAGCGCAAAAGTCAACAATAGCAGCAATTGCGGCCCGAGCCATTTGATCAAAATACCGCCGAGCAGCCATCCAAGCAGGAGCACGATTTGATCAGAGGTCAGCACCAGGCTGTTTGCTTTCAATAACATGGATTTTGGAACAAAACGGGGAATCATTGAATTTCTGACTGGAATCGTTCCTCCGTCTAACAGTGACATTAAAAATACGATAAAGAAAAAAATCAAAATAGATTTAAAATCTATCATAAATATGAGAAGCAACAAAGATAACAGAATGGTTTGCGTTAACTGTAAAAAAATCAAAATGTGCTTTAGTCTGTATTTATGAATAAAAACCGGTATAAATACTGCGCTTAATGACTGACCCACGAACTGCATCATAGCTACCAGCGATGCCAAAAAGGCTGAGTCTGTGACTTGATACGTAAATAGAGTCAGTACCAGCACGTATAAAGAATCTCCTAAATTGGCAATTGACTGGCCCGCCCATATAAAATAAAAGGATTTATTTTTCATAATTTCAACCCTTTTCTATTTTTAGAACATCATAACATAAATAAACACCCTCTCCAATGCTGCTCAGCCTTCAAAAAAACGCAAAAAACCCCTGCGCCGCAGCGGCACAAGGGGTCATCCAATATTAGTCATAAATGTGAACAGTCGGCTCTTTATCTCCGGCATTGCGGATAATGACCGCTTCTTGTCCGTCTGAGGACGTGATATTGACTTCGACATCAACTGAGCCTTTAGAGTAGTAGTCCATCACTTCACCCGTTAAGAACTGGGTAAACGCGACAACTTCACTTTTTCCGTAGAATTGCATTGGTATGTCAATCTTCATTTTCTTCATTTCATCATTATCATACAGCGCTGTACCGACAACGCCTGTATAGTTCGGGAAATATTCTTCAATTGAATTTTTGAACCGCTTAAAGACCTCGGTGTCATCCGGGTACTTTTCTGCTGTGGTTGTATCCGCAGGATAGAATACATATTTTTCATTGATGTCATCCCAATTTGAGATATCAGCAGAGCCTGCTTTGACCTCTGTTTTGGCGATGAAGTTCCCCGGCACAATCGATGTTTTTGACGCCTGCTTATAAAGTGCGACGGTAATCGGCACATTCTTCAAGTTATCTTTTTTACGGAGGCGGTTAATAACCTCCTGTGCGATTTTTTCTCCCTGCTGGCGAAGCGTGCTGTCCTTAATCTCCACTTCTTTTTGCGGGTCGCCAGTTTTTTCACGATAGTAATACACTGAGTTTAACGCCAGTCCGATCATGACGCCGCCAAGCTGGATAGAATTCTTGTCTTTTCTGACTAAATAATCGTGCTCAAGCATGGATGCTAAATAAATCGGGCTGCTTTCGTTCTTTTCTTCTGTTGAACCAGAACTCGGGAGCGCCGGGTTCAAGCCTTCATTTTTGAAGTTCTTATCTTCTTTTTCGGCTTTTTTCAAATCAGAGCCCGTTTTTTTCCGGGCCAGCCAGCTTAATACTGTATCCTCATCTAAATATTGTCCTTCTTGGAACAGATAATCGTCAGTCGAGAAAGAATCTTGGGCAAGACGCATCAGCCCTGTTTCAAATTCATCAATGTCCAGTCTTGTGTTCAGCTGTTCCGTTGTTAAGCCGCGCGCTTTGCCTGCCTTAAACGGCAGCACCATTTTGTAATAGGAGTCAGAGATATTATATTTCGGGACAATCGCTTTTTCTGACGATTTCGCCGTCTTTTGCGTAATCTCTTCCTCCTTCTCCCCCCCAAAACCTGACGAGCAGGCAGACAGCATTAATACTGCCGCCGTTGCCGCCAATGCCAACGTCTTTTTCAATAGAAAACACTCCTCTTATTTCTTTAG
>Ga0153917_1000408_pt1 | contig 29324 bp, 19 predicted proteins | sample TSFL001MetaG_FD_104695 | JGI IMG/M metagenome (GOLD analysis project Ga0153917, IMG submission 104695) | Attine ant fungus gardens microbial communities from Florida, USA - TSFL001 MetaG | ecosystem: Host-associated > Fungi > Mycelium > Unclassified | place: USA: Florida, Paynes Creek Historic... | reverse complement strand
GACAGCCGATGCATTTATCCAGATTCAGCACCATGCCGACTTGTGAACGAATTTTCATTTTACGCTCTCCTGTACCTGGTCATTACCTTCGCCGTCTAACCAGTTAATATTCTTCATCTTACGAACCACCACAAACTCATCACGGTTAGAACCCACGGTGCCGTAGTAGTTAAAGCCGTAGGCCAACTGCGCATAGCCACCAATCATATGGGTTGGTTTTGGCGTAATACGGGTGACCGAGTTATGAATACCGCCGCGCTGCTCGGTAATTTCTGAGCCAGGAATGTTCACTATGCGTTCCTGCGCGTGGTACATCATGGTCATACCGGCTGGCACACGCTGGCTGACAACGGCACGCGCCGTCAATGAACCGTTGGTGTTGAACACTTCAATCCAGTCGTTATCCACGATCCCCAGGTCTTTGGCATCGGCTTCACTCATCCATACAATCGGACCACCGCGACCCAGCGTCAGCATCAGCAGGTTGTCGCTGTAGGTGGAGTGGATACCCCACTTCTGGTGCGGCGTCAGGAAGTTCAGCGCTTTTTCCGGGTTACCGTTGGATTTCTCGCCCGTCACCGCTTTCACCGAACGGGTGTCGATTGGTGGACGGTAAACCAGCAGGCTTTCACCGAAATCACGCATCCACTGGTGATCCTGATACAGAGACTGACGACCGGTCAGGGTGCGCCATGGGATCAGCTCGTGAACGTTGGTATAACCGGCGTTATAAGACACGTGCTCATCTTCAAGGCCAGACCAGGTCGGGCTGGAGATAATTTTGCGTGGCTGTGCCTGAATATCGCGGAAGCGGATCTTCTCGTCTTCTTTGTTCAGCGCCAGATGCTTGTGGTCACGACCGGTGAACTCACTCAGTGCAGCCCAGGCTTTCACTGCCACCTGACCGTTGGTTTCCGGTGCCAGAGTCAGGATCATCTCTGCCGCATCAATCGCCGTGTTCAGCATTGGCTGGCCTTTTGCCGGGCCGTCTGCTTTGGTGTAATTGAGCTTGCGCAGCAGATCCATTTCGCTCTGGGTATTCCAGGCAATCCCTTTACCGCCGTTACCGATTTTTTCCATCAGCGGGCCGATAGAGGTAAAACGCTCATAGGTAGCCGGGTAGTCACGTTCAACCGGGATGATATGCGGAGCAGTAACGCCCGGGATCAGGTCACACTCGCCTTTTTTCCAGTCCTTCACGTCCAGCGGCTGCGCCAGTTCAGCAGCGGAGTCGTGCTGGATTGGCAGCGTAACCACGTCTGTTTCTTTGCCCAGATGCCCTACGCACACTTCGGAGAATTTCTCAGCGATGCCTTTGTAGATCTCCCAGTCGCTTTTGGACTCCCATGCCGGGTCAACGGCCGCAGACAGTGGATGAATAAACGGATGCATATCCGAGGTATTCATGTCGTCTTTTTCGTACCAGGTCGCGGTTGGCAGCACAATGTCGGAGTACAGGCAGGTGCTCGACAGACGGAAGTCCAGCGTCACCACCAGATCCAGTTTGCCGTCCAGACCGTTGTCTTTCCATTCCACTTCTTCAGGTTTCACGCCGCCCTGCTTGCCGAGATCTTTCCCCTGGATACCGTGATCGGTACCGAGCAGATACTTCAGCATGAACTCATGGCCTTTACCGGATGAACCCAGCAGGTTGGAGCGCCAGATGAACAGGTTACGCGGATGGTTTTTACCGTTTTCAGGCTGTTCTGCCGCAAAACGGATAGAGCCTTCTTTCAGGGATTTGACGGTGTAATCCACCGGCGTCATGCCCGCTTTCTTCGCCTCTTCCGCGATACGCAGCGGGTTGGTACCCAGCTGTGGAGCAGACGGCAACCAGCCCATACGTTCAGCACGCACGTTGAAGTCAATCAGATGACCGCTGTAGCGGGATTTATCCGCCATTGGTGACAGCAGTTCCTGCGCGGTCACGGTTTCGTAGCGCCACTGGCTGGAGTGGTTATAGAAGTAAGAGGTGCTGTTCATGTGACGTGCCGGACGCTGCCAGTCAAGCGCAAACGCCAGTGGCTGCCAGCCCGTCTGTGGACGCAGTTTTTCCTGGCCCACGTAGTGTGCCCAACCGCCGCCGCTCTGACCGACGCAACCGCAGAAGATCAGCATGTTGATCAGGCCGCGGTAATTCATGTCGAGGTGATACCAGTGGTTCAGACCGGCACCCACGATGATCATCGAACGACCGTGCGTCTTGTCGGCGTTCTCCGCAAATTCGCGTGCGATACGAGTGATCTGTGCAGCAGGTACGCCAGTAATCTGCTCTGCCCAGGCCGGGGTGTACGCTTTTACTTCGTCATAGCTGGTTGCGCAGTTTTCATCATTCAGACCGCGCTCCAGGCCGTAGTTGGCCATGGTCAGGTCGTAAACGGTGGTCACCAGTGCCGTGGAGCCATCCGCCAGTTGCAGGCGTTTGACCGGCAGCTTGTGCATTAAGACGTTTTGCAGCTCAACTTTGTTGAAGTGCTCGGAACCTTCGCCCCCGAAGTACGGGAAACCGACATCAGCGATTTCATCCTGGCTGCCCAGCATACTCAGGCGCAGGTCAGTTTCTTCACCGGAGGTACCATCGCGCTGCTCAAGGTTCCATTTCCCTTTTTCACCCCAGCGGAAGCCGATAGAGCCGTTTGGTGCCACCAGCTCGCCATTGCTGTTACAGGCAACGGTTTTCCATTGTGGGTTGTTTTCCTGACCGAGTGCATCCACGAGGTCGGCGGCGCGCAGCATACGGCCTGCCGCGTAGTAGCCGTCGCGCTCTTCCAGCATGACCAGCATCGGGAAGTCGGTGTAGCGACGCACGTAGTCAGTGAAGTACTGGCTCGGTTTATCGAGGTGGAACTCACGCAGCATGACGTGGCCCATCGCCAGCGCCATCGCGGAATCGGTACCCTGTTTTGGTGCTAACCACAGGTCGCACAGTTTGGCGATTTCTGCATAGTCAGGGGTAATGGCGACAGTCTTGGTGCCTTTGTAACGCACTTCAGTAAAGAAGTGAGCATCCGGTGTACGGGTCTGCGGAACGTTAGAACCCCACGCCAGAATGTAGCTTGAGTTATACCAGTCGGCCGATTCCGGAACGTCGGTCTGCTCACCCCATGTCTGCGGAGACGCAGGCGGCAGGTCGCAGTACCAGTCGTAGAAGCTCAGGCAGGTACCGCCAATCAGAGAGAGGTAGCGCGCGCCAGAAGCGTAGGACACCATCGACATCGCCGGGATTGGCGAGAAGCCTGCTACGCGGTCCGGGCCGTAGGTTTTTACGGTGTAGACGTTTGAGGCGGCAATCAGCTCGTTCACTTCTTTCCAGGAGGAACGCACGAATCCACCGCGACCGCGAGCCTGCTTGAAGCTTTTCGCTTTGTCAGCGTCTTCGATAATAGAGGCCCAGGCATCGACCGGATCGCTGTGCTGGACTTTCGCTTCACGCCACATTTTCATCAGGCGTTTGCGCATCAGCGGGTATTTCAGGCGGTTAGCACTGTACAGATACCAGGAGTAGCTTGCACCACGCGGGCAGCCACGCGGTTCATGGTTTGGCAAATCCGGGCGGGTGCGTGGGTAATCCGTCTGCTGCACTTCCCAGGTCACCAGACCATTTTTTACGAAAATCTTCCAGCTACACGAGCCAGTACAGTTAACACCGTGGGTTGAACGGACGACTTTGTCATGCTGCCAACGCTGGCGGTAACCGTCTTCCCAGTCCCGGTTGGTCTCCAGAACCTGGCCGTGCCCATCGGCAAAAGTTTCGCCCTTCTGCTTGAAGTAGCGAAACCGGTCCAAAAATTTGCTCATCGGGTATCTCCTGTGTGGAGCCTGTGGCTCTCTAAATCGACATTGCTGATTTGCTGCGAAGGTAACGCCCTGAAAGATGACGAGAATTGATAACGATCAAGGGCAACGGGGATGACAAAATGAGGGGACGCGCAAAATACCACCAAAGAAGTAGTATTTTCGATTTTTTAACTAACTGTTTTTTATGGTTATTTTTTATTTTTCATTGGAGAGGACATAAAACCCCAACCAGATTAGTTATTAAGTGGTAGGTGTTTTTGGCTGTTTAAGAACAGTGCATGAGTCTCATTTTTTTACGCCTGGTCTAGAGTCATTTTATCTCACCTCTAAATTTTACCTGGTAAGGACACAACGATGAGTGATGCATCAGATGTTCATAACCTCTCACCTGATAACGAAAAAGATGCCATTAACAAACGCCGGGAAAAATATAGACTCCAGCAGATAGAATACACCGGCACGCTGGGCCTGGCTTTGTCAGGCGGCGGTATTCGCAGTGCAACTTTTTGTTTAGGCCTGGTTCGTGCACTCGCCAAGAATGGGCTTCTGAAAAAATTTGATTATGTGTCGACCGTATCTGGTGGTGGTTATTTAGGTGGAATGCTGGGGCGTTTATATACAAAGAGTAACCAGCCATATTCAATTGAAGGGGCTCTCGCCAGCGACGATACCATTTTGCTAGCCTGGTTAAGGAATAACGGTCGGTATCTTACACCCGCGGGGTTTCTCGACAAGTCACTGGCGATTACTCAAATCTTTCGCTCTTTTATTGCGGCACTATTTCTTCTGACGCTAATGTGTCTTGTCGTAAGCGGTATTGCCATCAGTCTTAATACGATGTTAGTTCTCCAGCCAAAATTTCTGGAAACAGCGCCCTGGCTGATAGCGCTCTCAGTCCCGCTCTACTTTTCTGCCGCGATGGCCTTCTCTTACTGGATACTGGATGAAGAAAAACCCAGGAAATCCTTAAAATTCGCCCTTACTGTGGTGACTATTTGTTATGCATTTTTAGCATGGATAATCGATTTTCCAGATTATTTTCTGCAATCATACTTGCCTCCGATCGCCCTTTTCATTATTGCGATTACAAATATAAAGCTCATTCACTCCGCATTAAAAACGCTCAGTTCCAGCCATGGGAAACTGCGACAACAGCTTACCCGTGCGATGACAAACAGCCTGTGGCTGGCTGGTACCATCCTTATTTTATGGGGGATTTACGCGCTGGGGCTGTTCTGGTCCAGAGACAGTTCTGTTTCGGGTACGCTACTCCCTCCAGCATTACTCGCGTTGCTAAAAGCAGGCTGGGAGATCACTGCCGTCAAAAAACTGTTCAGTAAAATGAAAAACGGTCACTCTTTTATCGCCATCAGTTTGATGCAAGGCGCGAACATTCTTGGCTATCTGTTGCTAATTTTTTCACTGATAACAGTCTGCGCCGCTGAGATCAAAATCATCAGATACGATTCACTTTTCCACTACACTCTCTATCCTTCACTGTTCGCTTTTGCGGCGGTGTTATTCTTCATTTACCTCTGTCAGCCAAAAAGAATAATCACTTTCCTGAATTTAAGTTCTCTGCATAATTTCTACCGTTCCCGTATTGAACGGGCATGGCTTTCTGTTGCAAATGTCGGATCCCCTCCAAATCACCGTTTCCCACAGAACCCATTAGAAAACCAGTTAAACGACAAACTTTCCAATATCATGAAAGTCACGGACCCCTTACCCTGTGATGACGTTAAATTTAAAGACTATAACCCGCATAGTAACCTTGGTCCGATTCACCTGATCACCTGCTGTATAAACCAGACAGTTGACGATCGCTCAGGAAACTATAATGCCGACAGAAAAGGCATTGCGCTGACGGTCAGTTCATTTGGCGTTGAAACAGGCACGCATTTTCCAAATCCTTCCAGGGTATTGGAGAACAGTATGTTATCGAAGTGGATTGCCATATCGGGAGCCGCAGCCGCAACAGGAATGGGATCTCTGACGTCCCCTGGTCTGGCATTTATTCTTTTCCTTATTGGTGGCCGACTAGGTTTTTGGGAAAAAAACCTCAACCCGAAAGCTGACGTGACTACTTCACTACCTGCCCTGTTTGCCGAAATGTTTGCTCGATTCCCTGGCAAAAACAGCAAATACTGGTATCTCTCAGATGGCGGACATTTCGAAAACACCGGTGTATACCCCCTGCTAAAGCGTCGGGTAAAAACGATCATCGTGGCCGACTGCGGTGCAGACCCAGAATACAAGTTTGACGATCTCGAAAATCTGGTGCGTAAAGCCCGCATTGATTACGGCATTGCCATTACTTTTGATACTCCAGCCCGGCAGATGTTTATTCCTCTCTACGACCTGAAAAAAGGGGAAGCGGCAGCACCGCTTATTAAAGCGACAATATCGTACCCGAAACAAGGCACCTTGCCTGAAATGGAAGGCACATTGCTCATTGTAAAACCTCATTTGCTGGAAAACATGGGACTCGATACCGAACGCTATGCAAAACGACATGATGATTTTCCACAGCAAACGACGGGGGATCAGTTCTTTGATGAGGAGCAGTGGGAAGCCTACCATCAGCTAGGCTTGCAGGCGGGTAAAGCAATTACAAGGGATATGCTGGCATAGCAAAAAAAGCGCGGCCCTGAGGCCGCGCAAACGGATAATCAAACTTACTTATTTTTCTTGGTATTACGGCCATATACCAGCCACGTGATCACAACGCAGGCGATATAGAATACGAGGAACACTTTCATCGCCCCTGCCGGAGAGCCGGTCAGGTCAAGCGAAATACCGAACGCTTTCGGGATGAAGAAGCCACCAATCGCGCCAATGGCAGAGATAAAGCCCAGTGCCGCTGCGGTATCGGTCGCGGCTTCACGCATGGCCTGCGCTTCGTTGCCACCCTGCGCTTTCACGCGGTCCATCGTCAGCTTACGGAAGATGACCGAAATCATCTGGAAGGTTGAGGCACTACCCAGCCCGGCCGTCAGGAACAGCACCATAAACACGCCGAAGAATGCAGTAAAGTTGCCGCCCTGGCCGTTGGTTGGCAGCGTCAGGAACAGCAGTGCACAGAAGATAGCCATCACCACAAAGTTCACCAGTGTCACGCGCGTTCCGCCCAGACGGTCAGAGATCATCCCGCCAACAGAACGGGCCAACGCGCCAATGAACGGGCCGAAGAAGGCGAAGTGCAGGATCTGAATTTCAGGGAACTGCGTTTTCGACAGCATCGCGAAGCCTGCGGAGAAACCAATGAATGAACCGAAGGTTGCGAGGTACAGCAGCGCCATCACCCACAGGTGCCCACGCTTCAGAACCGGAAGCTGTTCGCTCAGAGAAGCCTTCGACGCTGACAGGTCGTTCATAAAGAACCAGGATGCCAGGGTGAATATCACCAGGAACGGTACCCAGATCCATGCCGCGTTTTGCAGGAAGAGAGAGGAGCCATCAGGCTGCGTCACACCGCCGCCGCCAAACGCCGCAAAGATGGAAACAGAGATCGCCAGCGGTGCAATTAACTGCATTACGCTCACGCCCATATTCCCCAGACCGCCGTTAATGCCCAGCGCACCGCCCTGCTTCGCTTTCGGGAAGAAGAAACTGATGTTTGCCATGCTGGAGGCGAAGTTTGCGCCAGCAAAACCGCACAGCAGAGAGATAATCACGAACACGCTAAACGGTGTAGAGGTATCCTGCACGGCAAAACCGAGCCACACGCACGGCACGATCATGATCCCGGTACTGAACGCCGTCCAGCGACGGCCGCCAAACACCGGCACCATAAACGCGTAAGGAACACGCAGCAGCGCGCCCGACAGCGACGGCAGCGCGGTCAACATAAACAGCTGATCGGTTGTGAAGGTAAAACCCACTTTCGGCAGGTTTACCGCCACCGTACTAAACAACATCCATACGCAAAACGCCAACAGCAGACACGGAACGGAAATCCACAGATTGCGACTTGCTACACGGTGGCCGCGTTGTTCCCAGAACGCCGGATCTTCCGGACGCCATTCTGTAATAACGGCACCATTTTCCCTTTCGGGGGCGGATGAGTGACTCATAGACACCTCTGATTCTCGAATGATGCTGCAAACATTAGGGTTTTAGGCCAGCGGTAAGTTGATATAAATCAAAGGAAAAGTGGGCAGATTTGCGGCGAAAAAAAAGCCATTACTCTAAGTGAGTAGGCTTTTCCGGTAAAAAAGGTGTGGTTTTTCACTGTGCTGACGGTTCTCCGTACTCCCTTCCCCCCAGACATCACCCACCCGGCAATTTAGAGGTAATCCTTTATTGGTATGGGTATACTCCAGGGTATGCATGAAAATAGCGCCATTCCTGCAAGCAGGCCACGTCAGGAGCCCGGCAACCCTATGTTAAAAAGATGTTTATCCCCGCTGACACTCGTTAACCAGTTGGCACTGATTGTCTTGCTGTCCACCGCTATCGGTGTGACCGGCATGGCTATCTCTGGCTCGCTGGTACAGGGTGTGCAGGGTAATGCACATGCCATTAACGAGGCAGGCTCGCTACGTATGCAGAGTTACCGCCTGCTGGCAGCTGTGCCCCTTTCGCTGGACGATCAGCCGCTGATCGACGAAATGGAGCGCACGGCGTTCAGCCCTGAACTGGAAAGAGCCGCCACCCGCGACGGACAAGAGTCGCAGCTTAAGGCGCTCCAGGGCTACTGGCACTCGCAACTAAAACCCAACCTGAAAAGTGCCCAACGTGCAGATACCGTATCACAGGACGTCGCCGGTTTTGTCTCGCGCATCGATACGCTGGTCTCCTCGTTCGACCAGACCACTGAACACCGTATTGACCGGGTGGTCGTCGTCCATCGGGTGATGGCGGTATTTATGGCGTTACTGCTGGTGTTTACTATCGTCTGGCTGCGTGCGCGGTTGCTCAACCCGTGGAAACAGCTGCTGGCGATGGCGCGTGCGGTCACGCAACGCGATTTTACCCAGCGCACCCACATCAGCGGCCGCAATGAAATGGCGATGCTCGGACAAGCGCTGAATACCATGTCGGAAGAGCTGTCTGAAAGCTATGCGGTGCTGGAAAAACGCGTCCAGGAGAAAACGGCCGGTCTTGAGCAGAAAAACGAAATTCTCTCGTTTTTATGGCAGGCCAATCGCCGTCTGCATATGCAGGTTCCCCTGTGTGAACGCCTCTCGCCGGTGCTGAACGGCCTGCAAAATTTAACCCTGCTCCACGATCTGGAGCTGCGGGTTTACGACATCGAAGATGAAGAAAATCATCAGGAGTTTACTTGTCAGTCGGACATGTCCTGCGATGATAAAGGTTGCCACCTTTGCCCGCGCGGATTACCGCCGCTGACCGGCAGCGGGACCACGCTCAAATGGCGTCTGACGGACGGCCACACGCAGTACGGTATTTTGCTGGCCACCCTGCCTGCGGGGCGTCATCTGAGCCATGACCAGCAGCAGCTGGTGGACACGCTGGTTGAACAGCTGGCCGCCACACTGGCACTTGATCACCATCAGGAAAAACAGCAGCAGTTGATCGTTATGGAAGAACGCGCCACCATTGCCCGCGAGCTTCACGACTCCATTGCCCAGTCGCTCTCTTGTATGAAAATGCAGGTCAGTTGTCTGCAAATGCAGGACGACGGACTGCCGGAAAGCAGCAAACAGCTTCTCAGCCAAATCCGCAACGAGCTGAATACCTCCTGGGTACAGCTTCGCGAACTGCTGACCACCTTCCGTTTGCAGTTGACCGAGCCTGGCCTGCGCCCGGCACTTGAGTCCAGCTGCCACGAATTTAGCGCCCGACTGGGGTTCCCGGTGAAGCTTGACTACCAGCTTCCACCGCGTTTTGTCCCCTCTCATCAGGCCATACATTTACTGCAAATCGCCCGTGAAGCCCTGAGCAACGTGCTCAAACATTCCGGTGCAACGGCAGTAACCGTGACCGTCAGCCAGCACAATAATCAGGTGAAGCTTACGGTCCAGGATAACGGTTGCGGCGTGCCGGAAAATGCCGAGAGAAGTAACCACTATGGTTTAATTATCATGCGAGATCGCGCACAAAGCCTGCGCGGAGATTGCCAGGTTCGCCGGGGAGAGTCTGGTGGCACCGAGGTAGTGGTCACCTTTATTCCCGAAAAGCCCCAAATAACTGCTCAAGGAGAAAACCATGACTAATCAGGAACCGGCATCCATCCTGTTGATTGACGACCATCCGATGCTGCGCACAGGCGTGAAGCAACTTGTCAGCATGGCACCGGATATCACGGTGGTTGGCGAAGCCAGCAACGGCGAACAGGGTATTGAACTTGCCGAATCGCTTGATCCTGATTTGATCCTGCTCGATCTCAATATGCCGGGTATGAACGGTCTGGAAACGCTCGATAAACTGCGTGAAAAATCACTGTCTGGCCGGGTGGTGGTGTTCAGCGTGTCGAATCATGAAGAAGATGTTGTCACCGCGCTGAAACGGGGTGCCGATGGCTATTTGCTGAAAGATATGGAGCCAGAAGATCTGCTCAAAGCGCTGCAACAGGCCGCCGCCGGTGAGATGGTACTGAGCGAAGCCTTGACGCCAGTGCTGGCCGCCAGCCTGCGCGCCAACCGCGCCACCTCTGACCGCGACGTCAGCCAGCTAACCCCACGCGAGCGTGACATTCTCAAGCTGATTGCTCAGGGTCTGCCAAATAAAATGATCGCCCGCCGTCTGGATATCACCGAAAGTACGGTCAAAGTGCATGTGAAACATATGCTCAAGAAGATGAAATTAAAATCCCGCGTTGAAGCGGCGGTTTGGGTACATCAGGAACGTATCTTCTGATTTCATTCGTCCGGCAGCAGCTTCCAGCGTGGGTCGTCGTTAGGTAATGCCACCAGCGGTTGTGCCACAGCAAGCGTGATCTCATTGGAAGAGACACGCTGCCCGTCCTCATCTTCCACCACCACCGATAATTTCCAGCTATTGCGTGCGCCGCTCTGCTCACTCCACGCAGGCATAATCACGCTCCAGCCATCGCTGCTGTTATTTTTAGCCGGCGACGTCAGGCTCAGGGCCAGCGTATCACCCTGCCAGTGCAGCTTGCGGATACCGTGGGTACTGCGCACTTGCAGCTTCAGCATCACCGTTTCGCCCCCTTTCAGATCCCAGGGTGGCGTCGCCAGATACACCGATAAGGTTTTACGCTGGCGGAACTCCATCACCGGCAGATTATCCCGCTCTGGCGAATCGTAACGACTGCCGCGCAGCGAACGGGTGGCGGCCACTTCACCGGCAGAGAGCTGCTTAACCAGCGGAACCCCGAAACGATAATTGACCTTAAGGCCCAGATTGTTCTGGCTGACGCCGCTCTCACCCTGCTTATGGGCGGCAGAAAACGTCAGCAACGGCACGGGGGTATAATCCAGCCCCAGGTTTACCGCCATCGGGTTGTGGTAGCCGGTTCCGCTGTTAAACAGATCCACGCTATCGCCAAAATACTGTTCAAAACTGACGCTGGTGTTCAGGTGATGGAACCACGGCAGCCATGCTTTCGCCGTGACATCGTAGCCACGGGCCATGCGCTGCTCCTGGACATCTGAGTGGTTGCGCCAGCTGGCAAACGGCTGGTAGTAGTTTGCCGACAAGCGTAAATTCTCGCCCCAGGCCTCGGCACCCAGTCCCGCACGCTGTAAGTTTTCATCCAGCAGGTTGTCATAGAAGGTGTTGTAACCCAGCAGCCATGTCCCGGTCAGCCAGCGTTGGCCGATACCGGCATTGCTGACCAGCCCGTCCGTCTGTTGAGTCAGCCCAAGCTGGCTCCAGCTCAGGTAGCGGTTATTATCCTGCCAGGGCACAAACCATCGCCCGCTGCTGCCGGTGAAATTCCCCTCCTCGTCCACCAGCAAATCCACGCTGGCGTTACCCCAGGGAGAGAGCCAGGTTTCAATTTGCTGATTCACTTCACCGCTTAACGCATCACGCACCTGACCAAAGGCGAACTGACGGGCCTGCTCTCCGGTTGTCAGGCCGTTATCGGTCATGCTCGCTTCACCGAATGCTTTTGCCATCTCCGCCAGATGCTTTTCTCTTGCAGACGACGGTGCCGCCAGACCGAGGTCGGGTAGCCCATCACCGTTGTTATCAAAGGGATTTTGCGCCTGCTGGATAAAGGAATTCGGCGCACCGTAAACGGCTCCGGCCGGAATAAGGGGGAGTAAAAACAGCGAACGAATGCGGGACGATACAGCCATCAACGTCGTAAATAAGAACCTGCGTTTATGAATCAACTCTTATTATGTTAACGCGATAAGCAGTGAAATGCAGTCTTAGCTCAAATTTCAGGATTATCCTGAACATTTTCGTCGGGCGACGCGCATTTGTTGGTCGGGTAAGGCTAAGCCGCCACCCGACGCCGTTACACTGTCACTCTACACAACCCTTTCAGCTCCGGCACGCAAGAGCCACAGTTGGTGCCACAGCGCAACTTCGCTCCCAACGCTGCCGCTGAATCGCACCCCTCAGCAATCGCCTCACGTATCGCATTTTCACCCACGCTAAAGCAGCTACAGATAATCCGCCCCGGATCCACCCGTTCGCCCGGACGCTGCCCGTTCAGGATCGCATGTCGCTCGGCCAGCTCCACGGGCGCGACGCGAAAAGCGTCTTCAATAAACGCCTGCGCCAGTTCCAGCTGTGTCTTTCCTTCCCAAAAACCGAGCATCAGTTCACCCTGCTGCCAGGCCAGCACGCTGCTGCGCTCACCCGTCTGCGCAATTTGCAGTTGCCAGCCTTGCCCGGTGCAGTGCGCCATGACCCACTCCAGCAGCGATATATCTCCAGCCACAGTGATGCGCTGCACATCCTGCGCGGCTTTGCGCCACCAGTAGGCCGATGGCGGTAACTCCGGCAGCTCGCGGGCGTAAAGCTCCCCCTGCCAGGCAGGCTGCCAGGGCATGACTCTGACCGCCGTCTGCTTGCTTTCGGGCTGGCCTGAATGCGGATCGCAACGCCCTTCAACCAGAGCATTGACCTTCCCCTGACGGGCAAAACAGCCGTTCCAGTGCATCGGGGTAAACAGTTCACCTGCCCGCTGACCATTATTGATCTTCACTCTGGCGACCATCACCCCACGCGGTGAACTGACGCGGGCTAGTTGCCCATCGCACAGGGCAAAATGCGCGGCATCCTCTGCACCTATTTCAAGGCGCGGCTCATCCATGTGCTGCATCAGCCTCGGTACATAGCCGGTGCGGGTCATGGTGTGCCACTGATCGCGGATACGCCCGCTGTTCAGCAGCAGCGGATAAAGCGCATCCACCGTGGCACCGTGCTTTTCTGGCTCCACGGGGATTATCTTCCGGTGCGGAAAATCCCCCGCCGCCCACTGGTACGGGGCCAGCGCGTCCCACTCTTCACGGCTCAGCGAAGCCAGCTCCTTCAGGTTAAAGGCCCGCGCGCCGTCATTCTCAAACGCAGAAAGCGCCGCATGTTCACAAAAAATCTCCTGCGGATGCTGCCAGGAAAACGCCTCTGCGTAGCCAAGCTGTTTTGCCACCTGGGCAATTATCCACCAGTCCGGTTTGGCTTCTCCGGGCGTGGGCAGAAAAGCGCGCTGGCGCGAGATACGCCGCTCAGAGTTGGTGACAGTGCCGTTTTTTTCTCCCCAGCCGAGCGCCGGAAACTGGATATGGGCGAAGCGACTGGTGTCCGTGTCACGCATGACCTCAGAGACAATCACCAGCGGGCAGGATGCCAGCGCCTGACACACCGCGTGGCTGTCCGGCAGCGATACGGCCGGATTAGTGCCCATTATCCACACGGCTTTTACTTCTCCGCGCGCGATGGCATCAAACAGCTCGACGGCCATCAGTCCCGGCGTTTGCGCCAGCCGTTCGGCTCCCCAGAATCTCGCCACGCGCGATAAGTCATCCGGTTCAAAATTCATATGCGCTGCCAGCTGATTCGCCAGCCCTCCCACCTCTCGCCCCCCCATCGCGTTGGGTTGCCCGGTCAGTGAAAACGGGCCACAGCCCGGCCGGGCGAACTTCCCGCTGGCAAGATGGACATTGATGATCGCGTTGCATTTATCGCTGCCGCTGGAGGACTGATTAATGCCCATGGTGTAGAGCGTGATCGCACGGGGCGCGGTGATAAACCAGTCATAAAACGTACCGATATCCTCTGCCGGCAAACCACAAAATTCTGCCACCCGCGCGAGCGGCCACTCCGTTGTCCCCTGAATCCTGTTCATCAGGCCGACAAACAGCCCCGCATCGCTGCCGGGGAGTAACGGCAGATGCAAATCGGCGATATCGCAGGTGGCCGTCTTACGCGGATCGATAACCACCACTTTCATCTCCGGATTCTGCTGGCGCGCCTTTACCAGCCGCTGATAGAGCACCGGGTGCGTCCATGCGGCGTTCGAGCCTACCAGCACCACCAGATCGCTGTTTTCTACGTCTTTGTAACTGCACGGCACGATATCTTCGCCAAACGCGCGTTTGTACCCCACCACCGCCGACGACATACACAGCCGGGAGTTGGTGTCGATATTCGCCGCACCTATAAATCCCTTCATCAGCTTATTGGCAGCATAGTAATCCTCGGTCAAAAGCTGGCCGGAGGCATAAAACGCCACCGCCTGCGGCCCCCAGGTATCAATGATTTCCCGCAGGCGCTCACCCGTAACGTCCAGTGCCTGCGGCCATGTTGTCTCTTCGCCATCCACCACAGGGCGTAATAACCGTCCTGCTAACCCTGTGGTTTCACCCAGCGCCGAGCCTTTAACACAAAGCCGCCCCAGATTCGCAGGATGGGTTTCATCCCCCCGCACGCTCACTGCCCCGCCTTCTACGCGGGCGACGACACCGCAGCCTACGCCGCAGTAAGGACAGGTTGTACGGGTTTCATTCATGAGGCCTCCGCGCGCATCACCAGCTCTTCGTTTCCGACCCACACCTTGCCGTTTTCAATTTTCACCGGCCAGGCGCGCACGGCAGGTTCACCGTTTTCAGCCTGGCGCCCGTCACGCAGACGGATGCGTTGCTTATAGAGCGGCGAAATCACAACAGGCTCGCCCCCCGCATCGCCCAGAATGCCGCGCGAAAGCACGCGGGCCGTGCTGCCGGGCTCGAGATCGTCAAGGGCATAGACGGTTTTGCCAAAGCGGAACAACGCAATGTGTTTGCGGCCAAGTGTCGCGCCAATCCCCGCCTGCTCAGGAATGTCATCAATGCCGCAGATTTCCTGCCAGCGTTTATTCTCGTCCGCTGGCGTACCGTTCACCGCCGTGCGGAACAGCGCCAGACGATCGGGATCGTTAAGTGTGGTTTGCCATTCACACTGATAAGTATCCACGACCCGCGCCATCTCCTGTTCGAGCTCGTGGGCAATGCCCAGGCTGTCGTCCAGGATCACCTCGCGAAGGTAATCAAGGCCGCCCTCCAGGTTATCCATCCAGGTGCTGGTACGTTGCAGACGATCCGCGGTGCGGATATAGAACATCAGAAAACGGTCGACCGTGCGGATAAGCGTCTCGTCATCCAGATCGCTGGCGAACAGGTCAGCGTAGCGAGGTTTCATGCCGCCGTTGCCGCACAGGTACAAGTTCCAGCCTTTGTCGGTAGCAATAACGCCGACATCTTTGCTCTGGGCTTCCGCACATTCGCGGGTACAGCCCGAGACGGCCATTTTGATTTTATGCGGCGCGCGCAGCCCCTTGTAGCGATGCTCCAGCCTGACGGCAAGCCCGGTGGAATCCTGCACACCGTAGCGACACCAGGTTGAGCCGACGCAGGATTTCACCGTCCGCAGGGATTTGCCGTACGCGTGCCCGGTTTCAAAGCCCGCTTCCACCAGCGCCTGCCAGATCTCCGGCAGTTGTTCGAGGGTGGCACCAAACAGGTCAATTCGCTGCCCGCCGGTAATTTTGCTGTACAGCTGATAGCGTTTTGCAATCTGGCCAATGGCGATCAGCCCGTCGGCGGTGACTTCACCGGCTGGCATTCGCGGCACGATGGAGTAAGTTCCGTCCTTCTGGATATTGGCGAAGTAGCGATCGTTGGTGTCCTGAAGCGGCAAATGTGCAGGCTTAAGCAGATACTCGTTCCAGCAGGACGCCAGCACAGAGCCCACCAGCGGCTTACAGATTTCACACCCGTGCCCTTGTCCGTAGCGGCTAATCAGTTGATCGAACGTGTGGATGTGGTTAACCCGTACCAGGTGATAAATCTCCTGACGCGAGTACGGGAAGTGTTCGCAAATGTCTTTTTTCACCTCCACTCCCTGCTCGGCAAGCTGGTACTCCATCACCTGTTTGACCAGCGCACTACAGCCGCCGCAGCCGGTGGCCGCTTTAGTGCACTGCTTGATGGCGCCGATATCCGTTGCCCCGGCGCTGACGGCCTGGCAGATGTCGCCTTTGCTGACGTTATGGCATGAGCAAATCTGCGCACTCTCTGGCAGCGCCGCCACGCCGAGCGCTTTAGGCGCACTGCCGGCAACGGCCGGTAAAATCAGCGTTTCCGGCTCTTTCGGCAGGCTGATGCCGTTCAGCATCATCTGTACCAGGGTCGCGTATTCGCTGGCATCGCCCACCAGCACGCCGCCGAGTAACGTTTTACTGTCGTGGCTGACGACGATTTTTTTGTAGATCTGCTGCGGGCCGTGGGTCCACTGGTAGCTCAACGCCCCCGGCGTGCGGCCGTGCGCATCGCCAAACGAGGCAACATCCACCCCGAGTAGCTTCAGTTTGGTGCTCATATCAGCGCCAGCAAAGGTCTTCTCTTCGCCCGCCAGACAGGCGGCCGCCACGCGCGCCATCTGATAACCCGGCGCCACCAGGCCAAAAATTTTACCCTCCCACAGGGCGCACTCACCGATGGCAAACACGTTTTCATCGGAGGTCTGGCACCGGGCATCAATACAGATCCCCCCGCGTTCGCCCACCGCCAGGCCACTGCTGCGCGCCAGCGCATCCTGCGGACGGATCCCCGCAGAGAACACCACCATATCGGTATCAAGCTGTTCGCCATCAGCAAAGCGCAGTACCAGCCCTGCATCGGTCGCGGCGATTTCCGTCGTCGCTTTGCTGGTATGCACACCCACACCAAGCGCTTCAATCTTTTTACGCAGCATCGCCGCGCCGTCGTTGTCGAGCTGGACCGCCATCAGATTCGGGGCGAATTCCACCACATGCGTTTCAAGCCCGAGCTGTTTCAGGGCATTTGCCGCTTCCAGCCCCAGCAGGCCACCGCCGATCACCACCCCACGGCGGGAACCCGTGGCATGAGCCGCGATATTGTCCAGATCGTCGAGCGTACGGTAGACAAAGCACCCTTTCAGGTCATTCCCCGGCACAGGTGGCACGAAGGGATAAGAGCCGGTCGCCAGCACCAATTTGTCCCAGTGGGTTTCATGCCCGCTGGCGGTGCGCACCACCCGGGACTCCCGGTCGATAGCGGTTACCTGCTGGGATAAACGCAGTTCGATACCGTTGTCGGCAAAGAAATCGCCCTCAACCAGCGAGAGAGATTCTGCGCTGCGCCCGCCAAAATACTCGGAAAGATGTACGCGGTCATAGGCGGCATAACGCTCTTCACCAAAGACGATAATCTGGTATTGCTGATGCAGATTGCGGTTTACGCAATCCTCAAGAAAATGATGGCCGACCATACCGTGCCCAACCACCACCAGAGTAGGTTTTGTCATAGCTTTCTGTCCTGCAACCTGCGGTTGCGTAGTGAAACGATCGAACAGCCAGTCCACGTGCGCGGGAACAGGCGTTGCCAGTAAATCGGTAAATGTTGCCGCACTGCGGCAATCACCCATCAGCAGCACGCCTGCCAGGGCACCGCGATGAATGAGTAAACGGCGATAATGGCGGGTCAGCGGATCCCACGAACTCCAGACCACATCCTCCGGCAGTGCCCGGGCGCGCCCGGCGCTGAACAACTCCACGCCGGTCACCTTGAGACGCATCCCGCTGTCGTGATGACTCAGTGCCGGGGGCGTTTCCCCGGCCAGGCGTGCGGCGAGAATATCCGCCTGCGCCAGACAGGGGGCGACCAGGCCAAACGTCTGGCCGTCAATCTCGCAGCACTCACCAATGGCGCTGACGTGTGGGACGGAAGTCTGCATTTGATGGTTAACCAGGATGCCTCTGGCGCAGGCAATACTGCTCTCGTTCGCAAGACGGCTGTTGGGGATAACGCCGGTGGCCATCACCACGCGTGCCGCCGGTATCTGACGACCATTCGCCAGCGTGACCGAATCCTCCGCAATCGCCGTAATACCGGACGACAGTTCACAGCGAATCCCTCGCTCTGCCAGCACTTCTTCCAGAAGAACCCCAGCCTGCTGATCCAGTTGCTGTTCCATCAGCCATTCCCCGCGATGCACCAGCGTGACGTTGTCACCTGAGAGCGCTAACGCTGCGGCCGCCTCTACGCCTAACACCCCACCGCCCAACACCACCGCCGGACCTGCGATCCCCTGAATGGCGCGGGTATCCTTCAGCGTGCGAAACGTAAAAACATGCGGCGCCTGGTTACCGGGGATTGGCGGCACAAAGGGGCTGGAACCGGTAGCGAAAACCAACTCATCCCACGGAAGTGTCCGGCTCTGGGTGTGGATTTCGCGGCCTGCCACATCCACCGCCGTGACTGTTTCCCCCCGCAATACCGTCACGCCCTGTGCGCGATAACTTTCGTCATCCTGAAGACGGATTTTCGCTGCCTCTTTCTCGCCACCCAGCACCGGAGAGAGCTGAATGCGGTTATAGGCATGTTCTGGCTCATCACCGATGACGGTGATAACAAAACGGCCCGGTGCGCGCTCCGTGAGTGCGGTTATCAGTCGCGTTGCTGCCATGCCGTTGCCGATAATGACCAGACGCATCGTGGCCTCCTCGTTACGCCGCTTTCGGCTGTTTTTCGTAGAGGAAATGCAGGATTTGCTGACGCATGTGGTGATAGCGACTGTCGTCAGCAAGCTGTACCCGGTTACGCGGGCGCGGCAAATCAACGTTGAGGATCTCCCCGACGGTGGCCGCCGGGCCGTTGGTCATCATCAGAACCCGATCGGAAAGCAGCACCGCTTCATCCACATCGTGGGTAATCAGTACGATGGTGGTGTTCAGCTCCTGCTGAATTTGCATTACCGAGTCCTGCAAATGGGCGCGGGTCAGCGCATCCAGCGCACCGAAAGGTTCATCCATCAGCAACACTTTCGGCTTCATTGCCAGTGCGCGGGCAATGCCCACACGCTGCTTCATACCACCGGAGATCTCCCCCGGGCGCTTATGCAGTGCGTGGCCCATCTGCACGCGATTAAGGTTGTGCTCAATCCACTCCTTGCGCTCGGCCTTGCCCATGGTGCGGCGGAACACCTGATCGACCGCCAGCGCCACGTTGTCGAAGCAGGTTAGCCACGGCAGTAAAGAGTGGTTCTGGAAGACCACCGCACGCTCCGGCCCGGGGCCTGCGATTTCGCGGTTATCGCAAATCAGCCCGCCTTCTGTCGGCAGGGTGATCCCGGCGATAAGGTTCAGCAGCGTCGACTTACCACAGCCGGAGTGGCCAATCAGGCTCACGGTTTCGCCTTCGTGAATATCGAAAGAGACATTTTGCAGTGCCAGAAACTCACCGCTGGCGGTGGAAAAACGCTGGCTCACGGCCTGTACCTGAATTAACGGTTTCATAGTCACTCCTTATTTTTCCTGCCAGCTAAAACGACGGGCGATCAGCATCAACCCCTGCTCCAGCAGCAACCCGACCACACCAATGATCACAATGGCGATGAGAATGTTTTCGACGTTGAGGTTGTTCCACTCATTCCAGATCCAGAAACCGATCCCCAGCCCCCCGGTGAGCATTTCGGCGGCGACAATCACCAGCCAGGCGATCCCGATAGAAAGGCGCACTCCGGTCAGCACGGCGGGTAACACCGCCGGAAACAGAATTTTGCGCATGATGGTCCACTCGGAAAGCTGCAAGACGCGGGCGACGTTGAGGTAGTCCTGCGGAATACGGCGCACGCCCTCGGCGGTGTTAATGACCATCGGCCAGATAGAGCAGATAAAAATGGTCCAGCTGGAGGCAGGCTCCGCTTTCTGGAACAACAGCAACCCGATAGGCAGCCACGCCAGCGGGCTGACCGGGCGTAGCAACGCAATCAGCGGCGTAAACATGCGCGAGAAAAAGATGAAACGGCCAATCAGGAAGCCCAGCGGGATCCCCGCCAGCGCCGCCAGGCCAAAACCCACCGCCACGCGCTGTAACGAGGCCAGCACGTTCCAGCCAATCCCCATGTCGTTTGGCCCGTCGCGGTAAAACGGATCAGCGAACAGCGTTAACGCGGAATCCAGGGTGCTGAGCGGCGTGGGGAAGCCTTTGCTGTTAATCGCCGCCAGTTGCCAGAGCACCACCAGCAACCCCAGCCCCAGAAATGCCGGAATAATGCGTTGTAAAAGTGCATTGACCTTGCGTGCCAGTGCTGATGCACGACGGCGAACCTGAACGGGCGGCAGGGCGATCACTTCCCCACTCAGTGGCTTATCTTCAACATGTCTGGTGTTTTGCAGATGCTTCATAATCAGGCCCCTTTACGATGAATGGCGAAGCGGTTTGCGTAACCTTCCGGGTCGGTGCCGTTCCAGACGGTGCCGTCCATCAGGGTGCTGCTACGAACAGGTGATGATGGTGCAGAGATCCCGCCCACTGCCGTGGCGGCGTCCTGCCAGACCGAGGTCTGATTAATGCGTGCGGCAATGGCCGCGTAATCCGGTGCGGTTTTGAGTAATCCCCAACGGCGGAACTGGGTTAAGAACCACATCCCGTCGGACAGATACGGATAGCTGACCGCCCCGTCGTTGAAGAAGCGGATGGGGTTGGCATCCTGCCAGCGTTTGCCAATTCCGTTGTCGTATTCGCCAAGCATTCTCCCGGTGAGGTATTGCTCTTTAGTGTTAAGCCACGCGCGGCGCGAGAGGATCTGCGCGGTTTCGCGTTTGTTTTCCGGTGAGGCGTCTATCCAGCGAGACGCTTCCAGCACGGCACTCACCAGCGCGCGGGCGGTATTGGGGTTCTTTTCAACCCACTCCCGGCGCGTGCCGAGGATTTTTTCAGGATGTTCCGGCCAGATAGACTGCGAGGTTGCGGCGGTAAAACCGATGCGGTCGTTAATGGCGCGCGCATTCCACGGCTCACCAACACAAAAGCCGACCATGTTGCCAATGCGCATGTTCATCACCATTTGCGGCGGCGGCACCACCACGGTGCGCACATCGTCGAACGGATTAATTCCTGCACTGGCCAGCCAGTAGTACAGCCACATGGCGTGCGTCCCGGTCGGGAAGGTGTGCGCAAAGGTGTAAGTTCCCGGAGCCTGCTGCCCGACCAGCTTTTTCAGCCCGTCAAGATCGCGCACGCCCTTCTCCGCCAGATCGGCTGAAAGCGTGATCGCCTGGCCGTTATGGTTGAGGGTCATCAGGTTTGCCATCTGCTGCGGCTTACCGGCGATGCCCAACTCCAGCCCGTACAGCAGGCCATAAAGAATGTGTGCGGCGTCCAGCTCGCCGGCCACCAGTTTGTCGCGCACCGCAGCCCAGCTAGCCTCTTTGGTGGGCACAATGGTGATGCCGTATTTTTTATCAAACCCTTTCAGCGCCGCGATCACCACCGGGGCGCAGTCGGTCAGAGGGATAAACCCGATGCGCACCGTGTCCTGCTCTGGTTTATCCGAACCTGCTGCCCATGCGGCCTGCATAACGCCCGGTAACAACATTGCGCCGCTCGCCAACATGCTGGCCTGCAAAAACCGCCGTCTCGACAAATCCGCCATGACCCACTCCTGAAAAAAAGACAAAAAAAAGCGCCCTACAGTGCCGAAGCACCGCTGGACGCCTTTATCCCGCAGACGATTGCACCGCCGTTGGCGCATCGTCAAAAATGGTTAATCTGTTAATGCAAACTCAATGCCAGCTTTTAAGCCCCTGTTTTTCGGCTCCTGGCGGGGTTCTCGCCCATTTACGCACCTCAATCAGGCAGAAAATGCCCACTGATTGTGCAACTACTCCTTTGGAGTTATCTGCCATAAAGTCTTAACGGTGAGCAGCGCACGGGCGATATCCACCATGCGCTGATTCTTGTCCATCGCCATTTTGCGCAGGGCATACCAGGCCTGTTCTTCGTTCATGTTCTGGTGGGTCATCAATATGCTTTTGGCTTTATCAATGGTTTTGCGCTCTTCCAGCGTGTCCCGAAGCGATGCCAGCTGGCGGGACAACAGCTCTATTTCCCGCGCCTGCTGGCGTACCAGAGGCAGCAAGGGTTTGTCCGGGTAACGCACAAGGGGGTCGTCGTGTTCGTCCCCGGCGGGGGTTACATCATCGTCACTGTGAATGCGCGCATCCACGGCGACCATCAGATCGGCGATGACCATCTCTTCCAGCGTGCGCAGATGCTCAAGACGCGCCGTTTGCAGGGCAAACCAGTTGAGGGCCGTCTGGCCATTATCCGCCGCAGGCTGGCGGGTGCAGGCCACGCGCCGCAGCTGTTCTGTTTCCAGACACGGCTGGCAGTTGAGGGTAAATGTCTGGCGGATGTCATCGCCGCTGCGAGACAAAAAGACCTCAAAACAGGCCTGCTGGCCATCAATCCGGTCAACCAGCTTTTGGCGGGTATCATCGCTAAAAAAGCCCTGTGTGAAGCCAATCGCCCCTAACGCCCGCTCTTGCCCCACCAGCTCTTTGCCCTGCATCAGGCTATAGAGCGCGACAAATCGCCCGGCGATTTGCGGATCATCAATACTGTCATTCAGTTGCGGTACGATACTGAGCAGCTGGCGCAGCATCCGGCTGTAATGCTCCATCGCCATCGGTGCGGCAATGTGTTGCCCGCTGACCCCGTCACGCAGGGCGATAAGTCCTTCCAGGCTTAGCAGCGCGCTGGCGATGCGTTCGCACACGGCGCTACCCGGCATCGGGGATTGCTGGTTAAGCACCCGGTGAAGTGCGGTGAGGTTTTCGTCCACCAGCGCCCGGCTGGCCTTGCATTCCGGGGCGTAAAGTTGCCCCTGCGAGCACAGCCAGACGTTTGACGCACCGCGCTCGCACTGTAGCATATGCACCAGCCGGCTGATGCCGTTCACCAGCTCACCCAGCTGCGCGAGTTTACTGAGCTGCAACTGACGCATCTGTTTTGCGCGCTGGAACCATTCGGTTGCGCCGGGCGAACTGCCAGCCATTAACGTCATACTTATTCTCCCGGATACGATCTATTCGCAGAAATAAGCAAAATTCGTGCCTTTTCAAATAACAGGAGTCAACATGCAGAAGATTGTGATCGTCGCGAACGGTGCGGCATACGGAAGTGAATCTCTTTTCAACAGCCTGCGCCTGGCCATTGCCCTGCGCGATCAGGACAGCGAGTTCCAGTTACGTCTCTTTTTAATGTCAGATGCGGTGACTGCCGGGCTGAAGGGACAAAAACCTGCCGAAGGCTACAACATTCAGCAGATGCTGGAGATCCTGACGGCGCAAAACATCCCGGTGAAGCTGTGCAAAACGTGCACCGACGGGCGGGGGATTACTGCCCTGCCGCTGATTGACGGGGTGGAGATTGGCACGCTGGTTGAGCTGGCGCAGTGGACTCTGACCGCCGATAAAGTATTAACGTTTTAATAATAAACCCGTAAAAATATTATTTTCTTATGGACGCGGTTTCAGCATCAAGTTTACCTGCGAGGTTGCCGATAGGCATGGAAACAACACAGCAGGTATTTCACTTATGTTCAGGTCCATTCGTGCACGCATCATTGCCGCGACGACAGGTTGTCTGATCGTCGCCCTCATTCTTAACACCGTTATTAACTTCCAGGTTACCCGCCAGGACAACCAGCAGTCACAGCGCGATATTCTGACCAGCACCAGCGCCAGCCATAACATGGCCATTGCTGACTGGGTAAACAGCAAAATGACCGTTATTTCCTCCGCACAAACCGTTGCCCTGAGCGATGATCCAGTGCCGGTCTTCAAACAGCTGGCGCAGGCGGGCGGGTTCACCAACGTCTATGTGGGTTATGCCAGCAAGACGGCGAAATTCTCTGATCCGGCGGGTGTGCCTGCGGATTACGATCCTACCGTACGTCCGTGGTATCAGCAGGTGGTCAGCACCGATGCGCCGGTGGTGACCGCGCCTTACGTTGACGCAGGCACCGGGAAGCTGGTGGTGACCTTTGCCGTGCCGGTGAAAGACAACGGGACGCTGAAGGCCGTTGTTGCGGGTGATGTGGCGATGGATAGCGTGGTGGCTAACGTGCGCGGCATTCACCCAACGCCTGCGAGCAGCGGGCTGCTGGTGGACAGCGATGGCACGGTTATCGCCGCCAACGATCCGGCCCTGACTCTGAAACCCTTCGCTGAAACCATCAAAGGCGTGGATTTTGCGGCGCTGAAAAACGGCAACCCGCTTGACGGCACCTTTAATGGCACAGAAAAGACCTTCGTGGCGACGCCGGTTACCGGGACGCACTGGATGCTCATTGTCGCGCTCGACAACAACGACGCCACCTCCGGGATGCGCGCCTTACTGAAGGCTTCTGCGCTGTCGCTGGTGATCCTTGCCCTGCTGAGCGGCGCCATTGTCCACTTCCTGATTGCCCGTCTGCTGAAGCGCCTGTCTGATATTCGCGATGCCATGCACAACATTGCTAACGGCACCAACGACCTGTCACAGCGTCTGCCAGATAATGGCGACGATGAAGTGGCGCAAATTGCGCAGGCGTTTAACGCCTTCAGCGATAAGTTGTCGGTGGTGATGGCGCAGCTGCGTGATGCCAGCGCCTCGGTGAAAAATGCGGCCCAGGAGATCGCCGCAGGCAACCACGACCTTTCCGGGCGTACCGAACAGGCGGCATCCAGCCTGCGCGAAACCGCCAGCGCCGTCGAGGAGATCACCGCATCCGTTACTCAATCGAACGAATCGGCTGCGGAAGCCAATGACCAGGCCAGCAAAGCCTCGGCTGCCGCCTCACGCGGGGGTGACGTGGTGTCTCAGGCCATCAGCACCATGCAGTCAATTGAAGTGGCATCAGCAAAAATTGGTGATATCACCAGCGTGATTGACGGCATTGCCTTCCAGACGAATATTCTGGCGCTGAACGCCTCGGTAGAAGCTGCCCGTGCAGGGGAACAAGGTCGCGGGTTCGCGGTGGTGGCCGGTGAGGTACGTAACCTTGCCAGCCGCAGCGCTCAGGCTGCGAAAGAGATCAAATCCCTGATTGATTCCACCACCGACAGCGTGGCAACCGGCTCACGCTATGTGCATCTGGCGGGTGAAAGCATGGATGAGATCCGCTCCAGCATCGGCAACGTGTCAGGGATTATGCGTGAAATCTCTATTGCGACCAGCGAGCAGATGAAAGGGATTCATGAGATTAACCATGCGGTAACACATCTTGATCGTATGGTGCAACAAAACGCCGAACTGGTTGTGCAATCGGCCGCAGCGGCCAGCGCATTGCAGAGCCAGGCGGGCGACCTTGCTGAAACAGCCGGTCATTTCCGCATTTAATGTTCCTCCCGCGCGCATATACCAGGCTAAATGCACGCGGGCCAAAAGTTTTCAGGTGTTTTGTCATTTTTGTTTAAACGTTATGCCATTTTTTGATCAAAATCAGCATCCCGTACCCTCCCCTTTGGTGTTATGCAATGAGTGAATTGTGAACAACATCACGCTCAGGATTGGCTGCAAGGAGAGCGTTGTTTAAGACTACGGGGTTTAAAAATGGCACTGGTAAAAACAAGTTTGAAACTGTTTGGCGGGGATACTGTTGTGGTGCGTTGCTCTGAGCGCTGCCGCATTCATTTGATGAGTTCTAAAGCGCAAAAGCAATCGCAGGCCGATATTCTGACCGTGCAGGATGATAAAGCGTGGCTGACCGTGCCCTACACCGGCACCTGGGATGTGCTGATTGACAGCCACAGTCAGTCTCTTGAGCATTCCGTAAGCTACGTTGCCGCATGATATAATGAACGCCCGGTTCGCCATCTGGCAACCGGGCGTTTTATCAGGCAAAACCCGGACGCAATGGGTTATTCAGCAGGTTCCCTTCCAGCAACGCTTTCACCTTCATCACCAGCTCATTCAGGCAATCGTCTTTCATGCCCAGGCGAGTCAGTTCTTGATCCAGTGAAAAGAGATACTGGGCGTTGGTGCCTAGCGGCCCACTGGCGGCGGCAATCAACGGGGCAATAACCTGTGTACGAGTGTCGGCTTCGTACAGAGGATGGCGCGGGTCCATAATAAACACCAGCGCATTGACGGTACGACCGTCGTCGAGTTCAAGCTTGCACCAGCTCGGCATATAGCAGCCGGTGATCATTTCGCGCTTCCAGAGCAGCGTCAGCTCATCTTCCAGGGTCGCATCCGGCAACCGGTATGCCACGCCCGTGGTGCGTCCGCCCTCTTTCAGTGCAAGCATTCGTCCAGGCTGACATGCGCTGCCTCGCCCGGCGGTCAAACGCAAACAAAATGCGCGATGCCAGCCAGGGAGTGTCCCTGTTGCTGATTCTACAAATTCAAGCGCCGGGTTCCACATCAGGGAGCCGTAGCCAAAAATCCATACCGGGCCATCATCCGGGCGGCAGGCAAGCGTGGCAGCAAGCGATGCCGCACGTTGTTCAGCCGACCAGAGAAGCGATTCCTCAATAGCACCAAATGCCGTCTTACAATCTGCCTTCATTAAGAAATCACGCGTTAACACTTTACACCTCCGCCACTGCATGCTTCCTTGCGACATCTGTAATTCGCCTTCCCGGCTATTTTTACTGGTCATTTTGCCAGCAGTTAATTAACGATAAGCAATTCATGGGCCAGTTGCAATACAACGAAAGTTCAACCGCCTGAAAAGTCAAAATGAAGGCAGCGTATTATTTGGTCGCTATTTCTTTTTGTGCCATTTATCATCGTCTCCTTTCTCATATTCATGTTTTACTGCGGCCCAGGCGACTTTGTGCGCCGTCTCTTCGCGGCTGGCATCATCCCGGCGATCTTCTTTATCTTTGTACTGTTCCCAGGCGCTGTTAAAGGCCTCTTTGTAGATATCCTGCGCATGGGCGGGGAGTACGTGTTGTACGCTATCGGGTAATTCGCGTTTCGCTTTATATGGCATCACTAACCTCTTTTTTTTGTTAAAGAGTTAAGTGTGGTCGATGCCCTGCAATCGCGCCATTGCGAGAATTATTTTGAGATTATGCATTAATTAATTATCTGTTATTTAATGAATATTTATAAAAGACATGGGTTTTCAATAGACACAATCAAAATTAATTGCAAACGGTAAAATTAAGTAAAAAATAAAGGGTATTTAACAGAGATCTGTTAGTTTAATGACCTCAAAATTCTATCTATAATTACAAGCACCTGCATTGATGGAGAAGCACATGACAGCAGCACACGAGGCGGTAAAAACCCGCCACAAGGAGACGTCGCTCATTTTCCCGGTTCTGGCACTGGCTGTGCTGCTCTTCTGGGGAAGCAGTCAGTCACTGCCAGTGGTCGTTGGTATCAATATTCTTGCACTTATTGGTATTTTAACCAGCGCATTCAGCGTTGTTCGCCACGCTGATGTTTTAGCCCACCGTCTGGGCGAGCCATACGGTTCCTTAATATTAAGCCTTTCCGTTGTTATTCTTGAGGTCAGCCTGATTTCTGCCCTGATGGCAACCGGTGACGCCGCGCCTACGCTGATGCGCGACACGCTCTATTCCATCATTATGATTGTAACGGGTGGCCTGGTCGGTTTTTCTCTGTTACTGGGCGGGCGTAAATTCGCTACCCAATATATGAATCTGTTCGGGATTAAACAGTACCTGATTGCCCTCTTCCCGCTGGCGATTATCGTGCTGGTGTTCCCGATGGCGCTGCCGGGTGCGAACTTCACCACCGGCCAGGCATTGCTGGTTGCGCTGATTTCCGCAGCCATGTACGGCGTATTCCTGCTGATTCAGACTAAAACGCACCAGAGCCTGTTTGTCTATGAGCACGAAGACGACAGCGACGATGACGACCCGCATCACGGCAAACCGTCTGCACACAGCAGCGCGTGGCATACCGTATGGCTGATCGTACATCTGATTGCGGTTATCGCGGTGACCAAGATGAACGCTAACCCGCTGGAGACGCTGCTGACCGAACTGAACGCGCCGGTGGCGTTTACCGGTTTCCTGGTTGCATTGCTGATCCTTTCGCCGGAAGGCCTTGGGGCGTTGAAAGCAGTGCTGAACAATCAGGTACAGCGCGCGATGAACCTGTTCTTTGGTTCCGTGCTGGCGACGATTTCACTTACCGTACCGGTGGTGACGCTGATTGCCTTTATGACAGGTAACGAGTTGAACTTTGCGCTGGGCGCGCCAGAGATGATTGTGATGGTGGCGTCGCTGGTGTTGTGCCATATCTCATTCTCAACCGGGCGCACTAACGTGCTTAACGGTGCGGCGCATATGGCGTTGTTTATTGCGTATCTGATGACGATATTTGCGTAGCTTTTTGCCCAGCGGCGCTTCGCTTGCAGGGCCTACGGATTTTGTAGGCCGGGTCAGCGCAGCGCCACCCGGCAATATGCCCCATAAAAAAACCCGCCGAAGCGGGTTTTTTTATTAGTTGCTGGTATCCAGCTCGTCGAAGCTTTTCACCAGATCGTCAATCGCTTTGATCTGTTTCAGGAACGGCTCCAGCTTATCCAGTGGCAATGCGGATGGGCCGTCGCATTTCGCGTTAGCCGGATCCGGGTGCGCTTCAATGAACAGGCCTGCCAGGCCAGTTGCCATACCGGCACGCGCCAGCTCGGTAACCTGCGCACGACGACCGCCAGAGGCAGCGCCAAACGGGTCACGGCATTGCAGGGCGTGGGTCACGTCAAAGATAACCGGAGACTGGTTAGACACGTTCTTCATTACGCTGAAGCCCAGCATGTCCACAACCAGGTTGTCGTAACCGAAGTTTGCGCCACGGTCACACAGGATAATTTGGTCGTTGCCGCCTTCGATAAACTTGTCGACGATGTTACCCATCTGGCCCGGGCTGACGAACTGTGGTTTCTTCACGTTGATCACGGCACCGGTTTTCGCCATCGCGGCAACCAGGTCGGTCTGGCGCGCCAGGAAGGCCGGAAGCTGGATAACGTCAACCACGTCAGCCACTGGCTGCGCCTGAGCGGCTTCATGCACGTCGGTGATCACTTTCACGCCAAAGGTCTGTTTCAGCTCCTGGAAAATCTTCATCCCCTCTTCCAGGCCTGGGCCACGGTAAGAGTTGATAGAGGAGCGGTTGGCTTTGTCAAAAGAGGCTTTAAACACATACGGGATACCCAGCTTCTGGGTCACGGTCACGTAGTGCTCGCAGATGCGCATCGCGAGATCACGGGATTCCAGCACGTTCATACCGCCAAACAGCACGAACGGCAGGTCGTTTGCTACCTTGATATCACCAATGCTAACCACTTTTTGTTTCATAGGATCGCCTTATTCAGGTGTGAATCGGAAT
>Ga0153917_1000406_pt1 | contig 29393 bp, 26 predicted proteins | sample TSFL001MetaG_FD_104695 | JGI IMG/M metagenome (GOLD analysis project Ga0153917, IMG submission 104695) | Attine ant fungus gardens microbial communities from Florida, USA - TSFL001 MetaG | ecosystem: Host-associated > Fungi > Mycelium > Unclassified | place: USA: Florida, Paynes Creek Historic... | reverse complement strand
CGATAACGTGCAATAAACGGCACGGTGTTCCCTTCATCAAGCAGGCGAACGGCAGCTTCTACCTGTTCGGCTCTGGCCTGAAGTTCACCCGCAATAATGCGGCAGAGCGACTCTTTCATCATGATCAGTTCATCTAGTGGATCGAAAATCAGGGGGACAGTTATACGGGCTGACACCGCAAAATGCCAGCCGGGGAGAGGGGACTCGGACTATTTTACGTACTCGATCTCGTTTACGTACCAGCTGGCTTCGCCCGCCGGGGTGTGGACGATGGCGATGTCGCCCACCTCTTTTTTGAGCAGCGCGCGGGCCATCGGGGAGTCGATGGAGATGTAATCCTTACGACCAAAAATTTCATCGTAACCGACGATGCGAAAGCGCTTGAGATCGCCGTCGTTGTTTTCAATTTCTACCCACGCGCCGAAGAAGACTTTTCCCTCCTGCTGGGGGGAGTAATCGACGATTTTCAGGTTTTCTAAGCACTTGGTGAGGTAACGCACCCGGCGGTCGATCTCGCGCAGTCGCTTTTTGTTGTACTGGTAGTCCGCGTTTTCGCTCCGGTCTCCGAGGCTGGCGGCCCAGGTCACTTTTTTGGTCACTTCCGGGCGCTCTTCCCGCCACAGCGTATCCAGTTCTTTCTTCAGATTTTCGTACCCTTCGCGGGTGATCAGAGGCGTTTTCATTTTCGGACCTTACGACGTGGGTTGCATACCTTGCGCAGATTACGTATCACTAAGCTATTCAGACAGAAATATTCATAATTTATGTGATTAAATGTGCAGATAAGCTGCTGTTAAATATGCTTTGTAACAATTTCGACTAGAATTTATACCAGATTTAGCTGGTCCATTACGCGCACTTTTTTAGAATACGCACTTCAAAAGTATCCGAACCTTTGGGAGTACAAACGATGCAAGAGAATTATAAAATTCTGGTGGTGGATGACGACATGCGCCTGCGCGCGCTGCTTGAGCGTTATCTTACCGAGCAGGGCTTCCAGGTTCGCAGCGTGGCGAACGCCGAACAGATGGATCGCCTGCTGACCCGTGAATCTTTCCACCTGATGGTGCTGGATTTAATGCTGCCGGGCGAAGACGGGCTCTCTATTTGCCGCCGTCTGCGCAGCCAGAGCAACCCGATGCCGATCATTATGGTGACGGCGAAAGGGGAAGAAGTTGACCGTATCGTGGGTCTGGAGATCGGCGCCGACGACTATATTCCTAAACCTTTCAACCCGCGCGAGCTGCTGGCACGTATTCGCGCCGTGCTGCGCCGTCAGGCGAACGAGCTGCCGGGCGCGCCGTCGCAGGAAGAGGCGGTTATCGCCTTTGGCAAGTTTAAGCTGAACCTCGGTACCCGCGAGATGTTCCGCGAAGATGAGCCGATGCCGCTCACCAGCGGTGAGTTTGCGGTGCTGAAGGCGCTGGTCAGCCACCCGCGCGAGCCGCTCTCCCGCGATAAGCTGATGAACCTGGCGCGCGGTCGCGAATACTCCGCGATGGAGCGCTCCATCGACGTACAGATCTCCCGCCTGCGCCGCATGGTGGAAGAGGATCCGGCGCATCCGCGCTATATCCAGACCGTCTGGGGTCTGGGCTACGTCTTTGTGCCGGACGGCTCTAAAGCATGAGGCGAATGCGTTTTTCGCCGCGAAGCTCGTTTGCCCGCACCCTGTTACTGATCGTCACCCTGCTGTTCGTCAGCCTGGTGACGACCTACCTGGTGGTGCTGAACTTTGCGATCCTGCCCAGTCTTCAGCAGTTTAATAAGGTCCTGGCCTACGAAGTTCGTATGCTGATGACCGATAAGCTGCAGCTGGAAGACGGCACTCAGCTGGTGGTTCCTCCGGCGTTTCGCCGGGAAATCTACCGCGAGCTGGGCATATCGCTCTATTCCAACGAAGCGGCGGAAGACGCAGGCCTGCGCTGGGCGCAACATTACGAATTTTTAAGCCAGCAGATGGCGCAGCAGCTTGGCGGTCCGACGGAAGTTCGCGTCGAGGTTAACAAGAGCTCGCCGGTGGTCTGGCTGAAGACCTGGCTGTCGCCCAATATCTGGGTGCGCGTGCCGCTCACCGAAATCCATCAGGGCGACTTCTCGCCGCTATTCCGTTATACCCTGGCGATAATGCTGCTGGCGATCGGCGGCGCGTGGCTGTTTATCCGCATCCAGAACCGACCCCTGGTCGACCTGGAGCACGCGGCGCTACAGGTCGGCAAGGGCATTATTCCGCCACCGCTGCGTGAATATGGCGCGTCGGAAGTGCGGTCGGTCACCCGGGCGTTCAACCATATGGCGGCGGGCGTTAAGCAGTTGGCCGATGACCGAACCCTGCTGATGGCCGGCGTCAGCCACGACCTGCGCACGCCGCTGACGCGCATTCGTCTGGCGACCGAGATGATGGGCGAGGAGGACGGCTATCTGGCCGAGTCCATCAATAAAGATATCGAAGAGTGCAACGCCATTATCGAGCAGTTTATCGATTATCTGCGCACCGGGCAGGAGATGCCGATGGAGATGGCGGATCTTAACGGCGTGCTGGGCGAGGTGGTGGCGGCCGAAAGCGGGTATGAGCGCGAGATCGAAACCGCGCTGCAGCCGGGCGAGATTCAGGTGCGCATGCATCCGCTCTCCATTAAGCGTGCGGTGGCGAATATGGTGGTGAACGCTGCCCGCTACGGCAACGGCTGGATCAAGGTCAGCAGCGGCGCCGAGGTGAATCGCGCCTGGTTCCAGGTCGAGGACGACGGCCCGGGCATTAAGCCCGAGCAGCGTAAACATCTGTTCCAGCCCTTCGTGCGCGGCGACAGCGCGCGCAGCACCAGCGGCACCGGCCTCGGGTTGGCTATCGTGCAGCGTATCGTTGATAACCATAACGGACTGCTGGAGATTGGCACCAGCGAACGGGGCGGGCTGAGTATCCGGGCCTGGCTGCCGGTACCGGTGATGCGCGGGCAGGTGAAAGAGAGTTAAGTGATTTTCGGGGGAGTGCGGGCTGATGCCCTCACTCCGGCCCTCTCCTTTGGTGCGAGGGTGCAAATACTAAAAAAGGCAGCTAAGCTGCCTTTTTGCTTTTACCTTGTGTGGGAAGGTGCCCTTACCCCTCACCCTAACCCTCTCCCCTGAGGGGAGAGGGGACAGCATGGTGCGGTAGGGCTGGCCGGTGCGGTTTTCTCCCTCTCCCCTTTGGGGAGAGGGCCGGGGTGAGGGGATTGCCCTACAGCTTAGGCCCAGCACTCACCAGCGCCGCACCCGCTGGCGTATCGGTGTACTTCTCAAAGTTTGCCACAAACAGCTTCGCCAGCGCCTCGGCCTTCTCCTGCCACTGCTCCGGTGAACCGTAAGTATTACGTGGATCCAGAATGCGGCTATCCACGCCCGGTAGCTGCGTCGGGATTGCCAGGTCGAACAGCGGCAGGGTGAAGGTCTCCGCATCATCCAGCGAACCGTCCAGAATGGCGTCGATGATGGCGCGGGTATCCTTAATGGAGATACGCTTGCCGGTCCCGTTCCAGCCGGTATTGACCAGGTACGCCTGGGCGCCGGAGGCCTGCATACGTTTTACCAGCACTTCTGCGTACTGGGTCGGGTGCAGCGACAGGAAGGCCGCGCCGAAGCAGGCGGAGAAGGTAGGGGTGGGCTCGGTCACGCCGCGCTCGGTGCCCGCCAGTTTAGCGGTAAAGCCGGAGAGGAAGTGGTACTGCGTCTGGCTGGCGGTCAGGCGCGATACCGGCGGCAACACGCCAAAAGCATCGGCGGTCAGGAAGATGACCTTGGTAGCATGGCCCGCTTTCGACACCGGCTTCACGATATTGTCGATGTGGTAAATCGGGTAGCTGACGCGGGTGTTTTCGGTTTTGGAGGCATCATCAAAATCGACGCTGCCGTCGGCGCGCACGGTGACGTTTTCCAGCAGCGCATCCCGGCGGATCGCCTGATAAATATCCGGCTCCGCTTCCGGCGAGAGGCGGATGGTCTTGGCGTAGCAGCCGCCTTCGAAGTTAAAGACCCCATCATCGTCCCAGCCGTGTTCGTCATCGCCAATCAGGCGACGTTTAGGATCGGTGGAGAGGGTGGTTTTGCCGGTGCCGGAGAGGCCAAAGAAGACCGCCACGTCGCCCTTCTCGCCGACGTTCGCCGAGCAGTGCATAGAGGCGATGCCCTTCAGCGGCAGCAGGTAGTTCATCACCGAGAACATCCCTTTTTTCATTTCGCCGCCGTACCAGGTGCCGCCGATCAGCTGAATACGCTCGGTCAGGTTGAAGGCGACGAAGTTCTCTGAGTTCAGACCCTGCTCTTGCCACTGCGGGTTAGTGCATTTCGCGCCGTTCATGACGATAAAGTCGGGCTTGAAACCCTGCAACTCTTCGTCGGTAGGGCGGATAAACATGTTTTTAACGAAATGCGCCTGCCAGGCCACTTCAGTAATAAAGCGCACGGAGAGGCGGGTGTCGGCGTTGGCACCGCAGAAGGCGTCGATAATAAACAGGCGCTTGCCGGAGAGCTGGTGGGTAACGAGGGATTTCAGGTGCTGCCAGGTTTCAGGGGAGAGGGGCTTGTTATCGTTCTTGCCTTTACCTTTATCTGCCCACCACAGCGTGTCGCGGGTGGTGTCGTCCCGGACGATGTACTTATCTTTTGGCGAACGGCCGGTAAAGATCCCGGTATCTACGGCGATAGCGCCGGTGGTGGTCAGGATCCCGCGCTCGTAGCCTTCCAGTGCCGGGTTGAGCTCTTCCTGATACAGCGTATCGTAATCCGGGTTATAGACGACTTCCTGGACGTCGTGAATACCATAAGCCATGAGATCTTGCGGGGTTAAACTGTTAACGCGCATGTCACTGCTCCTTAGCCAATTTGTACTGCCTGAAATTGTAGGGTTATTCTGGGATTGTTGACCGCGACGGGGCTCATAGATTTACGTATCCGGACTAAACCCTTTTTAACGGAAAACACTGTGACTCCTGTCACTTCGCGGCACAGATTATGGCAGGATTCATTTTTGGGTTGGGGAAAATGTTCTTAAAAGGTTAAGCGTTAGTGAATTTAACCAGAAGAATGTGAATGTAATCGCATACATGTAGGAAAATTACGGAAGAGTTACAAGCCGGAGTGCGGTTCCGTACGCTTTGTGAAGCGCAGAACCCGGAATCTACTAACAGACGTATTAGCAACTAAGATGCGACAGTACCCTTTTCGACGTACAGGAAGAGAAAATGGCTGCTCATGAAGGATTATCGCCCGCCGCCCGGGCCGGCATCTTGCTTACCGGCGCGCTCCAGGGACTACTATGCTGGCTGATAAGCTGGTATATCGGCTATGCCAGCCTGCCCGCCGACACCCTGTGGCTGCTGTGCGTTGTGCCCGCCACCTTAATGGCTTCCACCACCTTCGCGCTCTGCGTCACCTCCTACCGGCAACCCCTGATGTGGCTCGCGCTGCTCGTCATTCTGGCGGCGGCTGCCGGGATGGGAGGCTGGCTGCGCTGGACGCTACACGGCGTTGATCGCTGGGATGTCAGGGAGGCATTGCTCATCTTTGGCAGCCAGCTGCTGCTGATGAGCCTGTTAATGCTGCCGTGGCTACAGCGGCGGTTCGATCCTCTGACCCAAGCCGCCTTTTATCCGGATTTTTACAGTCGGAACTGGCATAACGCCCTGACTCTGGGGATTGTCTTCATCGCTAACGGACTGGTCTGGCTGGTGCTGTTCCTGTGGGCCGAGCTGTTCAGACTGGTTGGCGTGGAATTTTTCCAGACCCTTTTCTTCGATACCGACTGGTTCAGCGCCGTTGCTATCGGCCTGGTCTCTGCCGGGGCGGTGGTGCTGGCGCGTACCCAGAGCCGCCTGATACAGGCGCTGCAAAACCTGTTTACCCTGATTGCCACCGCGCTCTTACCGCTGGTGGCGGTATTATCGTTGCTCTTTATCGCCGTGCTGCCCTTTGTGGGGTTAAGCGCCATCTCCGCGCGCGTCTCGGCGGCGGGACTGCTGCTGACGCTCGCTATGCTCGTACTGCTGCTGGTCACCGTCGTCTGGCATCCTGAGCGTGACGCCTTGCCCTGGTATGCGCCTATCCGCGGGCTGATACGGGCAGCGCTGGTGGTGCTGCCTCTCTATCCCCTGTTGGCTGCCTGGGCGCTGTGGTTGCGTGTTGCCCAGTATGGCTGGACGCCCCAGCGCCTGTACGGGGTGTTAATCACCCTGGTGGCGCTGGTGTGGGCCATCGGCTTTTGTATTAGCGTGCTGTATCCGCGACGCGATCCGCGCGCCGTACAGGCTATGGTCACGCCCGGCGCCGGGTTGCTGTCACTTCTTTTTCTGATCCTGATAAATACGCCGGTGCTCGATCCCTGGCGGATAAGCGTTGCCAGCCATATGGCGCGCTACCAGGCAGGAGCGATCAAGGCGGATCAGGTGAGCCTCTATATGCTTAGCCATACGGGCCGTAAAGGGCATGAGGCGCTGGTGGCGTTACAAAAGGATCCGCAATTTATCGCCGATCCCAAACGCCGCCAGGAGATTAACGCCCTGTTGAGCAATACAACGCGCAGCCCGGCACCCCTTAGCGCCGAACTTCTGGCCCGCTGGGTGGAGCTTGCCCCGGGCACGGCGCAGCCGGACAGCAGCTTGTGGCAGGCGATGATCAAAGCTCGTTATCGCGTCGAGAGTTGCACCTGGAAGAAGGGAAGCTGCCTGTTAATGATGCAGGATCTCAACGGGGATAAGAGACCTGAAGCGGTGGTATATCAGTTTAACGATCGCGCGATTATGGTCTTCACGCAGACGCCGGGCGGCTGGGCGCTGATTGGCGATACCTGGAAAATGCCGGAGAAGTTAACGCGTCAGGCGCTGGATCGCGCGCTGCAAGAGGGTGAGGTAAAGGCCGTGGCCAAACCCTGGACCGATATTTCGCTTTTCGGCGAGCGGATTGAGGTGAACTATAACGCTTACCCCGCTGCGCAATGATGCAGAGAAAAACGGCTCCCTCAGGGAGCCGTTGCGTAGGACTTAGTGGATCTGCGGGTCCGCCGGAGAGGCGTTATTGCGGATCTCGGCGATATCCATCGCGTTAAAGACATAGTGCGATCCGCAGTAGTCGCAGTTCATGTCGATTTCGCCATCTTCTGCGAGGATGCTGTCGATCTCTTCATCCGGCAGGGTTTTCAGCGCGCCCGCGCAGCGCTCACGGGAACAGGTGCATTTGAACTCTACGTCCTGCGGATCGTAAAGGGTCACCTCTTCTTCATGGTAGAGACGCCACAGCACGTCGTTGGCCGGCAGGGTTAACAGCTCTTCCGCCTTGATGGTTTCGGTCAGCATCGCCAGGTGTTCGAAATCTTCGCCCTGGGCATTTTGCGCAGGCAACACCTGCAGCAGCATCCCGCCCGCAGCGGGCTGGCCGTCCACTTCGCCGGTACGGATAAACAGGCGGGTTGGCAGCTGTTCAGAGCGCATGAAGTAATCTTCCAGGCAGGCGGCCAGGGTATCGCCTTCCAGACCAACGACGCCCTGATAACGCTCGCCCTCTTCCGGGGTAATGGTGATCACCAGGAAGCCGTTGCCTACCAGCGTCTTCAGGTCAGCCCCTTCCTGGATCTCACCCTGCACGCGCGCCACGCCGCGCATCTGCTGCTGGTTATTGCCGTTGATCACCGCCAGGTTCATCGGGCCATCGCCCTGCAGCTGCACGGTAATATCGCCGGCAAACTTCAGGGTCGCGGTCAGCAGGCTGGTGGCTACCAGCAGTTCGCCGAGCACGTTTTTCACCGGCAGCGGATAATTGTGGTTTTCCAGAATCTGTTTCCAGGTTTCGGATACGGTCACCAGCTCGCCGCGAACAGCAAATTGCTCAAACAGATAGCGGTGTAATTGGTCGTGTTGGGCCATAGTTTTCTCTCGTTTAACGGCGATTACTCTTTGTCGCCGTATTTAAATTTCATCAGGTTCCGGCGCTCTTTCTTGTCCGGTCGCCGGTCGGGATGCGGCATTGTCAGGGCATTCATCTTGCGCGCCTGCGCCGTTTTTTCGCGTTTTTCAACGCTCTCAGCCGTCTCTTCATACATCAGTACGGCCTCGGTTGCGGGCCGACGCTGCCCGGTAATGCCTTTGATCACTACCGTTTTATCGTCATTTCCCTGGCGCAGCGTCAGGGTGGCGTTCAGCTCAACCACTTTGCCTGGCTTGCTGCGCTGCCCGTTGTAATGCACCTTGCCGCCTTCAATCATCTCGCGGGCGAGGGCGCGCGTTTTATAAAAACGGGCAGCCCACAGCCATTTATCCAGCCGTACCTCTTCAGAGGGTTTTTCTTTCATGGCTTCTCCTTCTGGTTGAGGGAGGGGATCATCCGGCGATAGTCGTTAAGCCCCGGATGGCGCAGATAGCTTTTTTCAGCCAGACCAGAATCGGGATTGGTCACGCCCAGGCAATACCGTATGCCGAACTGTGCGGCAGCATCCAGAATGGGTTCGCTGTCATCAATAAACAGGGTTCGTTCTGGCTGCAGGCCGGTCTTTTCCGCAACCGCCCGCCACAAGCGCTGATCCTCTTTCGGATAACCAAATGTGTGGGTGGAAAGTAATAAATCAAGGTGGGAGGCCAGACCCGTATGTTCCAGCTTCACCGCCAGATTATGCGGATGCGCGTTGGTTAACAGAATACGCCGCTTACCGCTGGCTTTTAGCGCCTCGAGGAAGGGGACCGTATCCTCGCGCAGCAGCGCGTTCGGCCCCTGTGCGGTCGTCATCGCGCAGATGTCCAGACCGAGGCGTTCGCTCCAGTAGTCGAGACAGTACCAGTTTAGCGTATGCTGCACGGCGTGATACTGCTGGCGAATATAGGCCTGGGCCTCTGCCGGCGTAATTCCCTGCTGCGCGCCGTAGGTTTCGGGGACCAGCTTTTGCCAGAAGTGGTTGTCGAACGCCAGATCCAGCAGCGTACCGTCCATATCCAGCAGCACGGTATCAACGTCCTGCCAGGCGATATCAAGATGCATAGGGGGAACTCTCCAGCCAGAAGAAACGTGCGCGACAGGGTAGCATATCCGGTCGCGCAGGGGCGTTATCCGATCAGGCTCTCGGGGGAGGGGATGAGCTTCGGATTAAGGCAGTTTTCGTAATATTGCTGAATATCATCCAGGCGGGTGCGCGCCCGCTGGTAACGGCGCAGCGCCAGGTAACCGTTCCAGATAATACAGAGCGCCATCGCCAGCATCAGCAGGGTGGTGGCGATATAGCGCCACAGCCCTGCGCTGTCCGGCATGCGGTGCAGCTCAACGTGGCGGGTACCATTTGCGTCGGTAAAGATGCCGGTGACTATCCCTTCGGCGCTGAAGGGGGTTTGCATCAGCATCTGCGCCAGCCGCTGGAACTCGCCCCACTGCTCCTGAGGCGGGTAGTCATACAGCGCCACCGGCGGGTAAGGCTGATCGACCAGGTCGCTGCCCTCATCGCTGATGATAATAAAGCCGCCCGGCGCCGGGCTGTTGAGCGCCTGTGCCGCCCGGGAGGTTTCACGCAGCACGAAGGGTGCGGTAGAGGTGGCGACCAGGTTATCGAGCGATTCGGCGCTGACCGGACGCAGCAGGACGTTTACCCCATCCAGCCGGCCCGAGGTGGCGCGCTTAACCAGCGCCTCCCAGTCTTTGCTGTTGCCGAGGTTTACCAGCGCATTTTTCAGCCGTACGCAGTCGTCCTGCGCTGAGCACAGATCCTGGGTCTTCATGACGATGTCGCCAAAATCATCCAGCAGTACCATGCCCGACTTCTGAATAGCTGAACGCAGCGCCGGGCTGACGCGGGAGTTATCTTCCGGTTTCGGGTGCAGCTGGCTGCTGAGCGCCTCGGTCAGGGCGGTGGCCTTATTCACGGTCTCCGATTCCGGCAGCGGCAGCGGGGCGGCGTCATTCCAGATAATCTGCGAGCAGTCAAACGGCATGAACGGCGAGCTCTGACGCGAGCTCCAGCTGCCGGACGCATGAATGTTACACATCCCGGTCCCTTTCAGCTGCAGGGTATCCCCCACGCGTACATCCGCATCCTCCAGCGCTTTTACGCTGGTGGCCTCAACGGTCTGCGCCCCCTTCATCCATGAGAGGGTGAATTTAATCGGCATATCGAGCGGGACGAGGAAAATCAGCATCGCCAGCACCAGCGCCGCGCCGCCGGCGATCACCGCGCTGCGCAGCCAGTGCTGGAGCGGGAAGTTTTTTACTTCATCGTGCAGGGATAAATAACGGCCCTGGCGCACCACGTGGCGGTCAAGATAGATATCGATATCGGTTTTCTGCCCTAAATCCTGGGCGATCCACGGCTGCCAGTGGCGCGGATAGATAAGGTCGATAATGCCGAGTGAGATGTTATTGATATGGTCCTGATCGCTTTCGCCGAACAGGCCCCAGCGTTTGGGGGTACCGCGCAGGCAGTGGATCTCGCGCAGGGTATTTTTTGCCGGTGGGGCAAACAATCCCCACAGCCCGGCGGCCAGCAGCAGCACGCCGCCACCCGCCAGCCAGGGAACAAACACGTCCGGGGTCAGCAGGCAGAAGAAGAACAGCAGGAATGAGGCAACAATCAGCACCGCTTCGCGAATGCCGTCCGGGCGGCTGAGGGCGTACTCCTCGTGGGTCTCTTGGCGAATATTGAGCAGTTCAATCTGCTCTGTCTCTTCGCCGCGAATCGAGGCCTGGGTCGCATTCACGCGCTCCAGGGCAAAGCGGGGCGCTTCCTGCACATATTCGCTAATCGTATGGTCATTCAGGGCGATAACCAGCGGAATAGAGTCGGTCTGGATCAGCTCAACGCTATTCTCGTCGTTAATGTACTGCTCCCAGAACGGCGGGAGATGCACTTCGGCAGAGTCGAGGTAATAGCGCCACTTATTGGGATCGTCGGTGGTAATGCCGTAGCGGGTAATAGAGCGGGTGACGCTAAACACCGTGTCGCTCTGGGCGTTCAGGCTGAGCGAAACTGGTGCCGCGGTAGCGCCCGTTGGGCCCGGTGTCATCTGAATACGGTTGAAGGTGTCGAGATATTGCTCAACGGCGTTGCGCTCTTCGGCGGTGAGCTTACGCGTGCTCGCACCCGCGAAGACATTGACGAAGGGCAGCCGATATCGACGTCGCGCCTGGTGCCGGTAAAACCACCCTGCAAGCATTGCGCAGGCCAGCATAGCAGCGATAAAAATCAGAATGGTGCTCATGCTTTCCCCATCTTACTTTTCTTACAGGTGTAGTCAGTAGCACCTTTAATTATGAATGTGAGTCTCTGGTTGGCTATCGGCATGTATGGAGTCAAACTTGAGCAATTTTGAAGCGCATGTAAGTGACCCGAGATAATAGCAAAGGCAATCCATGCGGGATATCAGCAAATTCCTGGAATTATTTCAACCTCTTGACTTTTGTTTTGAAATGAGTAATGAATCCCGTTACGTTGCAAAAATGTAAATACAGAACGATGAACATTGCCGAAACCGTGCGGCATATCGCACAATGGCAGTAGTTCACTCAGTAAAGACCCCTCATTATGAGCAAACCATTGCAAAAGCCCACCATTCTGCACGTTGAAACCGTCGCCAAATCGCGCCTGTTTAATGTCGAAAGCGTGGATCTGGAATTCAGTAACGGCGAGCGCCGCGTTTATGAACGTATGCGCCCGTCTACGCGCGAAGCGGTCATGATTGTTCCCATTATTGACGACCACCTGATCCTGATCCGTGAATATGCGGTGGGCACGGAAACTTATGAGCTGGGGTTCTCCAAAGGGTTAATCGATCCCGGCGAAACGGTTTTCGAAGCGGCGAACCGCGAGCTGAAAGAGGAGGTGGGTTTTGGCGCAACGGATCTCACCTTCCTCAAAAAGCTCGGGATGGCGCCCTCCTACTTCTCCAGCAAAATGAATATCGTGCTGGCGGAGAATCTCTATCCGGAGTCACTGGAAGGGGATGAGCCCGAGCCGCTGCCGCAGGTGCGCTGGCCGCTGGCTCATCTGATGGACCTGCTGGAAGAGCCCGATTTTAATGAGGCGCGAAATGTCAGCGCGCTCTTCCTGGTACGGGAATGGCTGAAAGGACAGGGGCGACTGTAGCGCCCAATAAAAAACCCGGCTCGCCGGGTTTTTTATTGGCTGTCAGAACAGCTCGTGGGTTTCGCCGTTGTCGATTAGCGTGGTTCCCACCTCATGCACCGCCTGTTGGGTAGGCTGCGTACCTTCGATAAAGAACTCTTCCCGACTGTTGCCACCGTTAGCCAGCTGGCCGGTGCTGCGATCGATATTCACGGTGATCACGCCCGGCGGTGGCGTCAGCGGCTGTTCGGGCACGCCCTCCAGCGCCACTTTCATAAAGGCATCCCATGCGGGCTGAGCGCTCTTGGCACCGCCTTCGTAGCCGGAGATCTGATCCTTAATAGCACCAGAGGCGGTGGTGCGGCCTAAGTCACGGCGGTGATCGTCAAAGCCGATCCACACCGAGGTGACCACGCCCGGACCATAGCCGGAGAACCACGCATCTTTCGAACTGTTGGTGGTCCCGGTTTTGCCGCCGATATCTTTGCGCTGCAAGTCGCGGCCTGCACGCCAGCCTGTACCCTGCCAGCCCGGCTCGCCAAAGATATTGGTATTGAGCGCGCTCTTAATCAGGAAGGAGAGCGGGGTGTTAATCACATGCGGCGCATACTCCTGGGCACCCGCCTGGGAGACCAGCGCCTGGTTAGCCTGCTGCAGCTGCGGCATCGGCACCGCGGCGTTTTGCTGCTCTTGCGACACGGCGACATCTTCCATGTCTTTATTATCCAGCGCGTTCGATTTTGGCGTATCGCCGTAGATCACCGGCAGATCGCACTCCGGGCAGGCAATTTTAGGCTTCGCCTCGAAGATGGTGCCGGCCTGATCGTTCTCGATTTTGCTGATAAAGAATGGATCGACGAGGAAACCGCCGTTCGCCATTACCGCGTAACCACGCGCCACCTGCAGCGGCGTAAAGGAGGCGGAGCCCAGCGCCAGCGATTCGGTGTGCACGATATTCTGCGCCGGGAAACCGAAACGCTGCAGATATTCTGCCGCGTAATCCACGCCCATGGCGCGCATGGCGCGCACCATCACCACGTTCTTCGACTGACCCAGCCCCTGACGCAGACGAATGGGGCCGGCGTACTCCGCCGGGGAGTTTTTAGGACGCCAGTCAGAGCCGGCGCCCGCATCCCAGCGCGAAATCGGCACGTCGTTAAGAATGCTGGCGAGGGTCAGCCCTTTATCCATCGCGGCGGTATAGAGGAACGGCTTGATATTAGAGCCCACCTGGCGCAGCGCCTGGGTCGCACGGTTAAACTTGCTCTGGTTAAAGTCGAAGCCACCCACCAGCGCCAGGACCGCACCGTTGTGCGGATCGATAGAGACCAGGGCGGAGTTCACGTCCGGTACCTGGGCCAGCCACCAGCTATCGCCCACCTGACGCACCCAGATCTGCTGCCCGGCCTGCACGGCGTCGGTCACCCTGCGCGGGGTTGGTCCCTGCTGGGTGTCGGAACGGTACGGACGCGCCCAGCGTACCCCTTCCATACGCAGTGACACCGAGGTGCCATCGGCCAGCATCGCCGTGGCCTCCTGCGGATTGGCGCTGGTGACCACCGCCGCAACCAGCGGACCGTAGCCCGGTAAAGCTTTCAGCGAATCGGTAATCTTCTTGCTGTTCCAGGCCGTTTCACCCACCTTCCACAGCACGTTAGACGGGCCGCGATAGCCGTGGCGCATATCGTAATCCAGCACGTTGTTACGCACCGCCTGCTGGGCACCCTGCTGCACCCGGCGGTTGATGGTGGTGTAAACGCGATACCCGTCCTCATAGGCCTGCTCGCCGTAGCGGGAGACCATCTCCTGGCGCACCATCTCGGTGAGATAGGGGGCGGAGAAGGCGATTTCCGGGGCGTGGTAATTGGCATCAATCACCTCGCTGCGCGCCTGATCGTACTGGGTCTGGCTGATGTAGCCTTCGCTCAGCATCCGCGACAGCACCACGTTACGACGGGCGGTGGCGCGATCCAGCGAGTAGAGCGGGTTAAAGGTAGAGGGCGCTTTCGGCAGACCGGCAATGGTCGCCATTTCGCTTAAGGTCAGCTGGTCGACGGACTTACCGAAATAGACGTGCGCCGCGGCGCCCACGCCGTAAGCGCGGTAGCCAAGGTAGATCTTATTCAGGTAGAGCTCGAGGATCTCATCTTTATTGAGCAGCTGCTCAATACGGATCGCGAGGAACACCTCTTTGATCTTACGTATCAGCGTCTTTTCAGGGCTGAGAAAGAAGTTACGCGCCAGCTGCTGGGTAATGGTACTCGCCCCCTGAGAAGCATGGCCGGAGAACAGGGCCACGCTTGCAGCACGGAAAATCCCCACCGGATCGACGCCGTGATGCTCATAAAAGCGGCTGTCTTCCGTGGCGATAAAGGCTTTCACCATTTCGGGCGGGATCTGATTCAGGGTCAGCGGGATACGACGCTTCTCGCCGTACTGGGCGATAAGTTCGCCATCGGCGCTAAAGACCTGCATGGGGATCTGGAGTCGCACATCGCGCAGCGCGGCAACATCAGGTAACTGGGGCTCTATATATTTGTACAAACCAAAAATCGAGCCTGCTCCAAGCAGAATGCAACAGACTGCAAGGATCAATAAATACTTTACGAACTTCACCGGAGATTTCCCATTAAGTTGGACCTGGGCAGTTTCTAAACAATCGCGCGGTAGTATAAAGGCAAGCCTGGATCATTGATATAGCCGTCATCCCTGAGGCTGATAAGGAGATCGTGAAACATGGCTTTCAAAACATGGCATACAGGCCTGCATATTCAACAGGATAGAATGCTGGCCGTTGCGCTGGTGCGCCAGAGGTCAGGATGGGGACTACGCCGCTGGTGGGCGATCCCGCTGGCGCCTGGCATCATCCGCGACGGGCAAATTCTCCAGCCTGAACGGCTGGCTAAAGATCTCAGGGAGTGGCGCAAAACGCTCCCGCACCATCACCACATTCATCTCGCCTTTCCGGCCATCCGCACCTTTCAGAAAACGCTGGCGCGTCCCGCCTTAACCCTGCGCGAGAGCGAACGGGCGGCGTGGATCGGCTCGGCGATAGGCCGGGAGCTGGAGATGGCGCCCGATGCGCTGCGCTTCGATTACGTCGAGGACACCTTCAGCAGCGCCTTTCACGTTACCGCCGCGCAAAACAGAGAGATTGCTACCCTACTGGATCTGGCCGCGGCGTTGCGCCTGCGGCTGGCGGCCATCACCCCCGATGCCGGCGCGCTGGCGCACCTGCTGCCGCACGTGGCATTACCCGCCCAGTGCATAGCCTGGCGCGATACGAATCAGTGGCTATGGGCAATGCGCCACCAGTGGGGCAGGCGCGCTCTGAAAGAGGCGGATACGCCCGAACAGCTGGCCGCGCTGCTGGCACTGCGCCCGGAGGAGATCGCCTGGTGCGAAGCGGGGCAGTTCGACCCCTGGGGCACGCTCGCCTTCTGCCAGCCACCGCTGCCTGAAGATGGCCCGGCCTTCAGCGTCGCGCTTGCGCTGGCTATGGGCGGGCGCGAGCTATGAGAGCGGCTAACCTCCTGCCATGGCGCCAGGACCAGCAGCGCCGCTGTCTACGCCTCTGGGGGCTGCTGTATTGCGCCTCCCTGTCGCTGGTGCTCTGCCTGGCGCTGAATGAGCGGGCGCAGCATCGCGTTACGCAAAAAGAGATACGTCAGTGGCACGATAGCGACCAGGCGCTACGCCAGGCTATTGAGCGGCGCAAAAAAGAGTGGCTGGCACTGCGGCTCCAGCGTCAGCAGCAGGCGCTATGGGAGCAGCAAAAAGCGGCGACCCGCGCCTGGCAGCCCCTGCTGACGGCGCTGGCCGATGCCCTTCCGGCCCGGGCGTGGCTGACCCGGCTGCGCTTTCAGCAGTCCGTTCTTTATCTCTCGGGGTGCGCCGCCACCCCCGGCGCCCTGAGTGGGGTGGAAAAGTCCCTGAAATTGCTCCCCGGCTTCACCCTGAAGCCCGCAGGCGAGATGCGCCTGGCCTCCCCGGGGTGCTGGGAATTTAACTATGCCCTGGCCCAACAGGAGGCCTTTGATGCCGAACCTTCCTGAACGCTGGTGCGCCCTCACGCCGCGCTGGCGGGTTCTCTGCTGGCTTGCCAGTACGCTCCTGCTGCTGCTGGGGTGGTTTGTCCTTGTGTACCATCCTGCCCGGCAGCAGCTGGTCGCGCTTGAAGCGCAACGCTCGCAGGCATCAGCCTTTAACGCGGCGCTGTGGGCTGCGGCCAGAAAGGCGACCCCCTCTGCAACGGAGGAGGCGCCACAGCCCGCTGTCGCCTTCACGCCGCTGGCGTTTAACCATAAGGAGATGCGGCTGGTGCGCTGGCAGCCCGTCAGCGGCGGTGGGGAGCTTATCCTCGAGGCTGCCTGGGGGCGCATCCCTGCGCTTTTTACCGCCCTTGCCCGGCACGATGTGGCGGTGAGGCAATTTAGCGTTGAACCCCAGCAGAGTGGCTTACAGGTCGTATTGCAGCTGGAGCGTCGGGATGGGGGTTAAGGCTATCGGCTGGATACTTATCTGTCTGCCCGCCCTGACGGGGATGCGCGATCCGTTCCAGCCTCCGGATATGCGCTGCCCCGACGGGAAAGAGGGCCAGTGGCGCTACGCCGGAATGGTTCAGGGGCCAACAACGCTGGGTATGGTTCAGGATGAGAACGCCCGCTGGCTGCGTGTGCGGGTGGGAGATAACCTGCCGACCGGCTGGCGGGTTGCGGCAGTCAATAAGCAGGAGATGGTCATTGATGCCCTGGCGGAGTGCGAGCCGCGGCTATGGCGATGGCCACGAGAAGGAACGAAAAAATGAGAAAAGGAGTGCTTTTTCTGTTGCTCGTAGGCAGCCCCTGGCTTGCCGCTGAGCCTGCGGCCATTAATCTGGTGGTGGATGAGGTGCCGGTTGCGCAGGTCTTGCAGGCGCTGGCGGAGCAGGAGAACCGCAATATGATTATCTCCCCCGAGGTAAGCGGCAATGTCTCTTTGCGCCTCACGGGGGTGCCCTGGCAGCAGGCGATCCAGACGGTTGTCGCCAGTGCCGGGCTGGTGCTGCGCGAGGAGAAGGGCATCTATTATGTTCATACCGCCGCCTGGCAACAAAAACAGCAGGCCGGGAGAGAGGCCGAGCGCAACAAGCGTGCCCTGAACCTCCCGCTGGAAGCCCGCAGTATTGCGCTCTCCTATGCGGATGCCGGCGATCTGCAGCCGGCGGCGGAGAAGCTGCTGAGCAGCAGGGGCAGCCTGGCGGTGGATAAGCGCACCAACCGGCTGCTGGTACGGGATAGCCGGGCGGTGCTGACGGCGCTTCAGCAGTGGGTGGAACAGATGGATCTGCCGGTGGCGCAGGTTGAGCTGGCGGCACATATCGTCACCATGAGCGAGAAGAGCCTGCGTGAACTCGGGGTGAAGTGGAATCTGGCCGAGGGGCAGCAGAGCGGTAAACCGGGGCAGATTGCCACGCTTGGCAGCGATCTTGCCGTCGCCGGTGCCGCCGGGCAGATAGGCTTTAATATCGGGCGGATTAACGGCCGCCTGCTGGATATCGAGCTCTCTGCCCTGGAGCGTAAACAGCAGCTGGAAATTATCGCCAGCCCGCGCCTGCTGGCGTCGCATATGCAGCCGGCCAGCATCAAGCAGGGGAGTGAGATCCCCTATCAGGTCTCAAGCGGCGAGAGCGGGGCGACCTCCGTTGAGTTCAAAGAGGCGGTGCTGGGTATGGAAGTCACTCCCGTGGTGCTGGCAAACGGGCGGGTACGGCTGAAGTTGCGGATCAGTGAGAATACCCCCGGCCAGGTTCTGCAGCAGGCGGATGGCGAGACGCTGGCCATAGATAAGCAGGAGATTGAAACGCAGGTTGAGGTTAAAAGCGGTGAAACGCTGGCTTTAGGCGGAATTTTTTCGCAAAAACATAAAACCGCCAGCCAGGGTGTTCCCGGCCTGAGAAGTATTCCGCTGCTGGGCCATCTTTTTCGCCACGACGGAAAAGATAACGAGCGCCGCGAGTTAGTGGTTTTTATCACGCCACGCCTGGTTGCATCGCACTAAAGGGGGATCGATCCCCTCTGTGATTTTGCATTCAGTTTGTTGCAGATGTTTGACGTGGGGCATGAATTAGCATACAAGGAGTACCGATTTGAGAGTCAGCTTGTCCGGTCTTGCGCCATAACGCCTTAAGCTTCTGGTCTGGTAATTTAATCTGTTGCCAAACAGCCGGGAGTACTGAGATAATTTTTAGTCTGACTCTCGCTCTATCGCATATGAGGTTTCAGTTCATGTCCTGTTACGCCAGGTGTCGGCGTAAGCGGGTTTACCATTAACGAATAGTCTTAGTAGTACCGAAAAAATGGCAGAGAAACGCAATATCTTTCTGGTTGGGCCTATGGGTGCCGGCAAAAGCACTATTGGGCGCCAGTTAGCTCAACAACTCAATATGGAATTTTACGATTCTGATCAAGAGATTGAGAAACGAACCGGAGCTGATGTGGGCTGGGTCTTCGATGTAGAAGGCGAAGAAGGTTTCCGTGACCGTGAAGAAAAAGTGATCAATGAACTTACGGAAAAACAGGGCATTGTGCTGGCGACAGGCGGCGGCTCTGTGAAATCACGCGAGACCCGTAACCGTCTCTCCGCCCGTGGTGTCGTGGTTTATCTTGAGACGACTATCGAAAAACAGCTGGCACGCACGCAGCGCGATAAAAAGCGCCCACTGCTGCAGGTCGAAACGCCTCCGCGTGAAGTTCTTGAAGCACTGGCTGGTGAACGCAATCCGCTGTACGAAGAGATTGCCGACGTTACCATTCGCACAGACGATCAGAGCGCTAAAGTGGTCGCAAACCAGATTATTCATATGCTGGAAAGCAACTGATTCTGGCTAAATACACACTCGCCTGCGGGTATTAGCATTTAAGGTGGATGTCGCGTCATGGAGAGGATCACCGTTACTCTCGGGGAACGTAGTTACCCCATCACCATCGCGGCTGGCTTGTTTAACGATCCAGCTTCCTTCTTGCCGTTAAAAGCGGGTGACCAGGCGATGCTGGTCACCAATGAAACGCTGGCGCCGCTTTACCTTGATAATGTCCGCCGCCTTCTTGAAAGTGCGGGTGTGAAAGTCGACAGCGTCATCCTGCCGGATGGCGAGCAGTACAAAAGCCTGGCGGTGCTTGATACCGTCTTTACCGCGTTGCTGCAAAAACCGCACGGTCGTGATACGACGCTGGTTGCCCTCGGGGGCGGCGTTGTAGGCGATCTGACCGGTTTTGCCGCAGCAAGTTACCAGCGCGGTGTGCGTTTTATCCAGGTTCCTACCACCTTGCTGTCACAGGTGGACTCTTCCGTAGGCGGCAAAACGGCCGTTAACCATCCGCTTGGCAAAAACATGATTGGCGCTTTCTACCAGCCCGCTTCGGTGGTGGTGGATCTCGACTGTCTGCAAACCCTGCCGGCGCGTGAACTGGCCTCCGGCCTTGCGGAAGTGATCAAATACGGCATCATTCTTGACGGCGCGTTCTTTAGCTGGCTTGAAGAGAACATGGATGCGCTGCTGCGCCTCGATGGTAAAGCGATGGCGTACTGTATTCGCCGTTGCTGTGAGCTGAAGGCAGAAGTCGTTGCCGCAGACGAGCGTGAAACCGGCTTACGTGCTTTACTAAATCTGGGGCACACTTACGGCCACGCTATTGAGGCCGAAATGGGCTACGGGAACTGGCTGCACGGCGAAGCGGTGGCAGCGGGAATGGTCATGGCAGCCCGCACCTCTGAACGCCTTGGACAGTTCACCTCAGAAGAGACGCAACGCATTATCACGCTGCTGACGCGTGCCGGCCTGCCGGTGAGCGGGCCGCAGGAGATGTCAGCCGAGGCTTATCTGCCCCATATGATGCGTGATAAAAAAGTATTGGCCGGCGAGATGCGCCTGGTGCTCCCGCTGGCAATAGGGAAGAGTGAAGTACGCGGCGGAGTGCCGCACGATGTCGTTCTTGGCGCCATTGCTGATTGCCAGCAGGCGTAACAACTAGAAAGGTCCGGCTACCGTTAAACGTAGCCATTTTGCTTCAGGTGATATGCATTGGTAAGCAGTCGCCGTTGAGTGGGGTGTTAAATGGATGAATTCAAACCAGAAGACGAGCTGAAACCCGATCCCAGCGATCGTCGTACTGGTCGTACTCGTCAATCTTCAGAGCGTGATGACGATCCGCAGATTAATTTTGATGACGTTGATCTGGATGGCGACGATCGACGCCCGTCCCGAACCCGCAATGTTCGCGATGAGCCTGAAGAAGAGTTTGAGTCTGATGAAGAGTCATTGGATGAAGCGCCCGTAGAGCGCCGCCCGCGTAAACGTAAAAAAGCCGCAGCCAAACCCGCCTCCCGTCAGTATGTGATGATGGGCCTTGGCGTACTGGTGCTGCTGCTCCTGATTATTGGCGTTGGCTCCGCGCTTAAAGCGCCTTCTGCGCCTGCCACCAGCCAGAGCGCCAGCGCGGAAAAGAGCATCGATCTTTCCGGTAACGCTGCCGATCAGGCGAATGGCACCCAGCCTGCGCCGGGCACCACCTCCGCAGAACAGACCGCAGGTAACACCCAGCAGGAGATCTCCCTGCCGCCGGTTGCCTCCACGCCAACTCAGGGCCAGGCTCCTGCCGCACCTGAAGGCCAGCAGCGTGTCGAAGTGCAGGGCGACCTGAACAATGCCCTGACCCAGCCGCAGGGCCAGACGCAGGTAGACAACGTGGTTAACTCCACGCTGCCAACCGAACCGGCAACCGTAGCCCCGATCCGCGGCGCCAATGGTCAGCCCGTCGCGGCGGCCGAAACCGCACCGCGCCAGACGCACAACGCGCCACGTCAGGAACGCAAGCAGGTGGTGATTGAGCCGAAGCGTGAAACCAAACCTCAGAGCGTTGCGAAAGCCGCAGAGCCGAAACCGGCCACGCAGCCGAAGCGTAGCGAGCCGGCCGCCAGCGCACCGGTGAAAGCCCCGGCTACCAACACCCCGACCGCGCCAAAAGCTACCGCGAGCACCCCGGCTCCTGCTGCAACGTCGGCACCGGCAGCAACGGCGTCCGCACCGGCTGCCAGCAGCGCGGGTAAATCGTCCGGTAACGTGGGTTCGCTGAAGTCTGCACCGTCCAGCCACTACACGCTGCAGCTGAGCAGTTCATCGAACTACGACAACCTGAACGGCTGGGCCAAAAAGTCGAATCTGAAGAACTACGTGGTTTACCAGACTACCCGTAACGGTCAGCCCTGGTATGTGCTGGTCAGCGGCGTCTATGCCTCGAAAGATGAAGCGAAACGCGCGGTCTCCACGCTGCCCGCCGACGTTCAGGCAAAAAACCCATGGGCCAAGCCGATCCGTCAGGTTCAGTCCGATTTAAAATAATCTGTGAAGCGCAGGATGCTGTCGGAGCTTTCTCCACAGCCGGAGAAGGTGTAATCAGTTAGTCAGCATGAAAAAAAATCGCGCTTTTCTGAAATGGGCAGGGGGAAAATTCCCCCTGCTTGAAGATATCAAAAAACACCTGCCTGAAGGCGAGTGTCTTATCGAGCCCTTTGTCGGCGCTGGATCGGTATTTCTGAATACCGATTTTTCTCGTTATATCCTCGCGGATATCAACAGCGATTTAATCAGTCTCTATAACATTGTGAAAACGCGTACCGATGAGTACGTCGAAGAGGCGCGTAAGCTGTTTACGCCCGAGAACAACAATCCGGATATCTACTACCAGTTCCGCACCGAATTTAACCAGAGCGCGGATCCGTTTCGTCGCGCGCTGCTGTTCCTCTATCTCAACCGCCACGGCTATAACGGCCTGTGCCGGTATAACCTGCGCGGCGAATTTAACGTGCCTTTTGGCCGCTATAAGCGTCCTTATTTCCCGCAGGCCGAGCTGTATCACTTTGCTGAAAAAGCGCAGAACGCAGAGTTCCACTGCCTCTCCTATGAAGAGTGCATGGATCGGGCGGACGTGAATTCGGTGGTCTACTGCGACCCGCCGTACGCCCCTCTCTCTGCCACGGCGAATTTTACCGCCTACCATACCAACAGCTTTAGCCCCGCCGAGCAGGCGCGTCTGGCTGAGTTGGCAGAAAAACTGGTCAGCAAAAGCATACCGGTGCTAATTTCGAATCACGACACGCCTGATACTCGCGAATGGTACAAAGCGGCGAAGCACTTTCAGGTTAAGGTACGCCGCAGCATAAGCAGCAATGGCGGCACGCGTAAAAAGGTGGACGAACTGCTGGCGCTCTATCGCCCCTGAGCCGTTTCGCCCGCCGTTAAACACTTTCAAGGAGATGCGGATGAAACAGTATTTGATTGCTCCCTCAATTCTGTCGGCCGATTTCGCCCGCCTGGGTGAAGACACTGCGAATGCACTGGCAGCCGGCGCGGATGTGGTCCATTTCGACGTTATGGACAACCACTATGTGCCCAATCTGACCATCGGGCCGATGGTGCTGAAAGCGCTGCGCAATTACGGCATTACCGCCCCGATTGACGTCCATCTGATGGTGAAGCCGGTTGACCGCATCGTGCCGGATTTCGCCGAAGCGGGCGCCAGCATTATTACTTTCCATCCGGAAGCCTCCGAGCACGTTGACCGTACCCTGCAGCTGATCAAAGAGCATGGCTGTAAAGCCGGGCTGGTGTTCAACCCCGCCACGCCGCTCAGCTATCTCGACTATGTGATGGATAAGCTGGACGTGATCCTGCTGATGTCCGTGAACCCAGGCTTTGGCGGCCAGTCTTTCATTCCGCACACCCTGGATAAGCTGCGCGAAGTGCGCCGTCGTATTGATGCCTCCGGGTATGATATCCGCCTTGAGGTGGACGGCGGCGTGAAGGCCAGCAACATCGGTGAAATCGCCGCGGCGGGTGCCGACATGTTTGTCGCCGGTTCCGCCATTTTTGGCCAGCCGGACTACCGGAAAGTGATTGATGAAATGCGTAGCGAACTGGCAAAGGTAAGTCATGGATAAATTGCAGGCAATTCGGGGCGTGGCGTTCGACCTCGACGGTACGCTGGTGGACAGCGCGCCGGGTTTAACCAGCGCCGTCGACCAGGCGCTCTATGCGCTGGAGCTGCCCACGGCAGGGGAAGAGCGCGTTATCACCTGGATTGGTAACGGCGCCGACGTATTGATGGAGCGCGCCCTTAACTGGTCGCGCCAGGAGCGTGCTATCCAGCGCGCCGCCCAGGGTAAACCGGGCGTTGACCATGCGGATATCCCCCAGGACGAGCAGGTACGTATCCTGCGCAAGCTGTTCAACCGCTTCTATGAAGAGACGGTAGAAGAGGGCAGCTTTTTGTTCCCGGACGTTGACGCGACGCTGAGCGCGCTGCACGACAAAGGTATCCCGCTGGGGCTGGTCACCAACAAGCCTACCCCCTTTGTCGCGCCCCTGCTCGAGGCGCTGAATATCGCGAAGTACTTCTCGGTGATTGTCGGCGGCGACGACGTGCAGAATAAAAAACCGCATCCGGAACCCCTTCTGCTGGTGGCAGGAAAATTATCCTTATCACCCGAAGAACTGCTCTTTGTCGGCGATTCGCGCAATGATATTCTGGCTGCCAAAGCTGCAGGATGTCCCTGCGTCGGTCTGAGCTACGGCTACAACTATGGTGAAGCTATCACCCTGAGTGAGCCGGATCTTGTCTTCGATCATTTTAAAGATTTACTGCCCGCCCTCGGGCTTTCGCACAGTGAAAATCAGGAAGTGAAAAATGACTAAGCCCATCGTTTTTAGTGGCGCACAGCCCTCAGGTGAATTGACCATTGGCAACTATATGGGTGCGCTGCGTCAGTGGGTAAACATGCAGGATGACTATCACTGTATTTACTGCATCGTTGACCAGCACGCGATCACCGTGCGCCAGGACCCGCAGCAGCTGCGCAAAGCGACCCTTGATACTCTGGCGCTCTATCTGGCCTGCGGGATCGATCCTGAGAAGAGCACCATTTTCGTCCAGTCACATGTGCCGGAGCATGCCCAGCTGGGTTGGGCGCTGAACTGCTACACCTATTTCGGTGAGCTGAGCCGTATGACCCAGTTCAAAGATAAATCCTCCCGTTATGCCGAGAACATCAACGCCGGTCTGTTCGATTACCCGGTACTGATGGCGGCTGATATTCTGCTCTACCAGACCAACCAGGTGCCGGTTGGCGAAGATCAGAAGCAGCATCTGGAGCTGAGCCGTGATATCGCCCAGCGCTTTAACGCCATTTACGGCGATATCTTTAAAGTGCCGGAGCCGTTTATTCCGAAATCCGGCGCGCGCGTGATGTCCCTGCTGGAGCCGACCAAAAAGATGTCCAAGTCTGACGATAACCGCAACAACGTTATCGGCCTGCTGGAAGATCCGAAATCGGTAGTGAAGAAGCTCAAGCGGGCGGTAACGGATTCCGACGAGCCGCCGGTGGTGCGCTACGACGTGCAGAACAAAGCGGGCGTCTCTAACCTGCTGGATATCCTCTCCGGCGTGACCGGTCAGAGCATCCCGGAGCTGGAGAAACACTTCGAAGGCAAAATGTACGGTCATCTGAAGGGCGAAGTGGCTGACGCCGTCTCCGGTATGCTGATTGAGCTGCAGGAGCGTTATAACCGCTTCCGTAACGACGAAGCCTTCCTGCAGCAGGTGATGAAAGAGGGTGCAGAGAAAGCCAGCGCCCGCGCCTCTGAGACGCTGAAAGCGGTGTACGAAGCCATTGGATTTGTGGCTAAGCCGTAGAGAAAAGCAAAACGGTAGTCTGTTACCGTTTTAGTGTTTGTACCCTCAAAGTAAAAAAGAGGGCGTCAGGCCGCACTGCTCTACCCATAAAAAAACCGGGCCCGGCCCGGTTTTTTTATGGCCGCCAGCAACTTACCGATTTGCCGCCGGCCGCTGCACAGACCATATATTTAGTGGTTGGAAAACCAGTTGAGCTTATGGCGAAGCTCCACCACGCGGCCCACGATAATCAGCGAGGGGCTCTCCACCTGCTGCGCCAGCTCGCCCAACTGTGTGAGCACGCCGCTCACCACGCGCTGTTTAATGGAGGTGCCGTTTTCCACCAGCGCCACCGGCATGGTCTCATCCATACCGTGCTCCAGCAGTTTGGCCTGAATGGTCGCCGCCTGGTTCAGCCCCATATAAAACACCAGGGTCTGTTTCTCTGCCGCCAGGTTATGCCAGTCCAGCTCGCTGCCGGTTTTAAGGTGGCCGGTAACCAGACGGATGCTCTGGGCATAATCCCGGTGGGTGAGGGGCACGCCGGAGTAGGCTGAGCAGCCGGAGGCGGCGGTAATGCCCGGCACCACCGAGAACGGAATGCCCGCTTCACATAGGGTCTCCAGCTCCTCGCCACCGCGGCCGAAGATAAAGGGATCGCCCCCTTTCAGCCGCACGACGCGTTTCCCTTTTTGCGCTTCCCGCAGCAGGATCTGATTAATCTCCTCCTGCGGCACGCAGTGGTAGCCCGCCCGCTTGCCGACGAAGACGCGGTCGGCATCCCGGCGCACCAGGTTCATGATGTCGTCTGACACCAGACGATCGTAGACCACGATATCCGCCTGCTGGATCTGCTGTAACCCCTTCAGCGTAAGCAGCCCGGCATCCCCCGGCCCGGCCCCCACCAGCACCACTTCACCACGGTGATCCAGCGGCGTGTTCAGCAACTGCTCGGTGGTCTCTTCTACCGCTTTTTGATCGTCGTTGGCCAGCGACTGGGCCAGGCGATCGTTGACGAAGAATTTCTCCCAGAAGCGGCGGCGCTCGCCCACGGTGGCATACTGCTTTTTAACCCGACCGCGCAGCTGGCCGGCAAAGCGCGCTACCTGGCCTAAATGCTGGGGCAGAATGGCTTCGAGCTTTTCGCGCAGCAGGCGCGCCAGCACCGGAGAGGTACCGCCGGAGGAGACTGCCACCATCAGCGGCGAGCGGTCGATAATCGACGGCATAATAAAGCTGGCCTCTTTCGGCGCATCCACCACGTTACAGAAAATACGGCGCGCTTCGCAGGCATCGCTGACGCGCTGGTTAACTTCGTCATTGTCGGTCGCGGCAATGGTAAGCCAGCAGGTATCGAGCAGCGCTTCGTTGAACTCGCCCTCGACGAGGGTGAGCATCCCCTCCTGCGCCCACACCTTAAACTGCGGGGCGAAGGAGAGGGCGTTGACGGTGAGTCGGGCACCTGCTTCTAACAGCAGACGCGCTTTGCGTTCGGCGACATCGCCACCGCCCACCAGCAGGCAGTCGCGGTTGCGTAATTGACAAAAAATCGGCAGGTGATCCACGACATTACCTCACAGCATCAACGGGTGGGGAGAGGGGAAATTTGCGGTCAGGATAACAGCAGGGATCGTATAAAACATACGGTTTTTCCTGCTGTTACCCATAAGGAGTCATAAGCCTTTCTTATTGGAAAGGCGGGGTTGAAGGGGGCATCAGCCCCGCAGCTGGACGACGCCCTCTTTAACGCGCACGTCGTAGTGCTTAACAGAGTGGCTTTCATCTTCCATGCACAGGCCGTCGCTTAAGCGGAAGCGCTGTTTTTTCAGCGGGCTTGCGACCCATAGCTCGCCCTGATGCTCGGCGATCAGGCCGCGCGAGAGCACGCTGGACTCGAAGAACGGGTCGATATTGCTGATGGCAAAAACCTGTTCATCTTTACGCGGACGGAAGATGGCAACCTGCTCATTACCCAGCAGGGCACAGACGCCGGTTGCCGGCAGGATAGCGTCAATATTGCAAATGTTTACCCACTGGCTCATACATTTTCCTCCACCAGAGTCACCGGAATGCGTTCGTACGGAGTTGCCGGACGGTGCTGTTCGCGCTCGGGAACGATCTGGACGTTCGGGTCGCGCTGGGTGCTGTTGATAAAGTGTTTGAAGCGAACCTGCGCCGCCGGGTTGTTGACGGTTTCGGTCCATTCACAGATCACCGCCTCGCGCAGACGCGCCATCTCTTCTTCCAGATGGGCGTTCAGGCCCAGCTTGTCATCGATGATCACCGATTTCAGGTAGTCGATGCCGCCTTCCAGGTTGTCGAGCCAGGAGGCGGTACGGGTCAGTTTGTCGGCGGTGCGGATGTAGAACATCATAAAGCGGTCGAGATACTGAATCAGGGTATCGCGATCGAGGTCCGCGGCCAGCAGGTCGGCGTGGCGCGGTTTCATCCCGCCGTTACCGCAAACGTAGAGGTTCCAGCCTTTTTCGGTGGCGATGATCCCCACGTCTTTACCCTGGGCTTCGGCACACTCGCGGGTGCAGCCGGAGACGCCGAACTTCATTTTGTGCGGGGTGCGGATACCCTTGTAGCGGTTTTCCAGCTCCACGCCGAAGCCGACGCTGTCGCCCACGCCGTAGCGGCACCAGGTGCTGCCCACGCAGGTTTTCGCCATGCGCAGCGCTTTCGCATAGGCGTGGCCGGTTTCGAAGCCCGCCTCGATCAGCTGACGCCAGATTTCCGGCAGGTCATCTTTCTGCGCGCCGAACAGGCCGATACGCTGGGAGCCGGTGATTTTGGTGTAGAGGTTAAATTCACGGGCGATACGGCCCACCGCCACCAGCCCTTCCGGGGTGATTTCACCGCCGGCGGAGCGCGGAATAACGGAGTAGGTACCGTCTTTCTGGATATTTGCCAGGAAGTTATCGTTGGTGTCCTGCAGCGGAGTGTGCTGCGGTTTGAGCACGTACTCGTTCCAGCAGGAGGCCAGCAGAGAACCCACGGTCGGTTTACACACTTCGCAGCCGTAGCCCTTACCGTGTTTTTCCAGCAGCTCGTCGAAGGATTTGATCCCCTCAACGCGGATCAGGTGATAGAGCTCCTGACGGGAGTAGGCAAAGTGCTCGCACAGGTTGTTGTTGACTTCGATGCCCTGTTTCGCCAGCTCGGCGTTCAGCACCTGGGTCACCAGCGGGATACAGCCGCCGCAGCCGGTACCGGCTTTGGTTTCGGCTTTCAGCGCCGCAACGGTGTGGCAGCCTTTGTTGATGGCCGCAACCAGCATGCCTTTGGTCACGTCGAAGCAGGAGCAAATCTGCGCGCTGTCCGGCAGTTTATCCACGCCGATCGAGGGCTTGCCGCTGGAGGCGTGCGCCGGGAGGATCAGCGCGTCCGGGTTTTCCGGCAGCTCGATGGCGTTCAGCACCAGCTGCAGCAGGTTGCCGAAATCGCTGGTGTCGCCCACCAATACGGCGCCGAGCAGGGTTTTATTGTCAGGGCTGACGATCAGGCGTTTGTAGACCTCTTTGTTTTCGTCGAGGTAGACATAGCTGCGGGCGTTCGGGGTGCGGCCGTGGGCATCGCCGATACCGCCGACATCCACGCCCAGCAGCTTCAGCTTGGCGCTCATGTCGGCGCCTTCAAAGGCATTTTCATTGCCGAGGATATGGTCAACGGCGACCTGCGCCATTTTGTAGCCAGGAGCCACCAGTCCGTATACGCGGTTATTCCAGCTGGCGCATTCGCCGATAGCGTAGATATCCGGATCCGAGGTCTGGCAGGTGTCGTTGATCATGATCCCGCCGCGCTGGGCAACGGCCAGGCCGCACTGGGTGGCCAGCTTGTCGCGCGGGCGGATGCCGGTGGAGAAGACGATAAAGTCCACTTCCAGCTCGCTGCCATCGGCAAAGCGCATGGTTTTGCGCGCTTCGGTGCCTTCCTGGACAATCTCTTTGGTGTTTTTGCTGGTGTGAACCTTCACACCCATGCTTTCGATTTTGCGTTTCAGCTGCTCGCCACCCATATGGTCAAGCTGCTCTGCCATCAGCATCGGGGCAAATTCGATGACGTGGGTTTCAACGCCTAAGTTCTTCAGCGCGCCGGCCGCTTCGAGGCCGAGCAGGCCGCCGCCAACCACCGCACCGCGTTTGCTGCGGCGCGCGCAGGATTCGATGGCGTTCAGATCTTCAATGGTGCGATAAACGAAGCAGTCCTGAGTTTCCGAGCCTTTGATCGGCGGGATCCACGGGTAAGAGCCAGTCGCCATAATCAGCTTGTCGTAAAAAACCGTGCGTCCCGCACTGGAGTGGATCACTTTTTCCTGGCGGTTGATGGTGATGGCGCGTTCGCCCACCAGGACCTTCACGCCATGCTTCTCATAGAACCCTTCACGTACCAGAGAGAGTTCTTCGGCAGTGTGGTGAGAGAAGTAGGAAGAGAGGTGCACGCGGTCGTACGCCTTGCGGGGTTCTTCACAGAACACGGTAATATCGAACTGATCGGCGTCGGCTTTATCGAGAAGATCCTCAATAAAGCGGTGGCCGACCATGCCGTTACCGATGATAGCGAGTCTGACTTTGCTCATTTTTGCCTCGATTTCTTTTCTATTACTGCCTACCTTAACGATT
>Ga0153917_1000405_pt1 | contig 29515 bp, 28 predicted proteins | sample TSFL001MetaG_FD_104695 | JGI IMG/M metagenome (GOLD analysis project Ga0153917, IMG submission 104695) | Attine ant fungus gardens microbial communities from Florida, USA - TSFL001 MetaG | ecosystem: Host-associated > Fungi > Mycelium > Unclassified | place: USA: Florida, Paynes Creek Historic... | reverse complement strand
GCTGAAAATCGCCGAAGCGTTTCCTGTAGGCCGGGGCGAGGCGCATGGATGCGCCGAGAGGGCGCGACTTGCATGGACGCTGCATCGCGCCCGACCCGAAAGCCGAAAGGAAAAAGCTGAGGGTACCGCGAAGCGGCGATTTTCTTTGCCGGGGAGACGGGATTGTTAAGGGGGCGCGATAGCTCCCTTAACACGTTCACCGCAGCGGATTATGGTGGTAGCAGGAAAGTCTGAGTGAACGGAACAATGCCACTAAAATAACAGAGTGGCTTAATACCGCTGAACTGACTGGCATTATAACAAGGTTGTCGTTTTTAATGTTTTCTCCCTCTCCCCGTGGGAGAGGGCCGGGGTGAGGGCATCAGCGTGCGCCTTTCCCCCTCACCCTAACCCTCTCCCTCAAGGGAGAGGGGATGGAGCGTTAAAGCGTATGTTCCGTACGCGCAATAATATCGTCCTGCGCATCCGGTGACAGGGCGGTAAAGAACGCCGAGTAACCTGCGACACGCACCACCAGGTCGCGGTACTGATCTGGGTGTTTCTTCGCTTCCATCAGCGTTTCGCGCGACACGATGTTGTACTGAATATGCCAGCCTTTATGTACCTCGAAGAAGGTACGCAGCAGCACCATCAGCTTCTGGCGGTCGCTATCGTTTTCCAGCGTTGCTGGGTTCAGCTTCTGGTTTAACAATACCCCGCCCAGAATCGCCTCGGTCGGCAGCTTGCCGACGGAGCCAATCACTGCCGTTGGGCCAAGATGGTCAGTGCCGGACGCCGGGCTTGCGCCTTCCGCCAGTGGCGTATGCGCTTTACGGCCATCCGGGGTTGCCATCGTTGCAGCACCGAACGGTACGTTAGCCGAAATGGAGGATGTCCCCGCGTAGTAGTTACCGCCAATTGGGCCGCGGCCGTAGCGCGGGTTGTGGTACTGCTTAAGCTCTTCGATATAGGTTTCGTAAGCACGGGTTAACAGTAAATCAACGCTGTCATCATCGTTACCGTATTTCGGCGCACCGTTGATCAGGCGCTGGCGAAGCTGCTCATGGGTTAAGCCTTCGTAATCGTCTGCAAGTGCTGCCGCCAGCTGCTGCTGACCGATAACACCCTGCTCGAAGACCAGCTTTTTAACGGCTGACAGGCTGTTGCCGAGGTTGGCAATACCCACCTGTAGACCGGAAACCCAGTCGTACTTCGCGCCGCCTTGCTTAATGCTCTTCGCACGCTCGATACAGTCATCCACCAGGGCAGAGCAGAGAATATCGTGGACGTTCTCCTCAAGCATAGTGTCTACCACATACTCAATCTCGATGGATTTACGGGTGTAGTAACGGATCTGGGTATCCCAGGCCGCCATGACTTCGTCGAAGTTGTTGAAGTTACCGGCGGAAAGCGCTTTTTCCTGCGGCAGGAATACTTTACCGCTGGTGGCATCACGACCGCCTTCCAGCGCGGCCAGCATCACGCGCGCAAAGTTAATAAAGCTCATCCCGGTACAGCGATAGCCCCATTTGCCACCGACGGCGGTTTCGATACAGCCAATCGCCGCATAATCGTAGGCATCGTCTTTTTCAACGCCGAGTTTGATGAACTCCGGGATCACAATTTCATCGTTGTTAAAGGCCGGCATCCCGAAACCACAGCGGATCACCTGCACGCAGGCGTCGAGGAAATCGTTGCTCATCCCCGCGTGGTAACGCACGCTCAGGTTTGGCTGAGTAGAGCGCAGACGGCCGCAGGATTCGAGAATGGCGTAAGAGAGCGGGTTCACCGCATCCATCGGCTCTCCGTTCACCAGTTTCTGACCGCCAATGGTGACGTTCTGGTACAACGGGCTGCCCGCAGATGCTTTCGAGTGCGAGCCAGAGCGGATCTTGTTCACTTCCAGCAGCTTCAGCCAGCAGCTGTGCAGCAGTTCAATGGCATGTTCGCGATCGAGAGACTGGCTCAGTTCGACATCGCGGCGATAGTAAGGGTAGAGATACTGATCCATACGGGCGAACGACACGGAGTGGCCGTTGGACTCAATTTGCAGGATAAGCTGGATGAAATAGCACAGTTGCAGCGCCTGCCAGAAGGTTTTTGGCGGTTCGTGGGCAATCACATCGCAGTTTTCAGCCATCGCCAGCAATTCGTCACGGCGGCTTTCACGGGTTTCGGTCGACGCCATTTCCCGTGCCAGCGCGGCAAAACGTTCAATGTGCAGGCTGACCGCGTCCAGTACAATATCAATCGCTTTCAGGAACTGATCGCCGTGCAGATCGTCCAGCACGGTCAGGTTGATGCGGGTGCGGCGTTCGGCAACTTTGGCACGCATCCCGTCCAGGCCTTTCTCCAGCACCAGCGGGAAGTTCACGGCCAGGTGCGCGTCACCGGATGTCATATTGCCTTCTGCTTTGATGATGCCGGTTTCCAGCAAGCCTTTTTGCTCGTCGGTGAACATGCCGTAGCAGCGATCCTGCACCGTTTGTCCACGCCACCACGGGCAAATTTCATGCAGCACACGTTTGTTCTCTTCGCTTACCGCAAAACCTGCCCCTGGGCGATCTGCCAGGTCATCAATCTCTTTTTCAATCCAGGAAACGGTGTATTCCGGGAAGATGGGCGCCGCGCGGACTTCGCTTGCCTGGTTACCGATGATCAGCTCATCGTGTTTGATCCAGATGGTGCGTTGCGCCAGGTGATGTGCCAGCGCCAGCGCACGACGTACCGGGATCGGCTTGTCCATGTGCTGCTGATACATTTCGGTGTAGTGCTGTGCACGCTCGGTACAGACCGGTGGCTTAACGATGTGTACCAGTGCCGTTTTGTGCGCCTTAATACGGTCGCTGAGGGTGTTGAGATTCAGGGTAGTCATAAGTTTATCCTCGTAAGGTCGCGGTTAACCCTTTCCGGCAGGCATACTGTTGCGCGAAATCCAGCAGCGCAGGGTTATCCAGCGGTTTATCAGGGGCAGAGTAGGGTTGGCTGAGCAGGGTGTATTTGTTCATGCCCAGCGTGTGATACGGCAGAAAATGAATATCGCGGACGTTCAGTTCATCGGCAGCGAAATTAGTGATGGCAGTGATGGAGGCCTCATCGGCGTTAAAGCCCTGAATCAGCGGCACGCGAATGGTGAGCTGTTTTCCGGCAGCGGCAAGACGCTTAAGGTTATCCAGCACGCGTTTGGCCGAGCCGTCCGTCCACTGTTTGAAGACCTCGCCATCGACGTGCTTCAGGTCAGCCAGGAACAGATCGACATAGGGTAATGATGGCTCAATGTAGTGCCACGGCACGTGAAGACAGGTTTCAACCGCGGTATGAATTCCCTGCTCGTGGCTGGTTTTAAATAAAGCGTGCGCCAGATCCGGGTTCATAAAGGGTTCGCCGCCAGAGAGCGTGATCCCGCCGCCGCTGCGGTCGTAAAAGGGTTTATCGCGCAGCACGGTCGCCATAATCTCCTCGACCTGCTGCTCTTCACCGCAGACGGTGAGAGCCTGAGTGGGGCAGCAGTCGGTGAGGGCGTCCAGCGTTTCTTCGTTCAGTTTTTCACGATGGATGAGTAGGCCATTTAATGCCCGCTCAATATACCCCGGAGCAGCCTGCTGACACAGGTCGCAGCCATCCAGGCACAGGCGAGCGTCAAACAGCACGTCCCGGGTGCGGGAGCGGCTTTCCGGGTTCTGACACCAGCGGCAGCCCAGGGAGCAGCCTTTCAGGAACACCACGGTACGAATACCTGGGCCATCGTGGGTAGAATAACGCTGTATATTGAAGATCATTATTTCGCCTCTCATCTTGCATATGAAGATTAAATTACTTTCGAATGAAAGTTATCTTGATGCAGGTCAACTCTTGAGCGGGTTTTGCCGTGATAGGGTAAATGCAGGCTAATTTTGAGGGTTACATCATGGAACTTTATCTCGACACATCCGACGTTGCGGCAGTCAAAAAACTGGCCCGCATCTTCCCGCTGGCAGGCGTAACCACTAACCCGAGCATTGTTGCGGCAGGTAAAACACCGCTGGATGTGTTACTGCCCGAGTTGCACGACGCGCTGGGCGGCAAAGGTCGCCTGTTTGCACAGGTGATGGCGACCACCGCAGAAGGCATGGTGGAAGATGCGCGTAAGCTGCGTGCCATTATCAATGACCTGGTGGTGAAAGTGCCGGTGACGGCAGAAGGGCTGGCGGCAATCAAAATGCTTAAAGCGGAAGGTATTCCAACGCTTGGCACGGCGGTATACGGTGCTGCGCAGGGGATGCTGTCCGCGCTGGCGGGTGCTGAGTACGTCGCACCTTACGTTAACCGGGTGGATGCGCAGGGCGGGGACGGTATCCAGACCGTTGTGGAATTGCAGCAGTTGCTGTCGCTTCATGCTCCGCAGTCCAAAGTGCTGGCCGCCAGTTTCAAAACGCCGCGTCAGGCCCTGGATTGCCTGCTGGCGGGCTGTGAGTCAATTACGCTGCCACTGGATGTGGCGCAGCAGTTTATTACCTCACCGGCAGTGGATGCGGCGATTGTGAAGTTCGAGCAGGACTGGCAGGGGGCGTTTGGACGGACGTCTATCTGATGCGGTTGCCGGGTGGCGCTGGCGCTTACCCGGCCTACTTTCGAGCCGTTGTAGGTCGGGTAAGGCGAAGCCGCCACCCGACTTTTTTACTGGCTACACACCTCGCACCCCGGATTACGCATCAGCTTCATCTCACGGAACTGGCAGGTCATCGCGTCATACATCACGATTTTGCCTGCCGCGGGTGTGCCGTAACGGGTCAACACCTTGATCGCTTCCATCGCCTGCATAGAGCCAATCACCCCCACTAACGGAGCCATCACTCCCGCCTCAACACAGGTCAGCGCATTCTCACCAAACAAGCGGCTCAGGCAGCGGTAGCAGGGCTCGGCTTCGGCGTAAGTGAATACGCTGATTTGCCCTTCCATGCGAATGGCCGCGCCGGAAACCAACGGCGTTTTATGGGCAAAACAGCCCGCATTGAGCTGATTACGGATCGTCACGTTATCGGTGCAGTCCAGCACCAGGTCATGCCGGGCGATTTGTGCGAACAGTGCGTCCTCATCCAGCATGGCGTTAATAAGGGTGAACTGAACGTTGGGATTGATGCGCGTCAGTGCCGTTTTTGCTGACTCGACTTTGGCTTCGCCGAGCGTAGCATCGCTGTGCAGCGTCTGGCGTTGCAGATTCGACAACGACACGGTGTCAAAATCCAGCAGCGTCATGTTGCCGACACCTGCCGCAGCCAGGTACTGCGCGGCGGCACAGCCCAGGCCACCCAGCCCCACCACCAGCACACTGGCGGCTTTAAGTGCTTCCTGGCCGTCGAAGTCAAAACCGCGCAGCACAATCTGGCGGTTATAGCGCAGCATCTCCTGATCGCTCAGTTCCACCGTCATGATTAGCCCCCGAACAGGTGGTTAAAGGTTTCCACCTCAACCCATTCGCCCGCTTCCACATGACCGCGTTCGCGCTCGAGCACGATAAAGCAGTTGCCCTGGCTGAATGAGCTGAAAATATGCGAACCCTGATGCCCCGTGGTGCTCACTTCCAGCTCGCCATCGGCGTTGCGCGCCAGAATACCGCGCTGGAAATCAAGACGACCCGGTGATTTCTTCAGACGGGTCGCAGCCCGCACGCGCAGGCGTTTCGGAAGCGGGCTGGCGGTATTGCCAGACAGTTTTGCCAGCAGCGGCTGCACCAGCTGGTAGAAGGTCAGGGCGGCGGATACCGGATTGCCCGGCAGGCCGCAGAACCAGCTGTGCTCCAGTTTGCCAAAGGCGAACGGTTTCCCGGGTTTAATAGCCAGTTTCCAGAAGCCAATTTCACCCAGCTCTTCAAGAATAGTTTTGGTGTAATCCGCTTCGCCAACAGACACACCGCCGGAACTTATCACCACATCCGCGCATTTATCCGCTTCAATAAAAGTGGCCCGCAGTTTTTCGGGATCGTCAGGAATAATGCCCAGGTTGACCACTTCACAGCCAAGCTGTTCCAGCATCAGGTGCACCGCCAGGCGGTTGGTGTCGTAAATCTGCCCCTCTTGCAGCGGCTGACCTGGCAGTTGCAGCTCATCACCGGTAGAGAAGACCGCAACGCGCACGCGACGGATAACGTCGATATCGGCAATCCCCAGAGACGCCAGTACCGGCAGCTCTGCTACCGTCAGTTTTTGCCCGGCGCTGAATACGGTCGCACCAAGCGTAATATCTTCACCCGTGCGACGGATGTTCTGGCCTGCCTTGACGCTGGCGGTAAAACGCACGCCGTTGTCGGTTTGTTCGGTTTCTTCCTGCATCACCACGGCATCGCAACCGGCTGGCACTGGCGCGCCGGTCATGATCCGGATGCAGCTACCGGCAGGCCATTCACCGTTAAACGGCTGGCCCGCAAAGGCTTTGCCTGCCACCGGGAGCGCCAGACCCGTCTGGATATCCGCCAGGCGTACTGCGTAACCGTCCATCGCGGAGTTATCGAAGCCCGGCACATTGAGCGGAGAAACGATATCGCGCGCCGCAATGCGCCCGAAACAGCGTACTAAGGGCAGCGTTTCGTGGTCTTGCAGCGGGGAAATGCGGTCGAGCATCTGGGTCAGTGCCGTGTCGAGCGGCATCAGTCCGGCGGTAAAATCCATGGGTGGCTCCTGCGGAGTAACAACGAAAGCGCTCATTATGGCAGAAAAGTGCCACTAACTGTATGACCCGATGGGTGTACCCTTTACATCACCGTGGCGTCTTTCTATATTCAAAAATTATCTGAAGAATCAGCAACGATAATGATATTTATAGAAAAAGCCGCTGGTCAGGCGGATGGGTGATGCGAAATGGTTAATGCGGTAATCGCAATTCATGGCGGCGCTGGGGCAATCACCCGTGCGCAGCTCAGTCCCGAGCAGGAAAAGCGTTATATCGACGCGCTTTATAATATTGTGGAAACAGGGCAGCGAATGCTTGAAGCGGGCGAAAGCGCGCTGGATGTTGTGACTGAAGCCGTTCGTCTGCTGGAGGAGTGTCCGCTGTTTAATGCCGGGATTGGTTCGGTGTTTACCCGCGACGAAACGCACGAGCTGGATGCCTGTGTGATGGACGGCATCACCCTTAAAGCTGGCGCGGTTGCCGGGGTAAGCCATCTGCGTAACCCTGTTCTGGCGGCGCGTCTGGTGATGGAAAACAGCCCTCATGTCCTGCTGACAGGCGCAGGGGCAGAACAATTTGCCGTTGCGCACGGGATGGAATCGGTCTCACCCGACCTGTTTTCGACCCCGGAGCGCTATCAGCAGTTACTGGATGCCCGTTCAGAGGGGATTACACAGCTTGACCATACCGCGCCGCTGGATGAGAACAGCAAAATGGGTACGGTGGGCGCGGTTGCGCTGGATAAAGCTGGCAACCTCGCTGCCGCAACATCTACCGGCGGCATGACGAACAAGCTGCCAGGTCGGGTAGGCGACAGCCCACTGCCTGGCGCGGGATGCTATGCCAATAACGCCACGGCGGCGGTCTCCTGTACCGGAACCGGTGAGGTGTTTATTCGCGCGCTGGCCGCGTATGACATTACCGCGCTGATGGATTACGGCGGCTTAAGCCTGGCGGAAGCCTGTGAGCGTGTGGTAATGGAAAAACTCCCGGCGCTGGGCGGTGTAGGTGGGTTAATCGCTGTGGATCATGAGGGGAACGTGGCGTTGCCCTTTAACAGCGAAGGCATGTACCGTGCCTGGGGCTATGCCGGAGATGCGCCCAGTACGGGGATTTATCGTGAATAAGGGGGTTATGCGTGCCGCACAGTGAAAAGCTGGACAGCCGTGAGGTTCTGGCGGTTCAACAACTGAATATTGCGTTTCAGGAAGAGCGGCAGTTCATCCCCGCAGTAAAAAATCTGTCGTTTTCGCTTAATCGTGGCGAAACGCTGGCGATTGTTGGCGAGTCTGGTTCGGGGAAGTCGGTCACGGCGCTGTCATTAATGCGCCTGCTCGAACAGTCGGGTGGAAAGGTGCAGTGCGACACGATGCTGCTGCGTCGTCGCAATCGCCAGGTGATTGATTTAACCGAACTGAGTTCATCGCAAATGCAGGGGGTACGCGGCGCGGATATCGCGATGATTTTCCAGGAGCCGATGACCTCCCTGAACCCGGTTTTCCCGGTAGGTGAACAGATTGCAGAGTCTATCCGCCTGCATCAGGGCTTAAGCGGCGATGAAGCGCTGGCTGAAGCCAAACGGATGCTGGAGCAGGTGCGTATTCCTGAAGCGCAGGCCATTTTGTCGCGCTATCCGCATCAGCTTTCGGGCGGAATGCGCCAGCGCGTGATGATTGCGATGGCGCTGTCGTGCCGCCCGGCGGTGCTGATCGCCGACGAGCCGACCACCGCGCTGGATGTGACGATTCAGGCCCAGATCCTGCAACTGATTAAAGTGCTGCAACAGGAAATGGAGATGGGGGTGATTTTTATCACCCATGACATGGGCGTTGTGGCGGATGTTGCCGATCGTGTGCTGGTGATGCACCAGGGCATTGCCGTTGAAATGGGCAGTGTCGAGCAGATATTCCATGCCCCGGAACATCCCTATACCAAAGCATTACTGGCTGCTGTGCCGCGTCTGGGCGCAATGAACGGCAGCGCGCTACCGCGGCGCTTTCCGCTGATTTCACCGGGTGATAACGGGCAACAGGAAGCTGAAACAGAACAGGACACGGTTGTGCCGGGTCAACCTGTGTTGCAGGTGCGTAATCTTGTGACCCGCTTCCCGTTGCGCAGCGGGCTGTTTAATCGCGTGAAGCGGGAAGTTCATGCCGTAGAGAACGTTAGTTTTGATCTCTGGCCGGGTGAAACGCTGGCGCTGGTTGGGGAATCGGGTTGCGGTAAATCCACCACCGGGCGGGCGCTTTTGAGGCTGGTGGAGTCTCAGGAAGGGAGTATCACCTTTAACGGGGAACGTATTGATACCCTGCCTTCCAGCAAGCTCCAGCCGCTGCGTCGGGATATTCAGTTTATTTTCCAGGATCCCTACGCCTCGCTCGACCCGCGCCATACCGTTGGCTATTCAATAATGGAGCCGTTGCGGGTGCATAACCTGCTCGACGGTGAGGCGGCCCAGCGGCGGGTGGCCTGGTTACTGGAACGTGTTGGATTACTGCCTGAACACGCCTGGCGGTATCCGCATGAGTTTTCCGGTGGTCAGCGACAGCGAATCTGTATTGCACGCGCGCTGGCGCTGAATCCGAAAGTGGTGATTGCCGATGAGTCGGTGTCGGCGCTGGATGTCTCTATTCGCGCGCAAATCATTAACTTATTGCTCGATTTACAGCGGGATATGGGCATCGCGTTTTTGTTTATCTCGCACGATATGGCCGTTGTTGAGCGCATCAGCCACCGGGTCGCGGTGATGTTACAGGGGCAGATTGTTGAGATTGGCCCCCGTCAGGCGGTATTTGAAAATCCGCAGCATCCCTATACCCGTAAGCTGATGGCGGCTGTACCGGTTGCTGATCCTGCCCATCGCCACGCCCAGCGCGTGTTGTTGCAGGATGAGATGCCGGGCAATATTCGTAAACCGGGCGAATCGGTGGAGCGCGTGACGCTTCGCGAAGTCAGTCCGGGTCATTTTGTGGCACCTCCGCGTCAGGACAATGCATTCTCGCGGTTATAACTTACAACAGGCAGGAGAACACAATGGTTAAATTTGTTGCTCGTACATGGCTGTTAGCCGCGAGCGTGACGGCAGCCCTGGCCGCAGCCCCCGCGTTCGCTGCCAAAGATGTGGTTGTTGCGGTTGGCTCCAATTTCACGACCCTGGATCCGTATGACGCCAACGACACCTTGTCACAGGCGGTCGCTAAATCCTTCTATCAGGGCCTTTTTGGCCTCGATAAAGAGATGAAGCTGAAAAAAGTGCTGGCCGAAAGCTACACCGTATCGGACAACGGGCTGGTGTATACCATTAAGCTCAAAAGTGGCGTGAAGTTCCAGGATGGCACCGATTTCAATGCTGAAGCCGTCAAAGTTAACCTCGATCGCGCCAGCAATCCGGAAAATAGCCTCAAACGCTATAACCTGTTTAAAACTATCGCCAGCACTGAGGTCGTTGATCCTTCAACGGTGAAAATCACCCTGAAAGAGCCGTTCTCCGCGTTTATCAACATTCTGGCGCATCCGGCAACGGCGATGATCTCCCCGGCAGCGCTGAAAAAATACGGCAAAGAGATTGGTTTCCATCCTGTGGGTACCGGGCCGTATGAACTGGTCACCTGGAACCAGACCGATTTTGTGAAGGTGAAAAAATTCGACGGTTACTGGCAGAAGGGATTACCGAAGCTCGATACGATCACCTGGCGTCCTGTGGTTGATAACAATACCCGTGCAGCGATGCTGCAAACGGGGGAAGCGCAGTTCGCCTTCCCAATCCCTTACGAGCAGGCGGCAATCCTTGCGAAAAACAGCAAGCTTGAGCTGGTGGCCAGCCCGTCTATCATGCAGCGATACATCAGCATGAACGTCACACAAAAACCGTTTGATAACCCGAAAGTGCGTGAAGCCATTAACTACGCGATTAACCGCCAGGCGCTGGTGAAAGTGGCGTTTGCCGGTTATGCAACCCCTGCAACCGGCGTGCTGCCGCCAGCCATTGCTTATTCGCAAAGCTACCAGCCGTGGCCGTACGATCCGGCCAAAGCGCGCGAGCTGCTGAAAGAAGCGGGTTATCCGAATGGCTTTAGCACTACGCTGTGGTCGTCACATAATCACAGTACCGCGCAAAAAGTGTTGCAGTTCACCCAGCAGCAGCTGGCGCAGGTGGGGATTAAAACGCAGGTCACGGCGATGGATGCCGGGCAGCGCGCTGCCGAAGTGGAAGGTAAAGGGCAGAAAGAGAGCGGTGTGAGAATGTTCTACACCGGCTGGACGGCTTCGACCGGCGAAGCAGACTGGGCGCTATCGCCGCTGTTTGCCTCACAGAACTGGCCGCCGACGCTGTTTAACACCGCGTTCTACAGTAATCCGCAGGTGGACAAAGACCTGGCGGATGCCCTGAAAACCACGAAACCAGAAGAGAAGGCACGTCTCTACAAAGATGCGCAGGACGTTATCTGGAAAGAGTCTCCGTGGGTACCGCTGGTGGTGGAAAAACTGGTTTCGGCGCATAACAAAGCGCTGACCGGGTTCTACATCATGCCGGATACGGGCTTTAGTTTTGATGACGCTGATTTGAAATAAAAGACTCATTCCCGCAGGCGACGGCCTGTGGGATGAGAGGGAAAGGCATGTTGAATTATGTATTTAAACGCCTGCTGGGGCTTATCCCGACGCTGCTGATTGTGGCGGTGCTGGTGTTTTTGTTCGTCCATATGCTGCCGGGCGATCCGGCGCGGTTAATCGCAGGGCCAGAAGCGGATGCGTCAGTGATTGAGCTGGTACGCAAACAGCTGGGGCTCGATCAGCCGTTGTACAAGCAGTTCCTGCACTATATCGGCAACGTGTTGCAGGGCGATTTTGGCATGTCGATGGTGTCGCGCCGTCCGGTATCGGAAGAGATTGCCAGCCGCTTTATGCCGACATTCTGGCTCACTATCGCCAGTATGACCTGGGCAGTGCTGTTTGGCCTGGTGGCCGGGATTGTCGCGGCTGTGTGGCGCAACCGCTGGCCGGATAAGCTGGGTATGGCGCTGGCCGTGACGGGGATCTCCTTCCCGGCGTTTGCCCTCGGGATGCTGTTGATGCAGGTCTTCTCCGTTGAGCTTGGCTGGCTGCCGACCGTTGGGGCAGATACCTGGAAACACTACATTCTGCCTTCGCTCACGCTGGGGGCTGCCGTGGCTGCGGTGATGGCGCGGTTTACGCGCGCATCGTTTGTCGATGTGTTAAGTGAAGACTATATCCGCACCGCGCGGGCGAAAGGGGTGAGCGAGAAGTGGGTCATCCTCAAGCATGGTTTTCGTAATGCGATGATCCCGGTGGTCACGATGATGGGGCTTCAGTTCGGCTTTTTGCTGGGTGGCTCGATTGTGGTGGAAAAGGTATTCAACTGGCCAGGGCTTGGGCGCTTGCTGGTTGACTCCGTCGACATGCGTGATTACCCGGTTATTCAGGCAGAAGTGCTGCTGTTTTCGCTGGAGTTTATTCTTATCAACTTAGTGGTGGATGTGCTCTACGCCGCCATTAACCCGGCTATCAGGTATAAGTAAGATGCGATTGTTGAACTGGCGTCGTCAGGCCGTTTTGAACGCCATGCCGGGGTTAAAGCCGGACCATATCAGAACCCCGTGGCTGGAGTTCTGGCGGCGATTTCGCCGCCAGCCGGTCGCCATGACGGCAGGGTTGTTTGTGTTACTGCTGATTGTGGTGGCGATCCTCGCCCCGTGGATAGCTCCCTTTGATGCGGAAAACTACTTTGATTACGACCGCCTGAATGACGGGCCGTCGATGCTGCACTGGTTTGGCGTGGATTCGCTCGGCCGCGATATTTTTAGCCGCGTGCTGGTGGGGGCGCGTATCTCCCTGGCGGCCGGGGTGTTTGCTGTATTGATAGGCGCAGCGATAGGCACAGTGCTCGGTCTGCTGGCGGGTTACTACGAAGGCTGGTGGGACAGAATCATCATGCGTGTTTGCGATGTGCTATTCGCGTTTCCTGGCATCCTGCTGGCCATCGCCGTCGTGGCGATTATGGGGAGCGGTATGGCGAACGTGATTATCGCCGTCGCGGTCTTTTCTATCCCCGCGTTTGCCCGCCTGGTTCGCGGAAATACGCTGGTGCTGAAGCAGCAAACCTTCATTGAGTCGGCGCGCAGTATGGGTGCCAGCGATACCACGATTCTGTTCAGCCATATTTTGCCGGGTACGGTGTCATCCATCGTGGTCTATTTCACGATGCGCATTGGCGTGTCGATTATCTCTGCGGCGAGCCTCTCGTTTTTGGGGCTAGGGGCGCAGCCGCCAACACCGGAGTGGGGGGCAATGCTCAACGAGGCAAGGGCGGATATGGTGATAGCGCCGCATGTGGCAATATTCCCGAGTCTGGCGATTTTCCTGACCGTGCTGGCGTTTAACCTGCTGGGTGACGGGTTGCGCGATGCGCTGGATCCGCGGATTAAAGGGTAGTGCAGTGAAATGTGCCGGGTGGCGGCTACGCCTTACCCGGCCTACAAAAGAGGCGTCGGGAGATTAAACCCGGCTACCCCACAGGTCATACTCGTCCGCGTTTTCGACTTTCACACGCACGATATCACCCGGTTTCACGTTAGTTTCACCGTTCAGGTATACCGCGCCGTCGATTTCCGGAGCGTCTGCCATGCTGCGGCCGATAGCACCTTCTTCGTCAACTTCATCGATAATGACCAGAACTTCGCGACCCACTTTTTCCTGCAAGCGTTCAGCAGAGATCTGCTGTTGCAGTTGCATAAAGCGGTTCCAGCGCTCTTCTTTCACTTCTTCCGGCACCTGGTCGGCCAGTTCGTTTGCCGTCGCGCCTTCTACCGGGCTGTATTTGAAGCAGCCTACGCGGTCCAGACGCGCTTCTTTCAGGAAGTCGAGCAGCATCTGGAAATCTTCTTCCGTCTCACCCGGGAAGCCAACGATAAACGTTGAACGCAGGGTCAGGTCCGGGCAGATTTCACGCCACTGTTTGATGCGCGCCAGCTGACGATCAACAGAGCCTGGACGTTTCATCAGCTTAAGGATACGTGGGCTTGCGTGCTGAAGCGGGATATCCAGGTATGGCAGGATCTTGCCTTCAGCCATCAGTGGGATCACATCGTCAACGTGCGGGTAAGGGTAGACGTAGTGCAGACGCGTCCAGATACCCAGTTTAGAAAGTTGTTCGCACAGGCCAACCATGCTGGTTTTCACCGGCTCGCCGTTGTGGAAGCCGGAACGGTGCTTCACGTCAACGCCGTAAGCAGAGGTATCCTGAGAGATCACCAGCAGCTCTTTCACGCCAGCATCGGCCAGACGCTTGGCTTCCGCCAGAACTTCGCCAATTGGGCGGCTCACCAGGTCACCACGCATAGACGGGATGATGCAGAAGGTGCAGCGATGGTTGCAGCCTTCAGAAATCTTCAGGTACGCATAGTGGCGCGGAGTCAGCTTTACACCCTGCTCTGGCACCAGGCTCAGGAACGGGTTGTGCTTTGGTTTTGGCACATAGTGGTGCACGTGTTCCAGCACTTGCTCGTAGCTGTGCGGGCCGGTGATCTCCAGCACTTTCGGGTGCACTTCGCGGATTTGATCCACTTTGGCACCCAGACAGCCGGTCACGATCACTTTGCCGTTTTCAGTCAGGGCTTCACCGATGGCTTCCAGAGACTCCTGAACCGCGCTGTCGATAAAACCACAGGTATTTACGATCACCATATCGGCGTTGTCGTAGCTTGGCACCACGTCATAGCCTTCGGTGCGAAGTTCGGTCAGGATACGTTCAGAATCCACCAGGTTTTTCGGGCAGCCCAGGGAGACGAAGCCGATTTTCGGCTGGTGCGTAACATTGCTCATAGGTTAAAAATTCATCAATTATGGAGTTATCAGGGCGGGATTTTACAGCGTTCCGCGGGGGATTTATACACTCTTTGCAAGCGGGATGCGTCGGTCAAAAGTTGTAACATTGTAAATGATGTTAATCAGTTATGTTTTATTGATCTGAGGCAGTAAATTGTACAAAAAATGTACTTATCCTGAAGGTGCACAAAGGCTGACAGAGGAGGAAATAGCATGTCCGTTGACAGACTGAAACGCGATCTGCTGAACAAGCTGATCAACGCCCGAATCGATCTTGCGGCATACCTGCAACTGAGGAAGGCGAAAGGGTATATGTCAGTCAGCGAAAGCGAACATCTGCGTGATAATTTCTTTGAACTTTGCAACTTCATGCGTGAAAAAGCACCCATCCTGAAAGCGGAGTACGCTGAAAGTGAGCTGTTGGCTCTGCGTCGTGCCGCCGAGGTGCTCTCCATCGCAGGGGTATGTCTGATGACCGGACACCATGACTGCCCAACGTTTATTGCCGTCAACGCGGAGAAGCTCGAACACTGCCTGACTACGATCTCTCTTTGCATCATGTGCCTGAACGAGCACGCCCAGCTCGAACAGCACTAAGCCCTGGGGGAGGCAACTCCCCCATCTGATTAAGCTTTTGTAAAAGTGATAACGCGCGCGGGCTGAGTAGCTAACCTTTATGCCATCTGCTGATAAAGGAGCGCGTTATGCATCGATCCTCGCTGATTTTCCTGCCTGCATTGTTATTTCCCGTTTCTCTGCTTGCCGCACCCGATGCGGTGAAGGTCGAAGTGTTGCAAAACAGGCTCGATCACCCCTGGTCGCTGGCATTTTTACCCGACAACAATGGCCTGCTGGTGACCTTACGTGGCGGCCAGCTCAGGCACTGGCAGGCGGGGAAGGGGCTTTCCGATCCGATCATTGGCGTCCCTAAGGTGTGGGCGAGTGGGCAAGGTGGCTTGCTGGACGTGGTGCTGGCACCTGATTTCGCGCAATCGCGGCGGGTCTGGCTAAGCTATGCCGAGGTGGGCCATGACGGGAAAGCCGGTACTGCGGTGGGGTATGGCCGCCTGAGCGATGATGTATCGCGGATTGAAGGGTTCCAGGTGGTATTCCGCCAGATGCCAAAACTCTCGACGGGGAATCACTTCGGTGGACGGCTGGTGTTCGACGGCAAAGGGTATCTGTTTATTGGCCTTGGCGAAAACAATCAGCGCCCGACCGCGCAGGAACTGGACAAGCTTCAGGGGAAAGTGGTGCGTCTGACGCAGGACGGGAAAGTCCCGCCAGATAATCCATTTGTGAATACCCCCGGTGCGCGGCCTGAAATCTGGTCTTACGGCATTCGTAACCCGCAGGGCATGGCAATGAATCCCTGGAGCAACACGCTGTGGCTTAATGAACACGGCCCGCGCGGCGGAGATGAAATCAATATCCCGGAAAAAGGGAAAAACTACGGCTGGCCGCTGGCGACATACGGCATCAACTACAGCGGCCTGAAGATCCCGGAATCTCAAGGCGAGCAGGTTAAAGGTACCGAGCCACCGCTGTTTTACTGGAAAGTTTCGCCCGCTGTGAGCGGGATGGCGTTCTATAACAGCGATGTACACCCGCAGTGGAAGAACAAACTTTTTATCGGGGCGTTGAAGGAAAAGGCAGTGATTGTACTGAGCGTTAAAGGCAACAGAGTGACCGAAGATGGTCGCATTCTGGAGGACAGAGGGCAGCGTATTCGCGATGTCCGTGTGGGGCCAGACGGGGCGCTGTATGTTCTGACGGACGAATCGGACGGGCAACTGCTGAAAGTCAGCCCGTCCGGGGGATAATCAGGTGACTGGCGTCATGACCGCATGTTGGTAGGCTGGGCGTTCGCTGAGCTGTTTGATCCAGCGTTCAAGGTGAGGACGTGGCGTCCACTTCAGCCCCATGTTGGTCAGGTTCCAGACAAATGGTGCAACGGCAATATCGCCCACGCCGAACGCGTCACCCGAGAACCATTTATGTTTCGCCAGTTCATCGTCCATTAACGCAAACAGCGTTTCACAGGCGTCCTGCGCGGCGTGAATGGCCGGGTAATCTCGTTCTGCTTCCGGGGTTCTGATAAGCCCCATCAGGATAACCCGGTGAGTTGGAGAAAGGGTCTGGTTCGCCCAGTCCATCCATTTTTCGCCCTGGGCGCGTTTTGCCGGGCTTTCCACCCACAGGCGGCTCTGACCATACTGGGCGGCAAGGTAACGCACGATGGTATTGGATTCCCAGAGCGTAAGGTCCGTTTCATCATCACGCAGCAGTGGCACCAGGCCGTTCGGGTTCATGGCCAGGTATTCGGCCTCTTTGTTCACCCCATACTGCAAACCCGCCATAATCTGCTTAAACGGTAAATCCAGCTCTTCCAGCGTCCAGAGGACTTTCTTAACGTTGGTTGAGTTGTTCCTGCCCCACAGCGTAATCATATTAACTCCCGAAATAGTCAAACAACCTTGAGATGTGAATCAGAGCCAGCAATTCGACATGGTGAGATAAACCTAACAATTACGCAACAGAAGACAAAAAAATCGCGCTGATCAAAGCGTATCTGGATGTTATTGCATAAACTTTAAAAACTTTACCTGGTTTAGGTTTCTTTAACAGATTTAGTGCGCTATTACTCATCGCTTCTTGCGACACGGTGATGTGACGTAATTTTTTGAATGGACACTCGGGTGGCATTTATGACGCAAAAAACTTCTTCTCTGCGCAGCCTGGCGGCAGGCTCAGCGCTTCTTTTTCTTTTTGCACCGACACTCTACGCAGCTGAACAGGCGGCTCCTGAAGCCCCGCCGGTTGATGCGCGTGCCTGGATCCTGATGGATTACGCCAGCGGTAAAGTGCTGGCGGAAGGCAACGCCGACGAGCAGCTTGACCCGGCCAGCCTGACCAAAATAATGACCAGCTACGTGGTCGGCCAGGCGTTAAAGGCCGGTAAGATCAAGCTGGAAGATATGGTCACCATTGGGAAAGATGCCTGGGCGACCGGTAACCCGGCGCTGCGTGGCTCTTCGGTGATGTTCCTGAAGCCTGGCGATCAGGTTTCAGTCTCAGATTTAAATAAAGGGGTGATTATTCAGTCAGGTAACGATGCCTGTATCGCCCTGGCAGATTATGTTGCGGGCAGTCAGGACTCCTTCATCGGCCTGATGAACGGCTATGCTCAGAAGCTCGGACTGAGCAATACCACCTTTAAAACCGTGCACGGCCTTGATGCGCCGGGCCAGTTCAGTACTGCGCGTGACATGGCGTTGTTAGGTAAAGCGCTTATCCACGACGTGCCGGACGAGTACGCCATCCACAAAGAGAAAGAGTTTACCTTCAATAAGATCCGTCAGCCGAACCGCAACCGCCTGCTGTGGAGCAGCAACGTGAACGTTGATGGTATGAAGACCGGGACAACGGCTGGCGCGGGTTACAACCTTGTCGCGTCTGCGACTCAGGGCGATATGCGCCTGATTTCAGTGGTGCTGGGTACCAAAACCGACCGTATTCGCTTTAACGAATCGGAAAAACTGCTGACCTGGGGCTTCCGTTTCTTCGAAACTGTCACGCCAATTAAGCCTGATGCCACCTTCATTAGCCAGCGCGTCTGGTTTGGTGACAAGAGCGAGGTCAACCTGGGTGCTGGCGAAGGTGGCTCGGTAACCATTCCGCGTGGCCAACTGAAAAACCTGAAAGCCAGCTATACCCTGACCGACAGCCAGCTCACTGCACCGTTGAAAAAAGGCCAGGTGGTCGGGACGATTGATTTCCAGCTTAATGGCAAATCGATTGAACAGCGTCCGTTGATTGTGATGGAAGCGGTGGAAGAGGGCGGGTTCTTTAGCCGGATGTGGGACTTCGTGATGATGAAATTCCACGGCTGGTTTGGTAGCTGGTTCTGAATTTTTTGCCGGGTGGCGGCGTCGCCTTACCCGGCCTACACTCTTAGCCCTTTCGCTGTGGGAGAGGGCTAATACATCAACCTAATCTGCTGTGCCTTCGCGTGGGCGACCAGCTCATCATCCGGGCGACAATCGCTTGCTATCGCGTCAAAGCGTGCCAGCTCGCCCATTCGTGCTGAACGCACCTTGCCAAACTTACTGTGATCAACCACCAGGACATGATACTGCGCCGCGTTTAACGCCCAGTGCTTCACCGGTAACTCTTCCAGGTTAAAACAGGTTGCCCCCTGCTGCACATTGACCCCGGCCGCGGAATAAAAGGCGATATCCGGGCACAGGTTGCTGAGCGTATCCTGGAGATTCAGCGGCTTGAAGATAGCGTTGCTGGCGTGGAACTCACCGCCGCAGAGAATCACCCGGCACTCGGGTTTTTCCTGCAAGGCAAGGAAGGTGTTCAGCGAATAGCAAACGGCGGTAAAAGGCAGGCTGCTGTCGATGGCTTCGATTATCCACGGGGTTGTCGTCCCGCAATCAAAGAATAACGTCTGATGCGGCTGTACCAGAGAGGCGGCCTGCCGCGCGGCTTTGCGCTTTTCTTCAACCAGACGTGTTTTCTGGTCGCTTATCAGATAATGGCTGGCGCTGCGGGGCTCAAGAACAATATATCCACCCAGCAGCACGACGGGCGCGCTGTCGCTGTTCAGGTCACGACGAATGGTCATCTCAGAAACGCCAAGCAGGTTTGCGGCTTCTTTGAGATGCAGCTTATCACTGCGCTTCAGCGCCTGAAGCAGCTGAGCAATACGGTCATCGCGACGTGTTTCCATAGTTCCTCGGGGTGAAAAAGTGAGCCCCCGCATGGCGGGGGCTCAAGTGTAACCTGTTGGACTGGGGTTAGTCACGCACCCAGCCCTTGCGGATTGGGATGGCAAAGAGCGTGCGATAAAGATGCGACAGCCCGTTGTAAAGCGCCTGACCAAACAGACTCCACAGGATCGCCGCGCTCACGCAGCCAATCAATCCGACGAGGAAACCGCCCACCATATCCAGCGGCCAGTGCACGCCAAGATAGATGCGCGACCAGGCGATAGCCACGGCAACAACCATCAGCAGTGCACCAGACCAGACGCGGTGCCAGAACAGGAACGCCAGCGCAAAGGTAAAGATCACCGTCCCATGATCGCTCGGGAAGGAGTCATCCGGCGCGTGGTGCAGGAAGGTATAACCCACATGATCAACAAAAGGACGATCGTGAGGAAAAATATGCCCCAGCACAAAGCTTGCCAGCACGCTCACCGCAAGCGCCATGGCAACTTTAATCACCAGCTGGCGCTGGGAGTTGACCTGGTTGCGCGGCCCCCACAGCCAAAGGATCGCAGCAAGAAGAGGAACAATGCTAATCAGATCCTTTGCAAAAAAAGTGGCGATATCGATAGACCACTCCGGGGAAGCCGGTGTGGCGTTGATCAGATAAAACAGCCCATAATTCAGATGTTCTAACATAGTGTCGTTACTCTTTAGCAAACCGGGTGGAAACAAGTCCGTAGACCACCACCTGAGAAAACCAGACCCACCACCCAGCCCACAGGTTGTGAGAGAAGAAATGCGCCCCGCGCATGACCTGGCCGTAACCCATTGCCAGGCCTAACACAACGCCCAGCACAACGAAGCTCCATGCCAGACGAGGGCGCTCGCGCCAGAAGGCAAAAAACAGGCCCATCACCATAAAGCCGCTGGAGGCATGTCCACCCGGGAAGCAGCGACCGGGGCCACTGTCTGCCGGGGCAGCGCTGAACAGGGGATAAGAGACAGCCTTACCGCCATATTCCACCAGATCCCACGGGCAACTGTGATGGCTTACGCTTTTCAGCACGCCAACAACCAGCGCACCCAGCCCCATCAACAGCGCGGCGGTCACCAGCCTCGCGTTACGCTTGTATGCACCGTAAAACAATGCCACCGCGCCTAAAGCAATGGCGATGTACTTCGCCAGCCGGTGATTTAACAAATCCAGCAGCGGGTTTTGCTGCAACGGGAAGCGCTGCGCTGCGGCGTCATACCAAAAGCCTGTTATCCATCTGTCGAGCGTTTCATCGCGAGATAGCCAGGTAAACAAAACGGCAAGGACTATCAGCGCGAAAAGCTGATAACCATAAAAGCGGCCCGGCAAACGGTAAAGTCGTTTTGTCTTATTTGTCGGTAAGTTAGATAATTCTGAACGGCTGGAGGTTTGTGCCATAATTAAGGTCAGTGACGTGAAATGTGGTTATCATATTAGTGTCAACTTAAGGAAACCTTAAACAACGACGATATACTCGCGCTACTCCAGGTTGCCTGTGCCTCGCTGCCTTTATGCAATCTGAATTATTCAGGATCCAGGTGCTTTATTTCTGTTTCTCCTCGATAAATGACTATCTCAGGAAGCAGCATTTCATTACACTCACCGCGATTTTTTCATCATAAAGAGACTGCATGTTAAACCGTTCTTCTTCCGGTAATCGTCTGGGACGTCAGGCGTTACTTTTTCCTCTGTGTCTGGTGCTCTACGAATTCTCAACCTACATCGGCAACGATATGATCCAGCCGGGCATGTTGGCTGTTGTCGAACAGTACAACGCAGGTATTGAGTGGGTACCGACCTCCATGACCGCCTATCTGGCTGGCGGCATGTTTTTACAGTGGCTGTTAGGCCCGCTGTCAGATCGTATTGGCCGTCGTCCGGTGATGCTGACGGGCGTGGTGTGGTTTATCGTGACCTGCCTTGCCACGCTGCTGGCGCAAAACATTGAGCAATTTACGCTGCTGCGTTTCCTGCAAGGGGTGAGCCTGTGCTTTATCGGCGCGGTGGGGTATGCGGCGATTCAGGAATCCTTTGAAGAAGCGGTGTGTATCAAAATTACCGCGCTGATGGCGAACGTTGCGCTGATTGCCCCCTTGCTTGGGCCGCTGGTGGGGGCTGCATGGGTGCATGTAGCGCCGTGGGAGGGGATGTTTATTCTCTTTGCAGCGCTTGCGGCTATCTCCTTCTTTGGCCTGCATCGGGCGATGCCGGAAACCGCCACCCGGTTGGGTGAAAAGCTGTCCCTTAAAGATCTGGGGCGCGATTACAAAGAAGTGCTGAAAAACATCCGTTTTGTGGCAGGCGCGCTGGCAACGGGCTTTGTCAGCCTGCCATTGCTGGCGTGGATTGCGCAGTCACCGGTCATTATCATCAGCGGCGAACAGCTCAGCAGCTATGAGTACGGCCTGCTCCAGGTGCCGATTTTTGGTGCGCTGATTATTGGTAACCTGGTTCTGGCGCGTCTGACTTCGCGTCGTACCGTGCGTTCGTTGATAATCATGGGTGGCTGGCCGATTGCGGCCGGGCTGATTGTGGCGGCGGTGGCTACCGTTGCGTCATCACACGCTTACTTGTGGATGACCGCGGGGCTGAGCCTTTATGCCTTTGGCATCGGTCTGGCAAACGCCGGGTTGGTTCGCCTGACGCTGTTCGCCAGCGACATGAGTAAAGGTACAGTATCTGCCGCAATGGGCATGTTACAGATGCTGATTTTTACCGTCGGTATCGAGGTGAGCAAACACGCTTATGCGCTGGGTGGCAATGGGTTGTTCAGCCTGTTTAACCTCGCCAACGGCGTGCTGTGGGTTGGCCTGATGGTGGTGTTCCTGAAGGATAAACGTGTCGGGAATGCGTTGCAGCCGTAATTTGTTAATTCCCTCTCCCGGCGGGAGAGGGAACGTAAACTCAATTAAACGGCGCTTCCCCGTTAAGCACCTTCTCAATCACATCCAGCACGCCTTCATCGTTATTGTGCGGCGCTTCAAACCGGGCGACTTCTTTAATGTGGGGTCTGGCATTGGCCATCGCAAAGCTAAAGCCCGATTGACGCAGCATCTCCACGTCGTTTCCACTGTCACCAAAGGCGACCACCTCTCCGTTCTCGATGCCCCAGTGCTGCTGTAAAATCCGCAGGCCATTGGCTTTATGCACACCAGGGATAATCAGGTCGATACTGCCGTGGCCCGTGGTGACGGGCACCATGATATCGCCCAGTTTTTCATGTAGCATCGGCTGGATGCGCGGAATCTCATCATCTGAGACGTTAAGCCCAAACTTGAAGAAAATATCGTTCAGATTGTCGAAGTTATCCACCATTTCAAGCCGGTGGTAGTACTGGGCGGCAATCGTCTTGAAGCCGTCATTGTAGGATTTCAGCGTATAGGCGCTGCTTTTGCCACAGGCGATGATCTCCACTTCCGGGACATCGCTTAACACGGCCGCCACGGTGGCGAAGTCTGCTTTCGACAGTTCGCCGTTAAACACGTCTTCACCGGCATTCACCACCCAGCCGCCGTTTTCGGCCACAAAGGCTATTTCGCGCGCGATTTCCGGGAAGAACGAAATCAGCTGGTAATACTGGTTTCCGCTGGCGACAACAAAACGAATGCCTTGTTCTTTCATGCGCGCATATTGCGCCAGGAAACGCTCGCGATTGTAAGTTTTCGCATCGCTCAGGAAGGTGCCATCCATGTCGACTGCAATCAGTTTAACGCTCATATCCCTTCTCCAGTGTCGAGTGTTCTGCTTCTGGTTTTGCCACCGCGCGCGCTACCAGCGCCGCAATCATGACCAACCCTAACACCACCAGCATGGCGCTGCGCAACCCGTAGTGCTCACCCAGGAAGCCAAGCAGTGGCGGCCCCACCAGGAAGGCGAGGTAACCCGTCGTGGCAACCACGCTGACGCGCGTTGGGGCATCCGGGCCGGTGTCGCTGGCGGCGGAAATAGTCAGCGGGAAGCCCAGCGATGCGCCAAGCCCCCACAAAATCACCGAGACACCGGCAATCCAGTCGACATCCACAAAGATGATCATCGCAATCCCCAACCCGCCCAGCAGGGCACTGGCACGAACCACCGTTACGCGGCTATAGCGGTCGATGAACCAGCCACCGGTAAAGCGGCCAACGGTCATCCCCAGCGTAAACCCGGCGTAAATCAGCGAGCCGGAGGTTGGGCTAAAGCCGTGACCATCCACCATCAGCAGCGGTAGCCAGTCATTTGCCGAGCCCTCGGCAAAGGCCATAGCCAGCACCACCACGCCAATCAGCATCAACTGCATGTCGCGGTAAAATGGTAATCCTTTCTCAGCAGATTTTTGTTCGTCAGCGGTGTTTTTGCCCGTCCCGGCAGGGATTGCTCTGATACCGGTAAGAATGGGCACAATGCAGACCAGCGCTGCCAGTACGATATGCAGACTGGCAGCGATCCCAAACGCTGTGAGCGCCATCCCGACGCCAGCGCCTGCCAGCGTGCCGAGGCTGTAAAAGCCATGCATCATGGGCAGCACGGTTTTGTTCATCTCGCGCTCGACGGCTGCCCCTTCAACATTTATTGCCACTTCGGCTGCACCAAAACTGCCGCCAAACACCGTTAACCCCAGGGCAAATACCACAGGGGAGGCGAACCACAACGCCAGGCTAAGTACCAGCATCCCGAATACCGCGCAGCACATGGTGGTGCGAATAACTGCGCGCGTACCAAAACGCTTCACCAGCCATGCGGAGCAGAGAATACCGCTCATTGAGCCGACCGACAGGCCAAACAGCACAATGCCCATTTCCGCGGTGGATACCGACAAAATATCGCGGATGGCGGGTGTGCGGGTCGCCCAGGACGCCATAAGCAGTCCGGGGATAAAGAAGAACATAAAGAGTGCCCACATGCGTAGTCGCAGGGCTTTACGGGGTGAGGTTAGCGTCATTGAGGTAAGCACCAGAAGTACAACAATAGAGACAACACTACCAAGTTTGTGTACATTTGTACATAAACGAGATGAGGATTTTATGAGCAGACCACCGAACGATCCCAACCGTCGGGAAAAGATACTTCAGGCCACGCTGGATACCATTGCTGAACATGGGATCCATGCGGTTACGCACCGTAAAATTGCCAGTTGCGCAGGCGTGCCGCTGGGATCGATGACCTACTATTTCGACGGTAAGGAATCGCTACTTGAAGAGGCATTCACGTGGTTTACACGGCAGATGTCGCAGCAGTATCGCGATTACTTTGCGGGTGTTAGCGACCCGGAAATGGCCTGTGAGTCTATCACCACCCTGATCCACAGCTCTGAAGTCACCACGCCGCACAATATGGAGCTGATGTATCAACTGTATGCCTTTATGAACCGTAGCCCGGCGCTCAAAACGGTGATGCAGGACTGGATGAAAATGAGCCAGAACACGCTAGAGCAGTGGTTTGACCCGGTCACCGCCCGCGCGCTGGATGCGTTTATTGAAGGCATGACGCTGCACTTTGTGACGGACCGACAGCCACTATCCCGGGAGGAAATCCGCATGATGGTGGGAAGGATTGCGGGTGAGAGCGGAAGTTAGTAAGTGGTTGCCCCTGCCGTCATATTCACCACTGTGCCCGTCATCGCATTGGCCTCATCCGACGCCAGAAACGCGATGGTATTTGCTACCTGGGCAAGCGTCGGCAGGCGTTTTAGCATGGTGCTCTGCGCCGCACCGCCTAAAAATGCGTCCACTGAAATGCCCATGCCTTTTGCCTTAGCGGCAAACAATTCCCCCACATACGACCCCGCCTGAACCGCATCGGCAATGGCGTGGGAGCGTACGCACAGCACCCGGATATTTTTCGGTCCCAGCTCACCGGCGAGCGCGCGTGTAAAAGCCTCTATTCCCGCACACCCCACGATGTGCCCGAGATGACCCGGCATCGCCATATTCGCGGCTGGTGCAACGATAGTGATAATGCAGCCTGCGCGTTCAGCTCCCATCTTTGGTGAAACAGCTTTTGCGATGTTGAAGTACGCGGTGAGGAAGGGATCGAACCCCTGTCTGAATTCGGACAGGGTTAATTCATCGATACGTTTACCCTGGTCGTGCATAAAACCGGTGGCGTTAACCACCACGTCAATGCTGGTGAGGGCCGGAAGCGGGTCGTAGCCGTGGAGAGCATCGAAGATAAACGTACTGGCCGTGCCGCCTGCTGCGCGGATGCTTTCTGCTGTGGCGTCCAGTCTGGCCTGGTCAAGTGCGCCGAGATATACGTGCGCGCCGTCGCGTGCCAGAGCGTGCGCCACCGCGCTGCCGATTGCACCGCTGCCGCCAAAGATGAGCGCGGTCTGGTGTTTGAGTTGCATGTGTCCACCTTTGTCAGTTCGGGTGAACCAAAAGTATGTGCGATAGGCTGAGAATTGACGAGGGAAGGGGAAATTCAGGCAACAAAAAATGTTTATGTGAATGGGTTAGTGAAAACAATGACTTGTAAGATAATCAATAAGTTAGTTTGGTGGTGAAAAGTGGCTATTGCGGGGAGTTGCCAACAGCTGTCGCCACTTTTTGTGATTAATGGATCCCTCTATTCTTAGCTTCCATATCCATCATGAAATCGGTCATGTAGTTAGGATTGAAATCCAATCCTTTAGTTTTCCAGTAAGCTGCTCTCTGAATGTCTTTAACTTTTTGATCCATCATGAAACCAGTCATATAATTAGCATCAAAGCTATAACCTTTAGCATTCCAGTATTTAGCTCTCTGTATATCTTTGACTTTTTGGTCCATCATAAAACTTGTAGTATAGTTTGCATCAAATTCATATCCTTGCGACTTCCAGTACTTTGCTCTCTCTATATCTTTGACCTTTTGATCCATCATAAAGCTTGTTGTGTAATTGGGATCGAAGTTATACCCTTTCTGCTTCCAATATTTCGCTCGCTCTATATCCTTTTTCTTTTGCGTTTCTATGAAATTACCTCCAGAGTAATAATTATCGCTTTTAGGATGTGACGGATTTATAGAGCTAAAATTATCAGATCGAGGCGTGACAGAATTTGAGTGATAAGATGAGTTGCCAACGTTTGGGTATGAATTAGAAGGATGTTCTTTTGTGCCTACTTTTCCCGTATAAGGGTTTACATTACCTCTTGTGCTCCAATTGTTATAAAAATTATGGTCTGGCGCTGTACGATAGTGTGGTTGTACATAAGTACCATTACTTCTAAAATATCCATTAACATGAACATTCCCTCCTTTTGAAAATGCACAAAAGGAGAATAGAGCTATTGATGTAAACAAAAATAGGCGAACAATTTTTTCTTTTAACATTTTGATATGCAGATCTGTTTTAGAAAAATATGAGGAAGGTGTGATGATAGTACCATCTTTTATTCCACATAAAACAGCGCTGCAAAGTATATTTCAGTATTTACTAACATGCGTTGAGGGTAATGTGTTGAAACATAAGGTGATTTCGAGATGAAGTGGCGCTAAATGAGCATAATGCACTGTCATTTTTATGTTGTGATTTCCATGAGTTTTTTGTAATGCAAGGAGGCTCCCGCTGGGCATCATAATGTGTCCTACGAACGTATGGCGCAAAACGTGGATAAATTTCCTACGCAGAAGGATGATTTATCTCCAATCCTTCACGGCTGGGAATTGGACGTAGCAGCTAGTAAAGAACTTGAAGCCATCCAGGGCAATGCTTTCTTCATATAACTCCTTGCTGATAGAGATACTGCTATTCTTTCCGGGAACTGCGGCGGAACCAGTAGCAGAATATCAGGCAGAAGCGAAACCCAGGCAGCAGTAGCTACGAGCCGCGAAAAGTCACGGCCAGAACCAAAAAGGGGCGTATTAAGCGGTAGATGTTCTCGAAACTACACACGACGAAATACCTGAAAACTGCCGCCAGTGTGGATGATGCCAGCGTGCAATTTGAGGGGAAGGTGCAGCGTATTGCGCGGATTCATCATTACGAATTTCGTGATCTTGTAAGCCTTAAAGGGCCTCGTATACTCTACTCTCAGCGTCAATTAGTTGGAATAAAATCTCATGTACTATCTATGGTAATGAGTGTGATTTGCCTTCATTTAGCAACTTGATATATCTTGATTTCTCGGTTGAGATGTAACATCTTATGAATTTGCATATTGCTAAAAAATAGGCGATGTAAATGAAAAAAGATAATGAAAGTGATGATTGCACGACCCCTGGAAATCAAAAGTCAGATACTAAAAGTATTAAAAACAGCCTGTGGAGTGAAATACTTACAAAGAGAGATAATGCTGGAGACGATAGTGCTGCTAGCGTTGCAAAATTCTTTAGTACAGCTTTACTTCAAAATATTGCAAGCGAGGCGATAAAATCCCTTGAGATTAACGTTAAAGTAAAAACGCCAACTCAGGGTAACCTTACAACAATATTGAGGAATTTGAAGGCGAGTTTTAAAGAAGAAAATCTTGTTTTAGTGCTTGGCGCTGGAATATCTCTTGATTATAAAATTCCAACTTGGAATGAATTGTTAAGAAGATTATTGGCTCGAGCTTTGCAAGATACAAATGAAAATCAACAAATGGTTGCAACTTTATTTAATCAGGTTTTTGGGCCGAATGCATTAATTGCTGCAAGATATTTGAAGTTACATTTTGATAATACTAAGTTTCCTCTTGAAAAAGAAATTCAAAAAGTCCTTTATGAATTTTACGACAATACCGAAAGTCAAACGCTCAAGGCAATAAAAAAGCTATGTATATCAGCAGGTAAAGCGCCCGGTTTGGATTCAGTTATAACTTACAACTATGATGATATTCTTGAACAGACTTTACAGAATGCTGATGTTGGTATTAAATTTAAAATAATATCAAAAACTGGCCAGCACGCTAAGAATGACGAATTGCCGATTTATCATGTTCATGGGCATCTCCCATTGAATGGTAAGTTTGAAATTGATGATAGTCTGGTGCTATCAGATGAAAGTTATCATAGGCAATATATGGATTTATATCACTGGAGCAATATGGTTCAGTTGAATAAATTCAAAGATAATAATTGTCTTTTTATTGGGCATTCTTTTACTGATCCAAATCTAAGGCGTTTGTTAGATGCGGCTAAAAAATTGAGAGGAAATGACCTCAGGCCACATTATTTGATAAAGTGCAGACACTCCAAGAAAGACGTTGTAGACAATATTAATAGGATTTTAAGAGATTCTAGTGCTGAGCTTGCTGAAAATTTTGATAATATTGATAATATCGCAAGTTCATTACTTGATACCGTTCATAAGTTTGAAGAGATTGATGCTAACTCCTTTGGGGTCAACGTAATATGGATAGATGATTTCAAGGAGATAGGGCCTATTTTGACTGAATTAACACAATAACCTCTCCTCTAAGTTGTGCCAGTGATGGCACAACTCTATCAATTTCTTTTTTATTACCCGCTTATTTAAGTTGTACATCATGAATGCACAACTGACCGAAATCATGCGTCTTATCACCAACCTGATCAACTGGCTGACGCTGTGTGCCGGTGGTGACCGCACATGGTGGTGCTTGTCGCCGGATGAGCAGGTGGTGGCTCTGAGCATGGGCGGCAATCTTGAAACCGCTTTTGTACTTCCCGCCATCTATTCCCGCCAGTTTGCGCCGCTGTCGGATTCCGTGGACGACTGCGTGAGCAGTCCCCGGGCGGCGCGGCGATGAGTTCTAACGGCATCGTGGTGGATGACCATACGCACAATTAAGTTAAATCAGGCGGCAGGACATCGGTAGGCTCGGTATGACGCTGTATATCGGGATGAGTCAGAACAATGGCAAAACTATCACGCGCACGAAACATCTGCGCGAGTCGGTGCGAGATATTCTACTCAAAGAACGATACCACCAGTGCACCAGCATTGAGTGCGGGCATACGTTCGTGACACATGAGACTTTTGTTCGACCCGTCTGCCGCCCGCAAAAAATCAACGCCGAGTCACCTCATCCGAAAAGAATGCAGGAACAATTTAGCTTACTGATCCAAGATCATAGGCGTATTTTTTTATTACTGTGCCATTAATCTTCTCTTGAAACCCCTTTCATCAGCAATCTCCATTAATCTTGCCTCTGCTGCAGCCTGACTACGCATTCCTGAAAGCGTCATTCTAAAGTCATGAGCATTTCCCTGAATGTTCAATGGCAGGGGAATCGATGCGATCATAGTGTCCTCAAGTTCCCATGGCGCTTCGACAGGTATCCAGTGAACTTTGGCATTCTTTTCCATCCAGGCATCAAGCCACTGCTCGCCTGGGTGAGTGAATGTCATTCTGGAGCCAGACCCAACCCGGC
>Ga0153917_1000403_pt1 | contig 29744 bp, 29 predicted proteins | sample TSFL001MetaG_FD_104695 | JGI IMG/M metagenome (GOLD analysis project Ga0153917, IMG submission 104695) | Attine ant fungus gardens microbial communities from Florida, USA - TSFL001 MetaG | ecosystem: Host-associated > Fungi > Mycelium > Unclassified | place: USA: Florida, Paynes Creek Historic... | reverse complement strand
GCGCTCGCCTCGATGCGCTCCATGTCGTCGTCCGACAGGCCGAAATGGTGGCCGATCTCGTGGATGAGGACATGGGTGATGATGTCGCCGAGCGTTTCCTCGTTCTCCGCCCAGTAATCGAGGATCGGGCGGCGGTAGAGGGTGATGCGGTTCGGCATCTCGCCGGTCTCGACCGTGAAGCGCTCGCTGATGCCGCGGCCCTCGAAGAGGCCGAGCAGGTCGAAGGGCGTTTCCAGCGCCATGTCCTCGAAGACATCGTCGCTCGGGAATTCGGCGATCTCGATGATGAGGTTGCCCGTCAGCGCGCGGAACTCCTCCGGCAGGTGGCCGTAAGCCTCCAGCGCCAGGGATTCGAAGGTGCTGATGGTCGGGGCGTGGCGGGTCTGCCAATCCTCGGTCTGGTCAATGCGGGCCATGGGCACTCCTTTGCCCGTCATATAGACGATTTTCAGCGTTTTTCGAGGGGCGAATTTGGGTGTGCCGTGTTGCGCGCTGCGAAGGCTCTTGCCGGCGGTCGTCTGCAACAAAACGTGATCGGTCAGTTTGCCGCAGCAAGCCCGGGGTCTGCATTCGATGAAAATCCGTAACCGGCTGAAAAGGCGATATCTTTTGTCAAGATTAGAACGACTCTAAACGAATGAGGTGGCGAGACTGTCCGGTTCATTCTTGACAACGAATATCCTCTTTTGCTTAATCCCCGGAAATTCAGGACTTTGCGTATAGCAGGCAAGACGAAATGCTGGTTTGCAGCTGCAACTTCATCACCGAAAAAGAAATCGTCGACGTGATCAACGGCCTTCTCGACGAGGACTGTTGGCAGCTCATCGTGCCTGCAAAGGTCTATCACGCCATGCAGAAGCGCGGCCGTTGCTGCGGCTGCTTCCCCAACGTGGTCGATATCATCATTCGGACGACCGAAGCGTATCACGCCCGTCGTGACTCGACGGATGCCGAGATATTTGATTTCATGACCCGCCTCAAACAATTCCATGAAGAGAACAGGAGAGCGGATCTTGAAAGGCGACAAAAAGGTCATCGAGCAGCTTAACGAAGCGCTCTATCTCGAGCTGGGTGCTGTCAACCAGTACTGGCTCCACTACCGCCTTCTCGAGGACTGGGGTTACACGCTTCTCGCCAAGAAGGAGCGTGCCGAGTCCATCGAAGAGATGCAGCACGCCGACAAGCTCGTCGCCCGCATCATCTTCCTCGAAGGCCACCCGAACCTGCAGACCGTCGCACCGCTGCGCATCGGCCAGAACGTCAAGGAAGTCCTGGAAGCCGACCTTGCCGGCGAATACGACGCCCGCGCGGCTTACAAGAAGTCGCGCGACATCTGTCACGCGGCCGGCGACTATGTCACCATGAAGCTGTTCGAAGAATTGCTGATCGACGAGGAAGGCCATATCGACTTCCTCGAAACCCAGCTCGAACTGCTCGGCAAGCTCGGCGAGGAAAAATACGGCCAGCTCAACGCAGCGCCGGCCAACGAAGCCGAATAGGCTTTCAATTCCCGCAGATATGGAAAACCCCGGCTTTGCCGGGGTTTTTTGTTGTCGGGCGCGCGGTGGCTTGCCTCCCGGCCCGATCAGGGCGCCAGATGCGCGAAGGTCGAGACGACCTCCTCGTAGACCTTGCGCTTGAAGGGCACGATCAGCTCCGGCAGGTCGCGCATCGCCTTCCATTCCCAGGCGTCGAACTCGGCTTCGTGGCCGCCGGGCGGCGGGTTGATGGCGATCTCGCTTTCGGCGCCTTCGAAGCGAAAGGCGAACCAGCGCTGCGTCTGGCCGCGATACTTGCCCTTGAGGCCGATGCCGATCAGGTGGGTGGGCAGGTCGTAGTTGATCCAGCGCCCGGCATCGGCGAGGAGCGACACGCTCTTCATGCCGGTCTCCTCGTAGAGTTCGCGGTAGGCGGCCTCCAGCGGGTCCTCGCCCTTGTCGATGCCGCCCTGCGGCATCTGCCAGAGCTGCGGCGAGCCGTCATATTCGGAATTGCCGACGGCCAGGCGCCGGCCGGCCCAGACCCTGTTTTCGGCGTTCAGCACCATGATGCCGACGCAGGGGCGATACGGCAGGTCCTCGGCCCGAACCACCTTGTCCTTATCCTTGCCCATTGAGATGTCCTATTTTCTGGCGGGAACGGCTGCGAGCGACGCGACGCCGACGATCTCGATGCCGCGGGTCTCCGCTTCCTCGCACCATTTGCCGATGGCGTCCACACTTTCGTCGAAGGCCGAGGCGATGCCGATCGCCGTGCCGTTGCGGCGGGCGATGCGCTCCAGTTCGTCGAGCTTCTTGAGCACCGCCTCGCGGGAAAGATCGGCGTCGAGCTGGAGGTCGGCGAAGGCGTGCGGAGCCTCCACCGCCCCGGCGATCGTGCCGGAAAGCGACTGGGCGGAGCTGCCGTCGTCGAGGAAGAGCAGGCCGCGGCTGGCGACGTCACGGATAACCGGCTCCAGCGCATCGGCATCGGCGAGGAAGCGCCCGCCCATGAAGTTCACGAGGCCGGTATAATTGGTGATCTTCGCCATGGCGCGGTGCAGTTCGGCAAGGTTCTGCGTCTCGCTGAAATCCGTGCGCAGCGTATAGGGGCCGGGATCGTTCTGCGGATAGTCGAAGGGCTCCAGCGGCATCTGGAGGAGAATTTCATGGCCGCCGCGGCGGGCTTCCTGCATCCAGCGCGACAGGCTGTTGCCGCTGGCGGCGAAGGCGAGCGTCACTTCCGCCGGCAGCTCGCGGATGGCGCGCTGCGTGCCCGTCTGGCTGAGGCCGAGGCCGCCGACCACGATGGCGATGCGCGTGCCGCGTGCGCCGGACCAGGGCCGGGCATACTGGTCCATCGGCCGCGTGCCGTCGAGGCCGATGACGGGGATCTTGCCGTCCGAGGTCTCTTCCAGCAGGTCGTCGTTGGGGAAGGCCGCGGTGCGCGAATCCTGGCCGATGCGGTTCGCCTCGATGAGGAGCGGTCCTTTGCCGTCGCGCGTGCCGGGAGAATAGGTGCGCACGACATTGCCGTCGTCGGTCGTCGTTTCCTCGACGCGGGCGCCGGAAAGGCCGTTTGCGCGCCGCACGCCGCCCTTCGCCTCGGCGGTTTTCTGGTCGGCCTTGTCGGCCGCCGCATGGGCGTCTTCGGAAGGAGGCGTGAAAGGCGTGGTGGCAAGGCCGCTCGGCGCCAGCGCCGTCCAGCCGGAAAAGCCGAGAAGGCCGGCGACGACGAGCGCGGACACGAGGGTGCCGGCGGAGAACCGGGAGGGTCCCGCCGGTCCGGGCCTTGCCTTGCGGTCCTGGCCGAGAGGTGCGTGAATATCTGTGCCCAAGGTCAGTCCGCGCTGGCCGAAAGGTGCGGGGGAAACAGGGCCCGCCGACGGCGGGCCCTGCGCAGATGGCTTACTTCTTCAGCTCGGCCTTTTCCGGATTGGCCGGGAAGGACGGGTCGGTTTTCTGACCGCGCAGCAGTTCCAGCGCATACTGAAGCTGGACGTCGTCCTTGGCTTCCGGCGGAACGTAGGCGGAGGAACCGGAGCCCTGGTCCGTCTCGCTCTGGCCCTGGATATGGCCGCGCAGGCTCGATTCGCTGGCGTTCTCGACCTTGCCCTGCAGTTCCGGCGGCAGCGGCTGGTCGATCGTGATGTCCGGCGTGATGCCGGTGCCCTGGATCGATTTGCCGGACGGCGTGTAGTAGAGCGCCGTCGTCAGGCGCAGCGCGCCGGCGTCGCCCATCGGAATGATGGTCTGGACCGAGCCCTTGCCGAAGGAACGGGTGCCGACGACGGTGGCGCGGCGCAGATCCTGCAGCGCACCCGCGACGATTTCGGAGGCCGAGGCCGAGCCGCCGTTGATCAGCACGACCACCGGCTTGCCGTCGGAAAGGTCGCCCGGCGAGGCGTTGAAGCGACGGGTCTCGTCTTCGTTGCGGCCGCGGGTCGAAACGACCTCGCCGCGCTCGAGGAAGGCGTCGGAAACGTTGATCGCCTGGTCGAGCAGGCCGCCCGGATTGAGGCGGAGGTCCAGCACGTAGCCCTTCAGCTTGTCGGCCGGGACCTGTTCCTTGATCTTGGCGATGGCGGTTTCGAGGTCGTCGAAGGTCTTCTCGGTGAAGGAGATGACGCGCAGGTAGCCGACATCGTTCTCGACGCGGAACTTCACGGCCTTCACGGCGATGATGTCGCGCTTGATGGTCAGCTCGATCGGCTTGTCGGCGCCCTTGCGGATCAGCGTCAGCTTGATCGGCGTGTTGACGGCGCCGCGCATCTTCTCGACCGCGTCTTCCAGCTTCAGGCCGCGGACGTCCTGGCCGTCGATCTTCGAGATGAAGTCGCCGGCAAGAACGCCGGCGCGGGCGGCCGGCGTGTCGTCGATCGGCGTGATGACCTTGACGAGTTCGTCTTCCATCGTGACTTCGATGCCTAGGCCGCCGAACTCACCGCGCGTCTGGGTGCGCATGTCCTCGGCGTCCTTGGCATTCATGTAGGAGGAATGCGGATCGAGCGAGGAGAGCATGCCGTTGATGGCATTCTCGATGAGCTGGTCTTCCTTCGGCGGCGTCACATACTGGGCGCGCACGCGTTCGAACACGTCACCGAAGATGGACAGTTCGCGATAGGTCGACGAACCGGCTGCTTCCGCGGGCAGGGTTACCGTGTTGATGACGCTCATGGCCGTAGCACCCATGAGTGCACCGACAATAACAAGTGAAGCCCTACGAATCATTGCGTGCCTTTCCAGATTTCTTGGCGGACCACCACGGCCGGGAATCAACCGGTTTTCCGTTCTTTCGGAATTCAATGTAAAGTGTCGGCTTGTCCGTTTCCAGCGCCAAAGCGTTGACACTCGCGACCCTTTTTTCACCCATCACGGCGAGCGGTTCTCCCGCCACGACGAACTGACCCTCCCGCACGCTCACCCTGTCCATGCCGGAAAGCACGAGATGGTAGCCTTCTCCGGCATTCAGGATGATCATGCGCCCGTAACTGCGAAACGTTCCGGCAAAGACGATCCATCCGTCCGAGGGAGCCGTGACCAGCGCGCCCGGATTGGCCGCCAGCGTCAGCCCCTGCGAATCGTGGCCGGTGCCGTCCGCTTCGCCGAACTGGCGCAGCACGTCTCCCGCCACGGGATAGTCGAGTTTTGCCTGCAACTGCGAAAATTCGTATGCCGGAGCAATGCGGTTTTTGTCGGGCACGCTGTCGCGGGCGAGCGCCCTCGCCTTCTCGCGTTCCGCCTCGCTCTGTCCGCGCCGTTCCTCTTCCCTGGCGCGGGCGAGCGCAGCGGCGTCGCGCACCGAGCCGATCTCCTGCTCCAGGCTGCCGATCAGCCCTTCGAGGCTGGTTGCGCGGGTGGCCAGTTCCTCCGCGCGGCGCCGTTCGGCGGCGAGCGTGCGGGCATTGGTCTCGGTCAGCGCCTCGTTCTCGGCGATCAGCATTTCCGAGCGCTTCTCCTCCTCGATGCGCACCTGCATGGCGTCGGTCAGCTCGGTCCTTTCGCGGTCGATATTGCTCTTGATGTCCATCAGCGCGGCGAGGTCGTCGATGAGCGCATCCGTCTCCTTGCGGATGCCGGGCACGACGGCGCCGAGCAGAATGGCGCTGCGCACGGAGGAAAGCGCGTCTTCCGGCGTCACCAGAAGGGCGGGCGGTGGATTTCGCCCCATGCGCTGGAGCGCGGCGAGCACTTCGGCGAGCAGGCCGCGCCGTTCGTGCAGTGAGGCGCGCACGCCGGCTTCCCGGTCGCGCATGCCCTCCAGCCGCTTCTCGCCGTCGAGGATCTTCTCCTCCATCGCCTTGCGCCTGGCCGCCGACTGGACGATCGCCTCGCGCAGGCTCTGGCGCGACTTGTCGAGATTGGCGATCTCCGCCTCGAGTTGTTTGGTCTTTTCCGACGAAACGGTGATCGACTGGGAAAGGGCGTCAAGCTCCCGGCGCGTGCTGTCGCGGCGAAGGGCGAGCGCCGCGGCGGGATCGGGCTCGGCCCTCGGCAGCGAGCCGGTCTTTTCCAGCGCGACAGATGTCTCGTTGGGCTCGGCGGCGAGCGGGTGGGGAAGGAGGGCCAGCGACAGGGCAGCCGAGAGCATGGCCGGCCGCAGCAGGCGGCTGACACCTTCACCCGGATTGGCTGTGCCGGTCTTCCTCATCGCGTTCCGAACATTTTTTGGGCCGAACGTTTTGCTGGACCTGCTCTATGCTGATTTGCCGATTTCGCCAACAAACAGCGCCAAAAATACGGCCTCCGCCATCATGGGGCGCGAGGCTTGCGCCGCCATGACGCTATCCGTCAGCTGCGGTGGTAGGGATGGCCGGAGAGGATGGTGACGGCGCGGTAGAGCTGTTCGGCTAGAAGGATGCGCACGAGCTGGTGCGGCCAGGTCATCTTACCGAGGCAGAGCGTGGCGTTGGCGCGCTCGTAAAGGGCGGGGTCCAGTCCGTCTGCGCCGCCGATGGCGATCATCAGCTCGCGTTTGCCGGAATCGCGGAAACCGGCGAGAAGATCGGCAAAGGCCGGGGAATCGAGCGATTTGCCGCGCTCGTCGAGCAGGATCAGCACGGCGCCGTCGGGCAGCGCCTTTTCCAGCATGGCCGCTTCCTCGCGCTTGCGCGTGTCGGCATTGCCGGCCCGGCTTTCGCCGACTTCGGCAAGCTTGCCGAGTTCGAGGCCGATGGCGGGACCGGCCTTCGCGAAACGGTCGATATAGCGGGCCGCAAGTTCCTTCTCAGGGCCGGCCTTCAGCCGTCCCACCGAAAAAAGTCCAACCCGCATCGCCTCAAGCCCTGTCCGTTCGGGTGACGCGCAGCCGCGCCACCGCCTGCTTTCGCCGGACAGGTGCCCGGCGTCTGGATTAGTGTACCGTACCGTCCTCGATCTCGGGAGCCGCCCACATCCGTTCGATGTTGTAGAACTCCCGGACTTCCGGCCGGAACACGTGGATGATGATATCGCCCGTGTCGATCAGCACCCAGTCGCCCGCCTCCAGGCCTTCGACGCGGGCATTGCCCAGGCCTTCGTCCTTGAGATCGGTGATGAGGTGATCGGCGATCGCCATGACATGACGGTTCGAGCGTCCGGACACGACCACCATGTAGTCGCCCAGCGCCGATTTTCCGGCAATGTTGATGGTGACGATATCTTCCGCCTTGGAGTCCTCGAGGCTTGCAAGGACCAGTTGAAGGGCCCGGTCGGCGGCATCATCGCCCCTTCCCGCGCTCCTGGAGAAAACGCCGACGACGTTTCCCTTTGCGTGCACTGTTGTCAGGTTCGTTCCTTTCTGGATACAAGCAGCACGTCCCGTACCGGCAAAACGCGCCGGCACCTACCAAATGTAGGCACCGATGGGGGGCAGTTTCAAGACGTCACTTCTGAGGGATGGTTTTCTCTAGCGTCGCGCCCTTGCGCAGCGCCGTGGAACTGAGGGCCGAGCGCGGCCCGTGGATGAAGGTCCAGGCTGGCGCCGGGCGGCCGGGAAGCGACATGGCATCCTCCTCGTCGACCCGGGCATGGTCGAAGGTCTTGGCCATGCGGGAGGATAGATAGGAGAGCGTCGAGCCCGGCCGGTCGATGACGGCGATGGGGAAGGTGCAGGCGATCTTCCGCCAGTTTTGCCAGTGATGGAAGGTGCCGAGATTGTCGGCGCCCATGATCCAGACGAAATTCACGCCGCGGTTCAGCGCCTGGACCCGTTCGAGCGTCTTGGCCGTGTAGCTCTGGCCGAGCCGCTTCTCGAAGGCCGTCACCTTGACGCGCGGACCGGGTGCGATGGCCTCGCTGAGGCGAATGCGTTCGGCGAGCGGGGCCAGTTCCCGGTGGTCCTTCAGCGGGTTGCCGGGCGTCACCATCCACCAGAGCTGGTCGAGGCCGAGGCGGCGCAGCGCGGTTTCCGCGACGAGCGCATGGCCCTGGTGCGGCGGGTTGAAGGAGCCGCCGAAAAGGCCCACCGACATGCCTTTCTCGACATGCGGCATCCGGAGGTAGCGCTCTGCAACCGTGTCCGCCGTCACCTCAGGGCCGCACCTGTCCGGTGCCGCGCACGCGGTATTTGAAGGAGGTGAGCTGCTCGACCCCGACGGGGCCGCGCGCATGCATCTTGCCGGTGGCGATGCCGATCTCGCCGCCCATGCCGAATTCGCCGCCATCGGCGAACTGGGTCGAGGCATTGTGCACGAGGATGGCCGAATCGATCTCGGTGAAGAAGCGCTCGACGACCGCCGGATCCTCGGCGATGACGGCTTCCGTATGGGCGGAGGACCAGCGGTTGATGTGCTCGATGGCGCCGGAAATGCCGTCGACCAGCGAGACCGAGAGAATGGCGTCGAGATATTCCGTCGACCAGTCCGCTTCCGTCGCGGCAACGAGGCCGGGGATGCGGGCGCGGATTTCCTCCGTCGCGCGCACTTCGCAGCCGGCGGAGACAAGGCCTTCGACCAGCGGGGCGAGATGGGTGTCTGCGACGGCACGATCGATCAGCAGCGTCTCCATCGAGCCGCAGATGCCCGTGCGGCGCATCTTGGCGTTGACGGCGATCTTTTTCGCCATGTCGAGATCGGCGGACTTGTCGATATAGATATGGCAGAGGCCTTCGAGATGGGCGAAGACCGGCACGCGCGCCTCGCTCTGCACGCGGGCGACGAGGCTCTTGCCGCCGCGCGGCACGATGACGTCGATGGCGCCGCCAAGGCCGGACAGCATGGCGCCCACGGCGGCGCGGTCCGTCACCGGCACATACTGGATCGCATGTTCCGGAAGGCCGGCGGCCTTCAGGCCGGCGACCAGGCAGGAATGGATCGCCTGCGATGAATTCACGCTGTCCGACCCGCCGCGCAGGATCACGGCATTGCCGGCCTTCAGGCACAGCGCGCCGGCATCCGCCGTCACGTTCGGGCGGCTCTCATAGATGACGCCGATGACGCCGAGCGGCGTGCGCACGCGCTCGATATGGAGGCCGTTCGGCCGGTCCCATTCGGCGATGACGTCGCCGACAGGGTCCTTGAGCGCGGCGATGTCGCGGATCGCGCCGGCAATGCCCTCGATGCGCTCGGCCGTCAACGTCAGCCGGTCGATGAAGGAGGCCGCGACGCCGCTCTCCTTCGCATTGGCAAGGTCGATGGCATTGGCAGCAAGGATCGGCTCGCGATGCGAGAGGATTTCCGCAGCCATGGCTTCAAGGGCGCGGTTCTTCTGATCGGCCGTGGCGATGGCGAGTGGGCGGGCGGCGGCACGGGCGTTGCGGCCGATTTCGGCCATCAGGCTCTCGATGTCGGTCTTCACCTGGTCAAGCATGGCTCAAATCCCTCCCCGCCTCGGTGGCGACAGGCAGCCCGGTCACCACGAGATCGTCCCTGTGCACCATCGCGGCGCGCCCGGCATAACCGAGAATGGCGGCGATATCGGCCGATTTCCTGCCGACGATCAGCCGCGCCTCGTCGGCATCGTAGCCGGCGAGGCCACGGGCGATCTCGCGCCCGTTCGTGCCGTAGATCGAAACCGTGTCGCCGCGCGAGAACGAACCCCAGACGCCGCGCACACCCGCGGGCAGCAGGCTCTTGCCGGCCGAAAGCGCCGTTTCCGCGCCCGCATCGATCTCCAGCCGTCCGGCCGGCTGCAACTGCCCGGCAATCCACGTTTTTCGTGCGGTAACGGGCGAACCCGAGGGGGCGAACCAGGAGGAGCGCGCACCCTCTTCGATGGCGCGCAGCGGATGGTCGACCTTGCCCGAGGCGATGATCATGGCGCAGCCCGCGCCCGTCGCGATCTTGCCGGCGTCGATCTTGGTGCGCATGCCGCCGCGCGACAGTTCCGAGGCCGCACCGCCCGCCATCGCCTCGATCTCGGGTGTGATGGCGTCGATGGTCTCAAGGAAACGCGCCTCGGGGTCGAGATGCGGCGGGGCCGTATAGAGCCCATCGATATCCGAGAGCAACACCAGCAGGTCCGCACCCGTCATCGTGGCGACGCGAGCGGCGAGCCGGTCGTTGTCGCCATAGCGGATTTCCGTCGTCGCAACCGTGTCGTTCTCGTTGATGATCGGCACGGCGCCGAGCTTCAGGAGCTGGTTGATCGTCGCGCGGGCATTGAGATAACGGCGGCGCTCTTCCGTGTCGCCCAGCGTCAGCAGGATCTGCCCGGCGACGATACTGTCAGCCGAAAGGCTTTCCGACCAGGCGCGGGCAAGCGCGATCTGGCCGACGGCGGCCGCCGCCTGGCTTTCCTCCAGCTTGAGCGCGCCGGCCGGCACCTTCAGCACCGAGCGGCCGAGCGCGATGGCGCCCGAGGAGACGACGAGAACGTCCGTGCCGCCGGCCCGGAGCGCCGCGATATCCCGGCACATGGCGTCGAGCCAAGCCTTCTTCAGGCCGCTCGCCCGGTCGACGAGCAGTGCCGAGCCGATCTTGATCACAATCCGGCGGTATTTTCCGAGCGGTTTGCGGTTCTTCGTCATCTCAGTCGTCGGATCCGGAATTCTTCGCTTGAACGATGATGTCACGCACCGCGCGCAGCGTGCCGATCATGCCGACATTGGCGACGGCGGAAAGCTGCAGCGGCGTCTGCCCGCAGGCCTTCGCCAGCGCCTTGGACTTCTTCTTCAGCTCTTCCTCGTCGAGCACGTCGATCTGCGACAGCGCGACGATCTCCGGCTTGTCGGTGATGCCGCCGCCATAGGCCTCCAGCTCGCGCTTCACCGTCTTGTAGGCTTTCGCGACATCCTCCTCCTGCGCGGAGACGAGATGCAACAGAACGCGCGTGCGCTCGACATGGCCGAGGAAACGGTCGCCGAGCCCGATACCGTCATGCGCGCCCTCGATAAGGCCCGGAATGTCCGCAAGGATGAACTCCGCGCCGTCGATGGTCGCGACGCCGAGGTTCGGGTGCAGCGTCGTGAACGGATAGTTGGCGATCTTCGGCCGGGCACGCGTGCAGGTCGCAAGGAAGGTCGACTTGCCGGCATTCGGCAGGCCGACGAGGCCGGCATCGGCGATCAGCTTCAGGCGAAGCCAGATCGTCTTCTCCTCGCCCGCAAGGCCGGGATTGGCCCAGGTCGGCGCCTGGTTGGTGGCCGACTTGAAATGCGCGTTGCCGAAGCCGCCATTGCCGCCGGCGGCCAGCTTGAAGCGCTGCCCCTCGGTCACGAGGTCGATGATCAGCGTTTCGTTGTCTTCCTCGAAGATCTGCGTGCCGACCGGCACCTTCAGCGTCACGCTGGCGCCGTTCGCGCCGGTGCGGTTGCGGCCCATGCCATGCGTGCCGATGGACGCCTTGAAGTGCTGCTGGAAGCGGAAATCGATCAGCGTGTTGAGGCCGTTGACGGCCTCCACCCACACGTCGCCGCCGCGCCCGCCGTCGCCGCCGTCAGGGCCGCCGAATTCCACGAATTTTTCGCGGCGGAACGAGACAGCCCCTGCCCCGCCGTCGCCGGAGCGGATATAGACTTTTGCTTCGTCCAGGAACTTCATTGGCTCGCCGTTTGCTTTACTTTGATCGTCATGGTCATTTTGCCGTCTTCGATATAGCCGCTTCCCGCAGAGGTCAAAGACTATCGTGAAATTCGTCAGCTACAACGTCCAGTACGGCATCGGTCTCGATGATCGCTTCGATCTGCCGCGCATCGCCTCCAGCATCCACGGCGCCGATATCATCGCCCTGCAGGAAGTGACGCGGAACTTCCACCGCAACGGCCATGTCGACATGGTCGCCGAGTTGCGCACGCTGCTCGCCAACCACTATTCCGTCTTCAGCCCGGCCTGCGATCTCGATGCCGGCTCGGCGATCGAGAAGGGCCGGGTGGTCAACCGCCGCTTCCAGTTCGGCAACATGATCTTCTCGCGCTGGCCGATCCTCTCGACCCGTACGATCTTCCTGCCGCGCACGCGCACCCTCGACAAGCTGAACCTGCAGCGCGGCGCGACAGAAGCGGTCATCGCGACGCCCGGCGGGCCGATCCGCGTCTATTCCGTGCATCTCGACCACGTCCACCGCGACGAGCGCATCGCGCAGATCCGCTATCTCAAGGACCGCGCCAGGCTCTACGGCGACGAGGGCGGGGCCATTTCCGGCGCGCATGAATTCGGCCTCGCCGAGCCGCCGGCGCCCGATGACTACGTGCTGATGGGCGACTTCAACATGGTGCCGGAATCGCCGGAATATTGCGAGATGGCCGGCGGCGTCGATCCCCTCTACGGACGGCAGATCCGCGCCATTAACCCGGTGGATGCGCTGGCCGGCCTCGGCAAGCGCCATGCCGGAAGCTTCAGCTGGATCAACCCCAAGGACCATGCCGACCGCATGTTCCTCGACTACTGTTTCCTCAGCCATGGCCTCGTGGAGCGACTGACGGACGCCTGGGTCGACGAGACCGCCTTCGGCTCCGACCACATGCCGGTCTGGTTCGAATTGTCCTGACATGGAAGCGGGGCGGATCGCTCCGCCCCGTTCTTTCTTACTGCCGCGGGATTGCCGGGCGGAAGTCGCCCGGCTCCAGCCGCGTCTCGATATGCGGGACCATCGAGCCCCGGGCGACGCAATAGAGGTCGCTGCATCCGGTGATGCGGAAGCCCACCTTCTCCTGGACCCTCAGCGAAGCGGGGTTGTCGGCGAAGACGCCGGAATGGATGTCCGTTCCGGGCATGCGCGTCATGAACCGCGCCATTGCCGCATGTACCGCCTCGCTCATATAGCCGCGCCGCCAGTAGAAGCGGTTCAGCCAGTAGCCGAGATGCCATTCCCCGCCGAGCCACTCGAAGGAGACGCAGCCGATATGCACGTCGTCGCCGGTGGTGATGGCGAAGGCCCAGCCCTCGTTGACATCGGTGGTCGCGATAGTGAGCCATTCGGCCGCATCCTGCCGATCATAGGGGGCGGGGGCTCGCGCCAGCATGCGCGAGACCTCGAAATCGCCGAGCGACTGGGCGATGGCATCCGCATCGGACATGCGGTGCGGGCGCAGGGTGAGGCGCGCCGTCCGGATGGTCGGGCAGGGGCCGGGGCCGGTAACACGCTCGCGTTCCCTCCGGGTCTGCATGGCGTTCATCGCATGCCTCCCCAGCTCTTCAGCGAAACCCAGGTCTTGCGGTCGAGCCGGTACCATTCGACGGGCACCATGCCGCCGACGGCGAGGCTCTGCACCATGCCGGTCGCCTGGAACTGGAAGCCGCACTTCTGGATGACCCGGCGCGAGGGAATGTTCATGACCCGGCAGCGCGCATCGATCTGCTCGACGTCGCGGGTGCGGAAGACCATGTCGATCAGCGCATGCGCCGCCTCGGTGACATAACCCTGGTTCCAGTAGGGCTCGCCCAGCCAGTAGCCCAGCTCGACCGTGCGTCCGTCCTCGTGCGGCTCGATCCCGCAGCAGCCGAGGAAGGCGCCGTTGTCGGCTTTCGTAATGGCATAGACGCACTTGCCAATCGCGCCGGCGCGTGTGCGTCGCACGAAATCAGCGGCGTCCGCAACCGTGTACGGGTGCGGCATGCGGGCGACCATGTTGGCGATGTTGGCGTTGTTGGCAAGATGGGCAAGGGCGTCGATGTCGTCTTCGTGCGGGGCTCTCATGACGAGCCTCGGCGACAGCAAGATCGGGCAATCGGTCCTCGACCGTTCAGGCCTCAGCCTTTCCTTGGGAGACCTTGATTGGTCTTCCCGCAACAATTCGGTCTGCATGGTTCGTTCCTCCAGAACGGAAAAGGGAGATAAGGACTTGCCTCATCTCCCTTTTTTTCTGCAGGTCCGAAACCTGTAGCGTCAGCCGGGTCGATGAGACGCCGGCTGTTTTAGAGCGCTACCGGCTTATTCCGCTGCTTCCGCTTTCGCCATTACAGACACGTAGACGCGACCGTTGGACTTCGTACGGAAATTCACATTGCCAGCTGTAAGGGCGAAGATCGTGTGATCCTTGCCGAGGCCGACATTGGCACCGGGATGCCACTGCGTGCCGCGCTGACGGACGATAATGTTGCCTGCAAGGACGGCTTCGCCGCCGAACTTCTTCACGCCGAGGCGCTTGGACTGGGAATCGCGACCGTTGCGCGAGGAGCCGCCAGCTTTTTTGTGTGCCATGGGAGTTCTCCTTTACCTGTCCGGATTATTCGGCTGCTGCAACGGCTTCGGCTTCAGACTTCTTGGAAGCCTTCTTTGCCTTGCCGCCGGCTGCCGCGATCTCGACGATACGGACAGTCGTGTTGTGCTGGCGATGGCCGCGCGAGCGCTTCGAGTTCTGGCGGCGGCGCTTCTTGAAGGCGATAACCTTCTTGCCACGGCCATGCTCGACGACTTCGGCGGTCACGATGGCGCCTTCGACGAAGGGCGCACCGATCGTGGCATCGGCGCCGACGCCGACCATCAGCACTTCGGTGAATTCGATCTTCGCACCAGCTTCGCCGGACAGCTTTTCAACCGTCAGGACGTCGTTGGCGGCCACGCGGTACTGCTTACCGCCGGTCTTGATGACTGCGAACATTTTATATCCTTTCATGTTCGTGCCGGCTCTTTGCCCTTGAGGGCACGGCCGTCTTTTTGTCAGTCGCTACGAATGGAGAGGCATTGGCGCCCCGCCGGTTAGGTCGGTTCCTGCCGGCATGATCCCCGCGAAGCGAGGAGGTACGGCACAAAGAACCATCGTCGCGGCACAGGTGAGACCTATGCCACTGCACCTTGCGCAATAGGTGAGCCGATGAAAACTGTCAAGGAGATTTCCGTCACCATTGCAATTAGATGCTTTCTGCCCCCTTGCGCCCCCGCCCGACACCCGCTATGTACCGCCCCGCGCTGAAGGCGCCGACCGGCATCCGGAGAGGTGGCAGAGTGGTCGAATGCACCGCACTCGAAATGCGGCATACCTGCAAGGGTATCGTGGGTTCGAATCCCACCCTCTCCGCCATTGGTAGTCATTGGACCGTAAGACTTCCCCCCTTGAGCCGTAATTTTTCTGGTCTTTGGATGACTTTGCCTTGACTGGTCAGGGCCACGCTTCCGGCGCCCTGAGTCTTCATGTAGAGCGACTTTAGCGTCTTGCCCTGAAGCTGTGGCTCGCATAGCGTGTAGGAAAGTTGGCAACCTGGGTCTGACCATGAAAGCTTTCCTCTCCCACTCATCTAAAGACAAGGGATATGTCGAAGATTTGGCGTCTTTCCTCCGGCCTGGGAGCTATGAACTCGACTCTGAAACTTTCGATGCCGGTCTAGTTAACTCTCAGGCGATTTTGAAAGCCCTCCAGAGGGTCGATCTATTTTGTCTATTTCTGTCAGAAAACAGCGTAAATTCGGCATATGTCGAGTTCGAGCTTCTGCTGGGTCTGGAATTCATCGCGAGCGGAAGAATTGCGAGGTTTTTAGCTATTTGTCTGGACGAGGCTGCATTCTCTCAAGCGTCCAGTAACGCCAAATTCTTCAATATCGTCAGAAAAACCCTTACACCTGAGAGTGCCGCCCGCCTGATAGAGGGCACTCTAATCTCGGCGAAGCAAGTAGATGAAAGCTCGTTTCATCCGTTTGTAGGGCGAGAAAAAGAGTTGCAAGAACTTGAGGACCAGATATCAGATTTTGATCGGCCAGCCGCGAAAGGCATATTTATCTCAGGTAACTATGGATCCGGTAGAAAAAGCCTTGCTCGAAGCTTCTATCAGAGCCATTTCCCTCGCTCCGGTAAAGTCATACCTAGCATAAAAATCGATGCGTTTTCCGGCATTCATGAGCTTTATCGTAATATTCTCACCACTCTACGTCCTTCGTTGACCGCCAGAGAACTCAGAGAACGCATACAGGCATTCGAGCTTGCCAGCATCGATGAAAAGCGCCGGCAAACTGCTGATTTGCTGAATAGCTTGCTAACTGCGCATGAAGCCGCGTTCCTTATTGATAATGGGGGCATTCTTACAGACTCTGGAGCGCTCACCGGAGAGGTGGATGCCGTGATCTCAAAACTTTCCGCCAAACCGCATCCGCCAGCCATTATAATCGCGCCGCGAATGACTCCGATGAAACTAAGGAGACCACAGAACGACCTTGCGTATGTCGGCGTCCGCGCGCTTCCATATGAGGCGACAAAACGATTGCTGTCGCGGCTTATCAAGGACAGAGACATTTCTCTATCAGGTGAGGCGCTGGACGCTCTGATTAAGCTGAGTGATGGCCATCCATTCAACGTATATAGAATGGTTGACGAAATTGCAGAGCGCGGAGTTGATGCATTTCTTGCAAGTCCAAGCGACTTTATCGATTGGAAGCATCGGCAGAGTTCGGAATACGTGTCAAAAATAGAATTGAGTAGCTTGGAGATTAAGCTACTCGCGCTTTTGCGGACCGTTCCTGAGCTAGATTTTGGCGCGATCGTTGCCGCTTTGGAAATAGATGCCAAGCTTATTAGCGATGCTTTGTCGAGACTAGCTAGTCTTCACGTGGTCGATGGTAATGGGGATCGGTTTCAAGTCTCACCCGCCGTGCTTGTTGCGGTTGAGCGCGACAAACGAGTTAAAATTTCCCGCAATGTAGAGCAGAATGCTATGCGAAGTATTGCGAAGTCGCTATCTGTCAGGCTTGAGGAGGGAACGGCATCTGTCTCACTCGTAGACACCGCTATCTTGGCATCTTTGAACACCCATGACGAGATGTCCGGCTTTGCAGCGGCTTTTCTCTTGCCGTCTCACTATGTCTGGATGGCTAAGCGTTCTTATGATCAGCGGGCATGGGAACGGAGCATTCGATATGCTCAGGAAGGATTAAAAGGATCCAATCGATTATCACTTGAGGGAGTGGTTGCTGCTTGCCGATACATTTGTTTGCCTGCCGCGAGAACGGGAGATGTGATCGCGTTTGACGAAGGCATTACAAAGCTTAGATCTCTAAACGGAAATGATTGGGTAAAGAGCAACATAGCATTTCTTGAGGGCTTCAATGCTCGCCTGAAGGGGCGTCTCCCGACTGCTGAGAAGTTCTTCCGGGAGTCATATGATTTCTCTCCTGGGAATATTTCTGCTGCTCGAGAGCTTGCTGCCATCTGTTTGGCTAGAGATAATCTTGATGAGGCTGAAAAGTTTGCTCGAGAGGCATTTAGCCATGCTCAGCGTAATCCGTATGTGATCGACATTCTTCTCGCCGTCCTCGTAAGAAAGCATGGGCGAAATGCAAAGCATGTGACAGAAATCAATGATATGTTCGATATATTATCGAAGGTTGGCGAAGAGGGTGGAAAATCTTTCTACACTACGAGAAAAGCGGAATTCGAGTATTTGTGGGGGAATAATAGAGAAGCTCTCCGCTTGATTGATGTTGCGATCAAGAAAACGCCAACGTTATTTGAGCCTCAGCGTATATATGCGGAGATATTGTTGAAGGATGGAAACAAAACCAGGGCGCTATCTGTTATAGACGGTATGCGCGAGATGGTAGGAGTGCGAGATTTGGAGGATAGTAGGACAAACTATCGCTCGTATCTTGTAACTTATGCTCATTATTTGGTGGAGATCGGAGAATGGGATCAAGCAAAAAAGATTTACGATGATGGGGCCATTTTTACGGAGCATGAGCGGAAAGTAGCTGTCAAAGAGATTGAGATTGCACAAAGCTACAGCGCGAAAAAGCTCTGAATATGTATGGTTTGTCTGGAATCGTGCCCAGGGGTAAGGCAGGTAAGTTGAAAGCTCCCAACTTAGAGGGTTGAGGCGATTGGCCGGAAGGTGCGCTCCACTTGTATGTTTCGTGCACGGTTCAGCGTTCGGCCAATTAGTATCCCACTCGATTGTTTGCTAATTGCGGTGCGCCGGGATAATCCTTGGCCCCCCTCTGGGAGTATCCTACGCGTGATCGACAGCCTCCGTCGGAGATCACATGGCGATGATCTGGAAACTCAGAGGACGTTGGTTAACTTAATTCAGGTTGGTGACTTAGCCGGTGAGAACGCCTCATATTTTCCTATGCTGGCGACTCTGTCGGACGCCCCTATCGCGCCTTTCAGCCAGCTCTCTTATTTAGCCTTGATTTATGTGGACGCGATGCAACGTGCTTTGGTGACGGCCAATGCCGGCGAATTTGTTCGCGTGCCGGGTCTTCAGGTGCTCGACTGGGCGGCGCTCTCATAATTACTTGCCGCTCACGCCAGTTAGTGCGCCTTGACTCACAGCCGCTCACTGGCGGGGCTCCCTTACATACTCATATTGCGATCCGGTATCCAACATGCCAAACGCGCCAGCGAGTCTCCCTGTTCGATTGGGTGACAGTGTCGAGCGGGAGGCGGAATGGCGAAGAAGCAGGTGCGCAACAGTGCATATTATGAAGAACGGCTGATACGCGACCATCCAGAAATCTATGCTGATCTGGTCGGCGGAAAATATCAGACCATCACTGAAGCGGCGATGGTTGCCGGTCTGAAGAAACCCAGGACACGGTTACATGAGTTGAAGAACGCCTGGACGAAGGCCAGCAACTTGGAACAAGAAGAATTCTTGGCCTGGCTGACCACGATAGGTGCACTCCCACCAGTGTCGTCCAATGTGGGAGCGCGGCCCGCAACCATATCGTCTGGCCGCTACCTTCTTCCGGCAACGGTCGCGCGTATCAACCACATCAAGACCAAACGCGGAATGACGACGGGTGACATCATGGGAGAGATGGGCTTTTCGAAGCTGGATGCCTCGCTCGGCAACGCCCTGTTAAATGGTCATGGACTTCGGCTGAAAGTCATTGAGGCTTTGGAGAAATGGCTTACTGCAAACGCGTCGGTGTAAGCGTTTCCAGAAGGTAGATTGATCTACTAATGGCGACGCTGTCGATTACGCACCTCTTCCGCCAGATACTCAAGATCCCGGTCAACGCCTCGTTCAATGACCTGTTTGTATCGATCCTGAAGCCCATCTGTGCAATCAAACCCGCCCAGGTGGGCGTCCGTCTGGTAGGCTTGTTCAATATCCCGGCTTGCTGCTCGTATATCGATATCTGGAACACCACTAAGGATATCAAGCATCCTTTTTTTGTAGGCAACATGTTCCTCGATCGGTTTTCCGCATGCTACCGATGCCCGTTTCAAAACCGCATAGGGCTGCATTGCAAGGAAATAGGCCGTGTCCAGGTCATCAGCAGAAGCTGGCGCGCTGCTCAGCAGCGCAGAGGCAATAACAGCCGAACCCAGGCGCCATCCTATGCCGATCGTGGCGTTTGAGTATGATTTTCTCTGCTTGTTCACAATCCGCATGCAACAACCCCCAGCCCAACAAGACGCAGACCATAATCACCGCACGAAAGGGAAGGGTTCCATCATAACGAACCCGTGTTCTGATGCTCCACGCTAACATGCTGATTTCCCTCAGCATCGTTTCCGTGGTCAACAGGTAATCCATGCCGCACAAAAAGGTTCCTTTTAATCAAGGGCTTGGTGGGTATCGTGAAAGGGTAGTCGCGGTGAGCATGGACACGGAACGAGACTTATATGCGCAACATCGGATATGGACGGGTCAGCACCGTCGAGCAAAACCTCGACCTTCAGGTTTCCGCGTTGAGAGCTGCTGGCTGTGACAGAATCCTTACGGACGACGGATACTCTGGATCGGACTTCTCTCGCCCCGGCCTGACCAAGTTACTCCGCACCCTGCGTAGCGGTGACATACTCACCGTCTGGCGCCTTGACCGTCTGGGGCGCTCCCTGTTCGAACTACTGAAACTGATCCGGGACCTCAATGAGCGCGGTGTCCAGTTCCGATCCCTGAGCGAGAACCTGGACACCAACACATCGGCAGGGCGGCTGCTGCTCCACGTCCTTGCCAGTATGGCCGAGTTTGAGCGCTCCCTGATCAGCGAGCGCACCCGCGCCGGAATGGCTGCTGCCCGGGCGCGTGGAAGCCGTATCGGACGACGACCGGCGATGACGCAGGAACAACGCCGGGAGGCTCGCCTGGCTCTTGCAGATGGCTCGGCCACGGTTGAGGTGATCGCTGAACGACATGGCATTCATCCGAGAACGTTGCTACGCACCCTTAAAGCTGACGATCGTCGGCAGGATGTCACTGTTTGACTCACAGGCGCTCACTGGCTGGCTCCGGCATGTGGGGATGAGGAATTGTGCGTTCCAATGCAAACGCGCGCCGGCGAGTCTGTATGAGACTTTAGGCAAAAGGCGGCACGCACGTTTGGACGCCGGAGATTCCTACTAACGCGAAACATCCCTTTTCCGAGCCGGAGAGGTTCTTTTGGGTTCGGGTGTCACGCTGCCAATTTTCTTATTAACTATCTATTATAGAGGTTTAAGAATATTTGGCAGCGTGACACCTCCGGTCCCCTTACTCAAGCCTCCGGCTAGACATGAAAGGAAAGCGAAGGGTCGGGGGGCGTACTGAAACATTCAGCATCCTTCGTCCTGCGCTTCCGGTCCCGGCACCGTTGCTGCCGCTCCCGGTCCATTCGCCGGCTATAATCCCCAGCCGGATCAGCCACACCGGCTTGTGCCGCTGCCTTGCGCAGAACAACGTCGCTGACCTTCTTGCAGTTGAACACTTGCGGGCACGAGGAGCACTCTGGCGACATAGGCTCGTGTGTATAGTGCACACCGAAGCACGTCGGCCAGAGTTGTGAGGGCGAAAGCGGCATCCGAGCATCGTCATCAAGCGGATGATCCCGGAGGTCAGCCTCCACGATCTCCATCACATATTCGAATTGCTCTTCAGGGATGATTGCTTTGAAAAGATCAATCGGCACCTGCTTCCTCTCATACGTAAACATACGAATAGCGCGGTGAAGCGGCATGTGGGTCCGTGCCACGTAGTCGAGAGCGAAACGTCTGAAGTCGTCCTGGGCAGCCATTCCACGATAGTTTGCGACCAGATAAGCAGGATGGACGACACGCGTGAGGCCACTGGCCAGAAGCTCGTTCCAACGCTGCTTGACATACTCGACGAACAGAGGCGCTGACTTCTCATTTCCGTGTAGTTGGTTCGGTCGCGGGAGCGCCTTACGCTTGTTTCCTCGACTCAGCGCGAAATCGAACGCAGCTTCGATATACACGGGATACGACATACCAAATTCGTCTGCGCGCTGTCTGGCAGCAACCAGTTGGCTTCGTTCTCGGGGATTGGTTGCGAGCGTCTGAGTATTCAGACCGTTCACGTTTCGAGCGAGGTCTATATCAACCCCCTGCGCGATCTTCCCGCGATAGACATCCTGATAGGCCCGCTGGAAAAGTCGATTAGCCTGTTTCGGCGACAGAAAGCGATAATCGAACCATTTTGTTGTCGTGAGCCTTCGCTCATCCGCAAGCACCTCGGAGGAATGCTGCTGGATCGTTTCAATCAGTGACGCGATCCGGATATGTTCGGGTGGTTTTGAATTTTGAGGCATGACTAATCCTTCGCGCTGGAGGCGCGTTGTTCGAGATCGGTTGGGGGGCAGGACGCAGAGATCGTTACTTCTGGTGATATAGCGAAATCGAAATCGCTTACGCCGAGGTTCTCAAAATCAGTTGCGTAGGTGGCAATCAGGAATCTTTCCTGCGGCTGAACAAACCGGAGGAGGCGATCTTCAGCGTCGATGAATAGTTTTCCGTCCAGGCCATGCGGAAAATGCTGATTTCCTCATCAAAAAACCGGAAATCCTGCTGTTCGCGTCAATTTATGGCAAAGCTAGGGGAAAGAATTCTCTTATCTGGGGCAAGAGAATGCGCGTATTGCCGTCGGGATAGCGGCACTTCTGCCGGCGCCTTTCGTCTCCGAAGAATCGCAAAGGTTGGCAGAACGGAAAGCTTTTAGACAGGAGAGGTGGTCACAACGCCAGGAAGTCGGTGGCGACCCGAAGCATCCCCTTCGATGATACGGGTTTCTCTAGGACTTCGCTTGACGGCAAAGACATGAACTGCACCCGCCCGAGGGATCATCGGCGAGCGCGGCACGCCCCTCAACTTTGGTAGCTCAATCTACCCGAGGCGAGCGACAAGGTCGTCAGCAGAGAGATGGGTATATCTCTTCAGCATCCTCAGCTCCTTATGACCGGAGATGGTGCTGACCTCGATCATGTTTAGCCCACGCTCGAACAGGCGGCTGACGCCTTCATGACGTAGATCGTGGAAGCGCAGCGCTTTGACGTTCGAGCGGACGAGGAGGCGGCGCCACGCTTGTTCGAGCGCGCCCGGCTTCGCAGGGAACACAGTAGATTGATCTACCTCTGCGCGCCCCTTCCATTCCGTCAGAGCATCAAAGGCACGCTGGGATAGAGGCACCTCACGCCCGGATCCGTTCTTCGTCATCGTCAACGTGATCACCCGGCGATTGTGCGAGATGTCGGACCACTTGAGTCCCAATATCTCCCCTCGGCGCATCCCGGTCTCGATAGCGAGGATGAGCAGCGTCCGGAGATATGGAATCTTGCCACCATCGCAACCATCGAGAAGGCGCTGCTCCTCGTCACCGGTCAGGCGTCGGCTACGCTCGTTCTGGATGACAGGACGGCGCACCAGCTTCACGACGTTCCTGGCGAGCGGCAAACCCCAGTCGCGGATGGCGACCTCGATAACGTGGCTGACAATAGCAAGCTCTCGGACCGCGGTAGATGGAGCTACCAATCGAAGCCGCTCGTCACGGAATGACGCGATGTCCTGTTGAGAAAGCCCGACCATCGTCCGGTAGGCAAGCTCATGACGGCGGAGCACATCGATCCGCTGGATCTCCTGGGTGGCACCACGTTTCGCTGGCGAAACCTCGCGCTGATAGCGCTCCAATAGTTCGCCGAGGGTGGTAGTTTCGAGGATCCGCGTATCCGGAGCGGCACCGAAGCGATCGACCTGGGCCTCCAGATCGCGCGCCCACTTCTCGGCTTCGAGCTTGGTGTCGAAAGACTTGCAGCGGGGCTTCATACCGCGCCGACGCACCTGCGCTTGCCAGCGTCCTCTGAGTTTGCGGATCGTCGCCATGTGACCTCCAATCGATGTTGAAGGTCACGCGTAGGATGCCCCGAGAGGGGTGCCAAGGATTGTCCCGGCACCGCCTATCCGATCTGTCGAGTGAATGAACGGACACAGTGATGCTGAAATTAGACTAGGACGAGCTATTGCCCTCGCCGCGGTAGTCGATGACTCGGCACACCACAGCCACATATCCTGTGGCGTCGTCTGCAAATGCTATCCCGCACATCTGTGTCCAGAAGGTGGTGCCCGCGCTTCAAAGCGCCGACCGACATCCGGAGAGGTGGCAGAGTGGTCGAATGCACCGCACTCGAAATGCGGCATACCTGCAAGGGTATCGTGGGTTCGAATCCCACCCTCTCCGCCATAAGTTTCCAATAGATCGATATTTCCGAACGAGACGGGACGGCTTTCCGATCCGTTGCGCGAGTCTGGCGCTCGATCGGTGCGAGGGCTACACTGCTGCCGACGAGAACCGATGCGCAGCGAGGTGATGCCATGGCGATGTTCACGGTCACGACCGGCATTGAAGTCGAAGCGGATACCGCCGAGGAAGCCGCGCTGATGATGTATCGCGAACTCAGCAGGGACCCTGTGCCGGTCACCTATCGGGTCACCGACGCGAAGAACATGACGACGGAGCTGGTGCTCGATCCGGAAAAGGCGGAGGAATACGCGCTGACCGATCACACGGCGGATCCCGGCAACTGGTGAAGGGTCTTCATCGGCTGTTCCGATGGCGATGGGTGTTCTTCATCCGCCTTTTGCGGATAGACGCTCTTCACGCGTGGCGATTGCCGTCTTTCAAGCCTGCACCTCGAATACCATGTTGAACGGCGTTTCCGTTGCCCGGCGGAAACGGGTGAAGCCCGCATCGAGCGCGACCTTGCGAAGGCGCAGCTCTCCTGCCTGTGCGCCAAGCCCGAGTCCCACGTCCTGGGAGAGCGAGGCGGGCGTGCAGATCATTGTCGATGCGCCGTAATAGACGCGGCCGACCGGGTTGAGATTGTCCTTGAGATGATCATGCGCGAAGGGTTCGACGATCATCCATGTTCCGTCCGGGGCGAGCGTTTCCCGCACGTGCCGTCCGGCGCCCACCGGGTCGCCCATGTCATGCAGGCAGTCGAACATCGCGATCATGTCGTAGTCGCGGCCCGGAAACTGCGCTGCCGCGCTCTGCTCGAAGGTGACCCGATCGGCCACTCCGGCCTTTTCGGCCGCTGCCCTTGCCCTTTCGATCGAGGGGCCGTGATAGTCGAAGCCGACGAATCGCGACGCCGGATAGGCCTGTGCCATCAGGATGGTCGATGCGCCATGGCCGCAGCCGACGTCGGCGACACCGGCGCCTGACCTGAGTTTTTCCTCGACGCCGTCGAGGGCCGGAATCCATTCGGTCACCAGATGGCTGTTGTAGCCGGGACGGAAAAACCGTTCGGTTCCGCGGAAAAGGCAGGTGCTGTGCTCATGCCAGCCGACGCCCTTGCCGGTGCGGAACGCATCGGCGACCTTCGGTTCGTCCACCCACATGGACTGGACGACCTCGAATGCGCCGACGAAAAAGGCCGGGCTGTTCTCTTCGGCAAACACCATCGCCTGCTCCGGCGTCAGGCTGAAACGGTTCGTTGCTTCGTCATAGTCGATATAGTCAGCGGCGGCCTGAGCGCTGAGCCATTCCTGCAGGTAGCGCTCCTTCAGCCCGGTTTTCGCCGCAAGCTCCCGGGCGTTTACCGGCTCGCCATCGGCCATCGCCCTGAAAATACCCACCTGGTCGCCGAGCACGACCAGGGCGCCCGTTACCGCGGCGCCGATATCGCCGACGAGGCGGCCGACGAGCGCGTCGAGTTTCTGCATATCCGGTTCACGCATGGAAGCCTCCCATGGCCAGGACAGATTCTTAATTTTAGGATAATTGAATATAACATCAATCGAGACCGGTGGTCCAGCGCGCCGCGCGGGCAGGGGTCTCGCGCACGAGATACGGAGCCGGCACATTTCATGGAGATTTGCCGCCGCACCCGCATGGACTTGCCACACTGCCTCGTGGCATAGGGCGCGGGACACGACGAGGCTTCCTTCCATGATCCGCATCGAGAATATCAGCAAGTCCAACAGCCACCGCATTCTCTATATCGAGGCCTCCGCCGCGCTGAACCGCGGGGAGAAGATCGGGCTGGTCGGACCGAACGGGGCGGGCAAGACGACGCTCTTCCGCATGATCACCGGGCGGGAGCTACCGGACGAGGGGCAGGTTTCCGTCGAGAAGCATGTCTCCATCGGCTATTTCAGCCAGGATGTCGGCGAGATGGCGGGGTGCAGCGCGGTCACCGAGGTGATGGACGGGGCGGGGCCGGTGAGTTCCGTCGCGGCGGAGCTGCGCGAACTCGAGGCGGCGATGGTCGATCCCGACCGGCTGGACGAGATGGATGCGATCATCGAGCGCTACGGCGAGGTGCAGGCGCGCTACGAGGAACTCGACGGCTACGGACTGGAGAGCCGGGCGCGCGAGGTGCTGGCCGGCCTCAGCTTCAGCCAGGAGATGATGGACGGCGACGTCGGCAAGCTTTCGGGCGGCTGGAAGATGCGCGTGGCGCTTGCCCGCATCCTGCTGATGCGGCCCGACGTCATGCTGCTCGACGAGCCGAGCAACCATCTCGACCTCGAAAGCCTGATCTGGCTGGAGCAGTTCCTAAAGGGCTATGACGGCGCGCTGCTGATGACCTCGCACGACCGCGAGTTCATGAACCGCATCGTCAACAAGATCATCGAGATCGATGCCGGCTCGCTGACCACCTATTCCGGCGACTACGGCTTCTACGAGCAGCAGCGCGCGCAGAACGAGAAGCAGCAGCAGGCGCAGTTCGAGCGCCAGCAGGCGATGCTCGCCAAGGAGATCAAGTTCATCGAGCGCTTCAAGGCGCGCGCCTCGCATGCCGCGCAGGTGCAGAGCCGGGTGAAGAAGCTCGACAAGATCGAGCGCGTCGAGCCGCCGCGCCGGCGCCAGACGGTGATGTTCGAGTTCCAGCCGGCGCCGCGCTCGGGCGAGGACGTGGTCAGCCTCAAGAATGTCGGCAAGGCCTATGGCAGCCGGGCGATCTACGAGGATTTCAGCTTCCTGATCCGCCGCCGGGAGCGCTGGTGCGTGATGGGCATCAACGGCGCGGGCAAGTCGACGCTGCTGAAGCTCGTCGCTGGTGCCGCGGCGCCGGACGCCGGCAGCGTGACGATCGGGGCGAGCGTCAAGGTCGGCTATTTTGCACAGCATGCGATGGATCTCCTCGACGGCGACCTGACCGTGTTCGAATGGCTGGAGGCGGAGTTTCCGCGGGCGGGGCAGGGGCCGCTGCGCACGCTGGCCGGCTGCTTCGGCTTTTCCGGCGACGACGTGGAGAAGAAGTGCCGGGTGCTTTCCGGCGGCGAGAAGGCGCGACTCGTCATGGCGGCGATGCTGTTCGATCCGCCGAACTTCCTCATCCTCGACGAGCCGACGAACCATCTCGACCTCGACACCAAGGAAATGCTGATCAAGGCGCTGTCGGAATACGAGGGTACCATGCTCTTCGTCTCGCACGACCGCCATTTCCTCGGCGCGCTGTCGAACCGGGTGCTGGAACTCAACGGCGACGATATCCACCAGTATCCGGGCGGCTATACCGAATATGTCGCCCAGACCGGGCATGAGGCGCCGGGCCTCGCAAGCTGACCTGTCGCCGCCGCCGTGATTGCGTTATGACGGGCGCATCGGCGGCGATGTGGCGGTGGACCGCTCTATCGAAATGTCAGTGCGCGGGAACAGGATGGCAAAGCGGATCGGGATCGTCGGCGGCGGGCCGGCCGGGCTGATGGCGGCAGAGATGCTGTCCGCGCGCGGCCATGCCGTGACGGTGCTGGAGGCGATGCCGACGGTCGGGCGAAAGTTCCTGCTGGCCGGCAAGTCGGGCCTCAACATCACCCATTCCGAACCCTATGAGCGCTTCGCCACCCGTTTTGGCGCGGCGAACGGGCATCTGCGCGCGGCGCTCGATGCCTTCCCGCCGGACGATCTGCGGGATTGGGCATCCGGGCTCGGCACGCAGACCTTCGTCGGATCGTCCGGCCGGGTGTTTCCGACCGTGATGAAGGCCTCGCCTTTGCTGCGCGCCTGGCGGGCGCGGCTGGAAGGGCAGGGGGTCGATATTCGCGTGCGCCATCGCTGGACGGGCTTTACGCCGGAAGGGCTGGCGATCGAGACGCCCGGCGGTGCGGTGACGATGGCCTTCGATGCGATCCTCCTGGCGCTCGGCGGGGCGAGCTGGCCGCGGCTCGGCTCGGATGCCGCCTGGGTCGGTGCGCTTGCGGAAAAGGGCGTCGCTATCGCGCCCTTTCGGCCGGCCAATTGCGGTTTTGATGTCGATTGGCCGGCGTTCTTCGTGGAGAAATTCGCGGGCGCGCCGGTCAAGGGCATCACGGCGCGCTCGGCGGCCGGGACGATCCCCGGCGAATTCGTCATCTCGGCCTCGGGCGTCGAGGGCAGCCTGATCTATGCCCATGCGGCTGCATTGCGCGATGCGCTGGAGGAAGCCGGGACGGCGATCCTGACGCTCGATCTCGCGTCGGGCCGCACGGTGGAGCGGCTGGCTGCGGATCTCGCCCGTCAGGGCGGCAAGGCGAGCTTTTCCACCCGGCTGCGCAAGGGCGCCGGGCTCGACGGAGTGAAGGCGGCTCTGCTGCGGGCCTGCATTCCCGATGCGGGTGCACTTGCTCCCGCGGCTTTGGCAGCGGCGATCAAGGCGGTGCCGCTCCGCCCCGTGCGCCCGCGGCCGATTGCCGAGGCGATCTCGTCGGCGGGCGGCGTGAGGTTCGACGCTATCGACGAGGGCTACATGCTGAGGGCGCTGCCCGGCGTCTTCGTCGCGGGCGAGATGATCGACTGGGAAGCGCCGACCGGCGGCTACCTGCTGACGGCGTGTCTTGCCACCGGCCGTGCGGCCGCGCTCGGAATGGATCGCTGGCTATCCGATAAGCGATAGCCCGTATCAGGCGCGCTTCGCCCGTGCCGGCATGTGGCTGAGCGTGGCGGCGGCGTCCTTCAGGCAGGCGAGGTAGCGGTCGCGGTTGGCAAGGCCGTCGGCGCGCGGGGCGACGAGGCAGAGCGTCGCCACGGCATGGCGCTCCTCATCCATGACAGGCACGGCGAAGCAATGGGTGAAGCTGTCGACGATGCTGTTGAAGGTGAAGAAGCCGTCGGCCGACGATTGCCGCACCTCCGCGAGGAATGCCTGCGGATCGAGCCATTCGCCGCTCGGCAGGCGGAAATCCTCCGGCGGGATGAAGGCGAGGATCTCCGCATCCGTCATATGCGCGACCAGCAGCCGGCCCGAGGCCGTCCACGGGATCGGCACCGACTGGCCCATGTCGGTGGAGATGCGGAAGGGCCGGGCGCCCTCGCGCATGCGCACGACCGTATATTTGTTGCCGTCCAGCATGCAGAACTGCGCGGTTTCGCGCGTCTCGTCGGCGAGCCGGTCGAGCGCCGCTTCGCATTCGCGGGTGAAGTCGAAATGGTTCTCGTAGGCCGCGCCGAGGAAATAGAGCTTGCGGCCGAGATAGACGCGGCCCTCGCCACCGGTGAATTCCAGGATGCCGTTGCGCAAGAGGAGATTCACCAGCTCGTAGACCGATGAGCGCGGCGCGCCGATCTGCGCGGCGATCTCGTTCGGCTTCAGCGGCTGGCGCTTCTGGCGCAGGAAATCGAGGATCTCGAAGGCCCGGTCGAGCCCTCTCGCCCGCTTGCCGCCTGCTTCGTCCGCAATCGCATCCATGCCTGTCCATCCTCTTTTGTCGCGCCAGCTTGTCACGCCGGCCGCAGCATCTGTCAATCCGCTCGTTTCCGGCCCCTGCCAGGGAAATTTTCGCCCCCCTCTTGCGGGGCGGAAAAATCGGCATAAGATCGCGCCGTCCGCTATAAAGATCATATGTACATTATATTGGACATAAACGGATGGCAAGCCCGTTCCTGCTGCCGCACAAAAAGGGGATCGACATGAACATTTCCAAGCACCGCCCGTCCGCCTCGCTGCGCAGCCGCCTTCTCGCGGGTGCCGCTGCCGCCGCGGCTCTCCTCGTCTTCGGCGCCGGCACGGCGTCGGCCGCCGCCAACTGCATCAAGGGCGATCGCAAGGCGCCCTACACGATCGGCTGGGCCAACATCTATTCGGTGCCGACCTGGATGAAGCAGACCGAAGGCACGATTGCCGCCGAGGTCGAGACGCTGAAGAAGGACGGCCTCGTCAAGGACCTGATGATCACGGACGCGCAGGGCAACGCCCAGACGCAGATCCAGCACATCCAGTCGATGATCGACGCCAATGTCGACGCCATCGTCGTCATTGCCGGCTCGTCCAACGCGCTCGACCGCGTCATTTCGGATGCCTGCGACAAGGGCATCGCGGTCGTGAATTTCGACAGCCTCGTCAACACCGACAAGGTGACGGCGAAGATCAACACCGATTCCAGTGAATGGGGCGCGGGCGCCGCCAAGTGGCTTGCCGACCAGCTCGGCGGCAAGGGCAAGATCATCGTCATGAACGGCCCGGCCGGCATCTCGGTCAGCGACGACCGCCGCAAGGGCGCCCAGCCGGTGCTCGACGCCAATCCGGGCCTCGAGATCATCACTGAGACGAACACCGAATACAATGTCGCCCCGGCGCAGGAGGCGATGACGAGCCTGCTCTTCGCCAATCCGGAGATCGACGGCGTGCTCTCGCTCGGCGGCGCGCTTTCGGCCGGCTCCGTCATGGCCTTCGACCGCCAGGGCCGCGAGCAGGTTCCGATCACCGGCGAGAATGCCCGCCAGTTCCTGGAACTGTGGAAGGAAAAGGGCCTGAAGGGCTGGGCGACGATGCAGCCGAACTGGCT
>Ga0153917_1000400_pt1 | contig 30146 bp, 27 predicted proteins | sample TSFL001MetaG_FD_104695 | JGI IMG/M metagenome (GOLD analysis project Ga0153917, IMG submission 104695) | Attine ant fungus gardens microbial communities from Florida, USA - TSFL001 MetaG | ecosystem: Host-associated > Fungi > Mycelium > Unclassified | place: USA: Florida, Paynes Creek Historic... | reverse complement strand
GCTCGACCTGCGCAACCGCGACAGGAAGCTGAGTTCCGTCGCGCTGCTGCATGAAGACGACGGAGGGGAATGGGCAAAATGGTCCGTCGCCGCACGGATCGCCCTTGAGGGCAACACCCGTGTCCGGGTGAACTCAGTGGCGCAGGCGATCGCTTCCGCCGTTCAGGGGCGCGGCGTGGCGCTGGTCTCGGATGTCCTGACGCGAAGCTATCTGAGCGAAGGGCGGCTTATCCAGCCGTTTTCCACCACGATCAATGCGGCGCGGGAATATTACATCGTCTGCCCGGTCGATCGTGCAAACGACCCCGTGCTGCGCGCCCTGGCCGACCGCGTGGTCGAGCAACTACGGCCGGGCCGCGACCAGAATGCCTGATCCGTTGAACATCAATTGAGGGAAGAGACTGATGGCGCTGCCACCCCTTCATGCACTTCGCGTTTTCGAAAGCGTCGCGCGGCTTGGCAATGTCAGCGCGGCGGCGGCCGAGCTGCATGTGACGCCGGGCGCCATCAGCCAGCAGATCCGCGCGCTCCAGGTGACGCTCGGCGTCGATCTCTTTCAAAAACGCGGCCGGCAACTGGCTTTGACGCCGAGCGGGAGCCAACTCCAGCGCTCCGTGGCCAGCGCCATGGAGGCCATCCACACCGGCGTGCGTCAGCTGTCGGCGCATAAATATGGCGGAGCGCCAAAGCGGGCCCTGACCATCTCCATCCCGCAGGTACACGGCGTTGCCTGGCTTGCCACCAGGCTTTTCACCTTCATGGCTGAAAGCCCGAATTTCCAGCTGAAGGTTTTGACCTCTAGCCATTTCCACGGCGTCGACTGGCGCAGGACCGATGTCGCGATCATCTACGGCATGCCGCCATGGCCGGGCTTCTGGTGGCGCCTGCTGCACGGCATCCACATGACGCCGGTTTGCAGCCCGCAACTCCTGCGCGGGCCGAACGCCATCCGCCAGCCCTCGGACCTCGCCTTTCATCGGTTACTACATGAGGACGACGGCTCGCAGTGGCGACGCTGGCAAGCCGAAGCAGGCATTCCCTATGCCGGCGAGTCCGACGTGCATTTCGACGACTTCGGTATTGTACTCCAGGCAGCTAGAGATGGCTTTGGCGTAGCGCTTAGCGATGAAGTGGTGTCGGCACGCGATCTCGACGAAGGCCGGCTCGTGCAGCCGCTCCGCCTGATCGTGCCAGCTCTTCACAACTACTATTGCATCTGCCCCGACGCGAAGCGCGAAACCGCCGAGGTCAGTTCCTTCATCGACTGGCTCATCGAGGAAGCGGCCTCGCCGTTGGGGCCGCGGGACGAAACAAAAAATCCAGCTAACCAAAGCTCTTGAAGGGACACGAGCTACCGCCCGACTGACTGGCGTCGAATCACCCGGTTGGCAATGAGTCTGGCCATTCCTGCGCGCCATGTAGGACGCGAAGAATAAGTATGTCGTTTCGGTAACGGTATACGCAGGACACGCACCGCATCGGATACCGTAAGCCCCATGCTCTCAAGCACGGCGGAGGCACGATCGCGGACTTCAGAATCAATGCGTGTTTGGACAAGTGCCTTTGACGATATAATCAACCTCTCAGCAAGTAACCTGGCTTAACCGGCCGCATGAGCCAAATGGAAGCTCCGATATCGACCATTCTTTCGTGCGATGAGTTCGGCATGATTGCCGCTCTCGACGATGCGGCCGTCATCGACGACGAGGATGCGGTCAGCATTGGCGATGGTCGCCAGGCGATGCGCAATGACCAGCGTCGTGCGTCCGGCCGAAAGCTCGGCCAGCGACTGCTGGATCGCCCGCTCCGTCTCCGTATCGAGTGCCGAGGTCGCCTCGTCGAGGATCAGGATCGGCGGGTTCTTCAGGAAGATGCGCGCGATCGCCAGCCGCTGCTTCTGTCCGCCCGAAAGCTTCACGCCTCGCTCGCCGATGACGGTATCAAGGCCGTCGGCGAGATTGGCGATAACGTCGTCGAGACGGGCGCGCCGCGCCGCATCCAGAATCTCCGCTTCCGTCGCGCCGAGCCGGCCATAGGCGATGTTCTCGCGCACCGTGCCGGCAAAGAGGAACACGTCCTGCTGCACGATGCCGATGTTCGAGCGCAGCGACCGCAGCGTCATGTTTCTGATATCGACGTTGTCGACGGCGATGGCGCCTGAGGTGATCTCGTAGAAGCGCGGCAGGAGCGAGCAGATCGTCGTCTTGCCCGCACCGGAGGGCCCGACGAAAGCGATGGTCTCGCCGGCCTTGATCGAGACGTTCAGCCCGTCGAACACGGTTTTGTCGGCGCTGTAGCCGAAGGCGACGTCGCGATAGTCGATATCGCCGCGAAGACGGCCGACATCCACCGCGTCGGTCCGGTCCATGATGTCGGGTTCTGTGTCGAGGAACTGCGTGTAGCGCGTGAAGCCGGCTATGCCCTTCGGATAGGTCTCGATGATCGAGTTGATCTTGTCGATGGGCCGGAAGAACACGTTGACGAGCAGCAGGAAGCCGACGAAACCGCCCGCCGAAAGCGCGCCGCGCGTGACGAACCACGCCCCCGCCAGCATCACCACCACCTGCACGAAACGCATGGAGAGATAGGAGAGCGAGGCGGAAGCCGCCATCACCTTGTAGGCTTCGAGCTTGGTGACGAGATAGTTGTGGTTGCTTTCGGCGAAGAGCCGGCGCTCGTGGTCCTCATTGCCGAAGGCCTGCACGACGCGGATGCCGCCGACATTCTCCTCGATGCGGGCGTTGAAATCGGCGACTCGGCCGTAGAGTGCGCGCCAGGTGGTGGTCATGCGCGATCCGTAATGCGTCGTCACGAAGGCGGTCAGCGGCACGATGACCGCGGTGATCAACGCCAGCGGCACATGCACCCAGAGCATGAGGATGAAGGCGCCGATCAGCGTCATGATGGCGATGAACAGGTCTTCCGGGCCGTGATGGGCGACCTCCCCGATCTCCTCGAGATCCTTGGTGAGCCGCGCCACGAGATGGCCGGTCTTCTGGTTGTCGAAATAGCCGAAGGAGAGCTTTTGCAGGTGGTCGAAGGCCTTGCGCCGCATCTCCGTCTCGATGCGGATGCCGAGCATGTGCCCCCAATAGGTGACGATGACCTGCAGGCCCGCATTGATGAGGTAGATGAGAAGGAGGCCGACGGCGGCGAGCGCGATAAGATCGAGCCGTCCGGTCGGCAGCAGGCGGTCGATGAACAGCGTCACCGCGACCGGGAAGGCCAGTTCCAGAAGCCCCGCCACCACGGCGGAGGAGAAATCCAGCACGAACAGGCCACGATGCGGACGGTAGTAGGACGCAAAACGCTTCAGGACGCGCATCATCGGAGTGTCATCCCGATATCGGCTGGGATAACAAATCGCTCCGTTTCTCCCATACCTGTTTCATTCCCCGGTCGGCTTGCGTTGTTCCGCCGCCCCTTCGGCACGACCATGGGCGTTCCGGAGACTGGATCGTCAATAACGATGGAAGCCAGTCCGAAGACAGCCTGCACGAGCTGTTGTGTAACGACGTCCTGCGGCGGACCTTTGGCAACGATGCCACCGTCCTTCATGGCAATGAGATGGGAGGCATAGCGACAGGCGTGATTGAGGTCGTGCAGGACGGCGACTATGGTTCGGCCTCCGGCATTGAGGTCAGCCAGCAGGTCGAGCATTTCAATCTGGTGGGCGATGTCGAGGAAGGTCGTTGGTTCGTCGAGCAGCAGGAGCGGCGTTTCCTGAGCGAGCACCATCGCGATCCACACACGCTGACGCTGGCCGCCGGAGAGTTCATCGACAAGACGGTCCGAGAGGTCGGTTACATGTGTCGCCGCCATCGCCGCGGTGACAGCGGCCTCATCCTCAAGCGACCATTGCCGGAGGAAGGACTGATGCGGGTAACGTCCCCGCGCCACGAGATCGGCAACAGTGATGCCCTCAGGCGCGGTGGCGCTTTGCGGCAGGAGACCGAGCCGACGTGCGACATCCTTTGACGACCGCGCGCTTATGGGTTTGCCATCGAGGATAACGCTGCCATGCGCGGGGAGAAGCAACCGCGACAGGGCGCGCAGCAAGGTTGACTTGCCGCAGGCGTTCGGCCCGACGATGACGGTGAAGGACCCGTCGGGAATGGTAACGGAAAGGTTCCGCGAGATGGTGCGCTCCTCATAGCGGAGCGTGAGGTCTCGGGCGTGGAGACGGTCGGTCTTCATGTGCGGCCCTCCCGGATGATGAGCCAGAGGAAATAGAGGCCGCCAATGCTGACGGTCATGACACCGACGGGCAACTGGGTGGAAAAGAGATGCTGGGCGGCCCAGTCGACGGCGAACAGCAGGACACCGCCCATCAGCGCCGAAGGCAGAAGCACCACGCCCGCCGACCGTGTCAGCCGACTTGCGATCTGCGGAGCGGCAAGGGCGATGAAGACAATGGGGCCGGTAGCGGCCGTGAGTGTGGCCGTAAGCGCGACGCCGAGCACCATCAGGCAACGTCGAACCCGGTTGGCATGCACGCCGGAGGCCATGGCCGTGTCGTCACCCATCTCGAGTTGACGCATTGGCCGCGCGAGGAACAGCGTTGGCGGTACGATAAGACACAGGACGAAAATGACAGGGGCGAGTTGCTTTGTCCCGAGGCCATTCAACGAGCCCGCGCCCCAGACGGCGGCGCCGAGCGCCACGGCATTGAGCGGGCCCGCGGCGGCAAATGAAATGACAAGCCCCAGCGCGATGAACGGTGCGGCGGTGGCGATGACCCCATAGCCCGGCGTCACCGATTGCGCTTCGAGCTGCGGCTGCTGTTCATTCATCATCGCCGACCCTCGCGGATAAGGAGCCATAGGAGATAGAGCCCGCCAACGCTGATCGTCATGATGCCGACGGGGAGCTGGCGGCCGAAGGCGTGCTGCGCCGCTGCGTCGGCTAAAACCAGCAGGACCGCGCCGGCAAGTCCCGGGGCAAGCAGCCCGACGCTGGAAGCACCGACGAGACGCCGCGCAATCTGCGGGGCGCATAGCGCAATGAAGGAGATCGGCCCGGCCGTTGCGGTGGCAAGCGCCGTCAGCGCCACGCCGAGCAGCATTAGCAGGCCGCGCGTGCGGCGAACGGTGACGCCGGACGCGAGGGCGACATCATCCCCCAGTTCCATCTGGCGCAGCGGGCGGGCGAGGGCCGCGAGGGGAAGGCAAAGCAGGCAGAACAGCACGGCGGAGGGGCGTAGCTGCTCGAAACCCAGTCCGTTCAGCGATCCGGCAGCCCAGAATGCCGCGCCCATCGCCATTTCCAGATCCGCCTTCTGGATCAGCCAGGCATTGAAGGCCGACAGCATGGCGGATGTGCCAATCCCCACGACGATCAGACGGAAACCCTGCTGGCCCGTCGTGCCGGCGAGCACATAGACCAGTATTGCCGTGACGATGCCGCCGCCGAGGGCACCGAATGCCGTCGCGTAATATCCGCCTGAAAAAAGCAGAAGCACCACCAGCGCGCCGGTATGCGAACCCGCGGCGAAACCGATAATATCAGGCGAACCCAGGGGATTGCGTGTCAGCGATTGAAAGATCGCGCCGCCAAGGCCGAGGGCCGCGCCGAGAAGCATCGCGAGCAGCATGCGAGGCAGGCGCCATTCGAGAATGATCATCCTGGTCTTGCCGGTTGCCTGCCCGGACAGCGCGTTGAAGACATCCGCCGTGCCGGTATTGAAGCGCCCCGCCGTCAACGAGAGAAATGCAAGCAGGAGAAGCAGCGCTGTGAGTGCGAGGCACACGGCCAGCGTCCGCGTCCGGATACGGAAGGAGACCTGCTGGCCGGCATTGCGGCCGTGCGGCGGGAAACGATGGGTCAGCGCTTTCAAAGGGTCTTCGTCCTTGCGCTGCGAGCCAGCATGATGAGAACCGGTGCACCGAGAAATGCCACGACGATGCCGGCATCGAGTTCATCCGGATAGATGAGCAGCCTGCCGGCGATATCGGCAGCCAGAAGAAGATTGACCGAGCAGAGCATCGTCAGCGGGATGATCCGCCGTTGATCCGATCCGACGATCCAGCGAGCGGCATAGGGCATCATCAGGCCGATGAAGCTGATCGGCCCGGTTGCGGCGGTGGCCGAGCCGGCCAGCAGCGTCACCGAGAGGATGGCAGTGATGCGCAGTCGGGACAGGTTCAATCCGAGCGCCCGCGCCGTGTCATCGCCCAGCGCCGCAGCGTTCAGCGCGGGCGCGGCGATCAGGGCAAGCAGCAAGCCGGCAACGATGAACGGCGCCACGGTCGCGGCGACGGCGAGGTTGCGCCCGGCGACGGTGCCCACCTGCCAGTGACGCAGGCTGTCGAAGGCCTGGGGATCGAGCAGCGTCACGGATGAGCCGATACCGCCGAGAACGGCCGAAATCGCGACGCCGGACAGAAGCAGCCTCACGGGCGTCGCGCCGCCGGCGCTTGCGCCGATCGTGTAGACGAGCAGGCCGGCCATGGCCGCGCCGGCGAGGGCGAACCAGACATAGGCGGTGATCGACGCGAAGGAAAATACGCCGACGGCCAGAATGACGGCAAAGGCCGCGCCGGCATTGACGCCGAGAATGCCGGGATCGGCCAGAGGGTTTCGCGTGGAGGCCTGGATCAGCGCCCCGGCCGTGCCGAAGGCCGCGCCGCAGAGAAGACACAGTATGGTTCTGGGCAAGCGGTATTGACGCACGACGATGTGGTCGGTCATGCCGGGATCGTAGTGCAGGAAGGCATCACGCACGGTGGAAACCGAAATGGGCCGCGCGCCCAGCATCAGGCTGGTGATCGAAAGGGCGACAAGCAGAAGGCCGAGGATGGCAAGAGCCAGCGGCACGGAACGCGCACGCGTCCGCCCGGCAGGCCTGCCTGGCACCAGCTGATCGCTCACGAGCGTGCCTGCCCGTGGATCCAGTAGCCGACGGTAGTCAGCTGTTCGCGCGGCAGCCCGAGCGTATCGCGGAAATGCTTCCGGCAGGCGGCGATCTCGCTTGCTTCACCGGCAACCCAGACATAGCCGGGACCATCCGGAAGGGTGATCGAGCGTGCAATGTCCGAAAGCCGGCTTGGGCGCTCGCCGTGATGCATGCTCTCATGCCAGTGGATGGTGCAGTCCGCGGTGGCGAAGTTCTGTCGGTCGCCGGCTGTCATGATCTCGACATGGGCGATGACCGGCAGACCCGCCGGCCGCTCTTCGATGATCCGGCCGACGGCCGGCAGCCCTGTCGCGTCGGCAATCAGCAGGATCCATGTACTGTCGGCCGGTGGGACGTAGCGGAACCGCGGCTTGAAGATGCCCAACCGGTCACCCGGCCGGGCGGCGCGCGCCCAGGTAGAGGCGACGCCGCCTTCATGCGAGACGAAATCGATCGTCATCTCGCCAAGCGCCCCGTCCCAGCGCCGGATAGTGTAGTACCGTCCGGGTGCGTCGGCCAGCGGCACGTTCCCGTCGGGAAAGCTCAGCCAGATGAATTCGTCCAGCCCGCCGCAACTCGCAAAATCGCGCAGTCCGTCGCCCCCGATGACGACCCGGATCATCGATGGTGTCATCCGCGCGCTGGAGAGCACGGTCGCGGCGTGAAAATCCCTTTCCTCGACCATGTTAGCGCCCCTTCGCGGCGGCGGCCGCAATGCGGTCGACGAAACCGGGGAATGCGTAGGGAATGGACAGGACGCTGACGGCGGAGGTCGCCCAGACGGAGACCGGATCGTCGAGCGGGACATAGGCGCCGCGGCGCATCGGGCCGAAGGCCTGAAGCAGCGGCTGGCTTTCCGCATCGGCGCGGGCGCCCGGCCCGTACCAGACGATCAGGACGTCGGCATCGAGGCGATCGAGGTCCTCCAGGCTGACGCCGGTTCCGTTGACGTCGGGGTCGGCCGCCATCAGGGCTTCGATGCCGGGGGCGAGGCGAAGTCCCATCGCCAGCAACTCGCGCACCCGCGGGTCGCTTGCGAAATAGACCCCGAGCGATCCTTCGCCCGGAAAATAGCTGCCGAAAATAAAGGTCTTGTCCTTGAGGACAGGATGAGCGTCGGCAAGGCCGCGCAGCTGCTTCTCCGTCGCTTCTACGAGGTCGCGGGCCTTTCCGGGCTCGCCGAGCGCTTGTCCGGTCAGTGCCATCTGCTCGCGCCAGTCGGCTCGCCACGGCGCCGAACTGTAGGCAACGGTCGGCGCGATGCTCGACAGGCGTTGCCATTCGATTTCGTTGATGCCGGTCTTGATGGCCAGGATCAGGTCCGGTTCGAGCGCGGCAATCGCCTCATAGTCGAGTTCGCCGGATTGCAGCAGTGTGGGCGTCTGCGTCCGCAGATAGGGCTCGTTCCAGGGGAGGATGCCGCTGCCGAACAGGCCGTAGCGATGCATGCCGACCGGGATGCGCCCGAGTGCGAGCACCGCATCCTCGCCGTTCCAGCCGAGGGTGACGATACGCTGCGGCTCCGCTTCGATACGGGTGGTTCCCAGCGCGTGACGGATTTCGACTGGGAAGTGGTCCGGCGCGGTGTCGAAAGCGGCCTTGACGCGGCTTGCGGCAAGCAGTCCCGCGGCGCCGACGAGAACGCCCATGAATTGCCGCCTGTTTGCATGATCTGCTGTGTTCATGGATGGCAAAAGCCAGCCGGCGTCGTCGCACGCCGGCCGGCTCCTTTCTCAGAATTTGTAGCTCAGCGAGAGGGACGCGTTGAAGGGATCGCCCCAGACGTTGCTGTAGATGTTGGTGCTGGCATAGTACTTCTTGTCGAAAAGATTGCGAATGTTGAGTTTCGCGCTCATGTTCTCGTTGAAGTCGTACTTGGCCATCAGGTCGACCACCCAGAAGGCATCCTGCTTGGTGGTGACGCCAGCGGGGAAAGTGCCGTTTTTCTGGGTATAGCTGCTCGAGCTTTCGAAGCGCGCGCCGCCGCCGATCGTCAGCTTGTCCCATTCTCCCGGCAGGCGGTAGGAGGTGAAAAGCTTCAGCGTGTTCCGCGGAATGCCGACGCTCATGTTGAAGCCGGGCGGAAGCTCGGTGCTGGTATGGGTGAAGCTTGCCTGCATCTGCCAGTCGGGCAGGATCTCGCCGGACAGTTCCAGCTCGATGCCGCGAATGACGGCGCCGTCGGCGGCCACATAGGCATCGTCGCCCGTCGGCGTCAGGTTGCCGTCGCTGACGGCGAAATTGTCCTGCTTCGTATGGAACAGGGCGACGCTTGCATTCAGCCGTTCGTCGAAGAAGGCTGCCTTGACGCCGACTTCGTAGGTGTCGCCCGTAACCGGTGCCAGGGTATGGCCGGCAACGTCCATGACCGACTGGGGCAGGAAGATGCTGGTGTAGCTTGCATAGGCCGAAAGAGTGTCGGTCAAGTCATAGACCACGCCCGTATAGGGAACCCACACGCCATTTTCCTTGATGGAGTCGGGATAGGGACCCCAGGCGATGTAGTTGTAGGTCGAATCCTGATCGTACCAGGTGAAGCGCGAGCCCAGGATCACCGAAAGATCGTCCGTCGGCTTGAGGCGCGCGGCGCCATAGGCCGAGTATTGGGTCAGGGTATATTCACGGACGCCCGTCGTTTCCCATTCCGGCTCGGGGAAGGCGCCGGTCCAGTCGAAGATGTTCGGGATGGTCGCGTCGAAGCCGGGGACGGTCCAGAGTGGGTACATGTCATAGTCCGCGCGAGTGCGGGACGCATTCACACCGAACATCAGATCGTGCTCACGACCGAGCAATTCCACGGGGCCGCTGATCTTGGCGTCCAGGCTCGCCTGCTTCGTCACGATCGGCCACTTGGCAACCCACAGGCTCGATCCCGCGCCGGTGTCCTTGTCCGCATAGCCATTGCGGCTGAACCAGCCATAGGTGCGGTCATTGTCCTCGTAGGTGTACGACGCGGTGGCGTTGAACTTCCAGTCGTTCTCGAATTCGTGGTCGAACGAGATGAAGCCGTTGTAGCGGGTGCGGTCCTGGCGGCTCCAGTTCGCCGCCGAATTGAACGAACGGTCGAACGTGGCCGGCGTGCCATCCGAGAAGTAGGCGGGCGCGCCGAAATAACCGCAAGCCCGGCATTCCTTGTTCTGATATTCGGCGCCGATAGTTAGCATAGAACTGTCGCCGATGTCCGCTTCCAGGATTCCATAAAGCGCCTGCGATTTCTGCGTCAGCCGGTCGATGTAGGATTCGCCGTCCTGCAGCACGCCGACGGCACGGCCCCTGAGGCCCCCGTCCTCCGAAAGCGGGCCTCCGACGTCGAAGCTACCGCGATGGGTGTTCCACGAGCCGGTCGTCCCTTCGACCGAAGCCTGGAAGGTGTCTGTCGGGCGCTTGCGCACCAGGTCGATGGTCGCAGACGGGCTTCCCGCGCCGTTCAGCAGGCCAGAGGCGCCGCGGACGATTTCGATGCGGTCGTAGATTTCCGTGTCCAGACTCAGCGAATTGAGGTTCTTGCTGACATTGACGCCATCGACCTGGAAGTTCTCGATCTCGAGGCCGCGCGCGAACAGGCCCTTGTCATTGTCGTCGGCGATACCCTTCTTCTTGAAGATGATGCCGGGGCTGTTGGCCACGACTTCCTCGACATTACTCAGATTCTGGTCCTCGATCCGCTGGCGCGAGACGACGGACACCGATTGCGGCGTTTCCCGGATGGAGAGTGCAAGGCCCGTCGCCGTCGACATCGACTTCGTGGTGTAGGAACCGGTGTTCTCCGTCATGACACCATCGCCCGCGACCACGATGGTTTCGAGAGCGGTGGCGCCTGCGGCATTGCCGGCATCCGTATTGGACTGGCGCGGATCAAAGACGGTCACCGCATTGTCGCCCGTGAAGCTGTAGGAGAGGCCGCTGCCGGAGAGGATCTGCTGCAGGGCGCCGGGGCGCGTGTAGGGGCCGACGGCAGCACTGGATGTCTTGCCTTCCGTCAGTGTCGCCGGATAGGCAATCTTCAGACCGCTGACGCGTGCGAAACTGGCAAGCGCACTGCTCAGCGGCTGCGACGGAATATTGTAGGTTCCCGGCTGGAGCCGGCCCGTCGTGGCCTGTTGTGCCCATGCCTGCTGGCCAGGCACCGTGTGAACCGAAGCGGCAAGCGCGACGAGTGCCGTTGCCAGCAACCTATTTTTTCCCGAAAATCTCAACTCTGAACCCCTTGACGCAAATCGGCGACAGACCCCTGTCTGGTCCGTCATGGGGTAAGACCGGAAAGATGAGAAAAAACCTCAAGCTTCACAGAAGGAAAAATTAACACTCTCATTAAGTCTATGAAATAATTGTCAAATAATTTGAGACGTGGCGAACCTTGATCGGCAGGCCGCCTTGCAGCACATCCAGCGAGCCGTTGGCGTCGCGCAGGTCGAGCACTGCATTGACCCGGAGCTTCTTGATTTGCCTGTCCGTGATGACGATGACGCCATGATGCCAGGCGCTCAGTGCCGACACGACCTCCTCCAGTGACCGGCCTTCGGCGACATATTGGCCGTCGCGCCATCCCGTCACTGCGGACACGTCCGTTTTGACCGCCGCCCCGATCCGCCCCTGACGGTCGATACGGGCGACTTCCCCTTCGCCGACATCCAGCGTGTCGCCGGAGACAGTGCTGATCCGCACGCTATGCTCGGTCACGGCAAGCTCCGCGCGGGCCTCCGGCAGATCGCGCACGATGTCGAAGGCCGTGCCCATGGCCCGGAAGGACAATTCGTCCACCATGACCTCGAACGGGCGCGCCGGATTGGCCGCAACCTCGAAGTAAGCCTGGCCCGCCCTCAGATGAACGCGCCGCATGCCATCGGAGAAATCAACGTCAATCGCCGAGCGGGCGTTGAGCGAGACGCGTGATCCGTCCGGAAGGTCGATCACCTCAAGGCTGGCCGTATCGGTGGCGTAGTCCGCCGACAGGCGATTGAGCAGGCCGGAGGACCAGAGTGCGCCACCGGCAACGCCGCTGGCGCCGAGACACAGGAACAGCGAGAGTGCGCCGCGGCGCGTCAGGCCCTGCTTCGGTGCGGCCAGCACGCGCCCGCTCCTGCGGTCGAAATGCAGGTTGCTCATGGCCGCCCAGAGCCGTTCGGCCTCGTCGGCCGCCTGTGCATGCCCGGCGTTTTCGGCACGCCAGGCCGCATAGGCGGCAGCATCTTCAGGCGTTGCCGCACCCGAATTCAGGCGAACGATCCAATGCAGCGCCTCTTCGACCGGATCGGCTTGCGTATCGGCAAGTTCATTCATCGATATATCCAGGTTCGTTTGCCCCTCTACCGGTTAAGACGGGTCACGTCGCATAAATCCACAATAGGCTCGCACATTACAGGTCCCCATCGGCCAACAGGAGGGATCGGCAATGAAGCAGGGCGCGGACGATATGTTTTTCGACCATGCTGGTGGATATGCCGAGATGCGCAGCGATCTCCAGATGAGTATATCCCTGCAGCTTGTTCATCACGAAGGCTTGCCGGCATGGCGGCGGCAGGGCGTTGAGGTAGACGGCGAGCTTGGCCAGTTCGCGCTGCATCTCCATGCGCACGGCGCCGTCATCGGCAAGATGGGCCTCATCGAGGCTGTCGAGGTCGACACGGCGCTGCCATTCACGGTTCTGGCGATCGGTGAAATCGATCGCGGCATGGCGGGTTGCGGTATAGAGATAGCTTTTCGGATGGTCGATCGGCGTGGTCGACCGTCGCGCAACGAGCTTCAGATAGGCGTCCTGAACCACTTCCTCGCCGCTGTCGCGATTGCCGACAAGCCGCGTGGCGAACCGGACGGCCTCGCGATGGTAGAGCTTGAACAGCTGATAGAGTAATGCGTTGCGGTTGATTGCCATCGTTTCCGGCAGTTCATTCCGTGGTTGCCACGCGTGAAATTCCCGCCGTGGACACAGCTGCGCCTGTCATAACCGCTCGAAGGATAAAAACAAGATAAAATAAGTCAACTTATATGACAGCGCCACGACTTGGCGAGTATTCGATCGGAGGGGGTCGAGGTATCGGTGACGGAATTTTGCCGGTCAGCTTGGTCTATCCAATTAGAGCAGATGACCTCGCAAACCATCTGCAACCCGTTCGGCGGGAGAGCACCGTTGCCCCTACGGCGTATCGTCCCCCAGTCGCGCAGATGGCCGCATGAAGATGCCCTTCCTTTGGCGGGAAACAGGCACGGCTAAACCGGCGGCGGCTTTTGCAAGCGGATTGCCAAGGCACCAAACCAATGGTCGATGACAATCGATGCCCCGCGTGCAACCCGTCAAGCCCATTGCTTCGCTGCGGCAAGGCAGAAGGGTTGAAGCGGCCCTTGGCCATCACGGTCTGTTATATATCGTCGTGACGATGGGTTATTCGGCAATCCCGCTGATTACACCGGCAAGCACGCTGACGCAGTCGCCGGATTTGACGAGGCCGGGGAAATGGCGGGCGGCGAGGATGCCGTCCATTTTCGCCCTGACTTCCAGCGGCTGCACGCCGGTGCGGCCGACGGGATAGATCCGGGCGACGACGTCGCCGTTTTTTACCGCTTCGCCGAGATCGAAGAGCGGTTCGATAAGGCCACCGTCCTCCGCGAAGGAGAAGCAGTTGCCGTCGGGCATGTCGAGCCAGGTGGTCTCGGAGGCGTCCGCCGTCCCCTTCAGGATGCCCGCCGCCTTCAACACGTTCCGGATGCCTCGCTTGGCGATGCCGGCGCTTTTCGCGGTCGCCGTGCCGCCGCCGCCGAGCTCGGTGGTGATGAAGATCTTCCCCATCTCCTCCGCCGCCGTATCGTACATGCCGACCGCGTCGATCTCCAGCATCTTCATCGACCAGGGCGCGCCGAAGGCGCTGACGAGCTCGAAGGCTTTTGCCTCCTGCGCCTTGTCCGGCAGGATATGAGCGGCGCAGAAGGGCAGGAAATCCAGCGTCTTGCCGCCCGAATGGAAGTCCAGCACGATATCGGCGAGCGGCAGCAGAACGCGCTGGAAATAGTCGGCGATCTTCTGGGTCACCGTACCGTCGGGCGCGCCCGGAAAGCTGCGGTTCATGTTGCCCCTGTCGATCGGCGAGGTGCGCGTGCCGGCCAGGAAGGCCGGGTAATTCATCGCGGGCACGATGATGATCCGGCCGGTGACCTCCTCCGCCTTCAAGGACCGGGCGAGGTCGAAGAGCGCGATCGGCCCCTCATACTCATCGCCATGGTTGCCGCCGGTGAGAAGGGCGGTCGGGCCCTCCCCGTTCTTCACCACCGTTATCGGGATCATTACCGAACCCCAGGCGGAATCGTCCCGGCTGTAGGGAAGGCGCAGGAAACCGTGCTGCACGCCCCCGGCCGAAAAATCGACCGTGGGGCTGATGGGAGATGCGCGCATGGCTCAATCCTTCACGAGAAGCTTGCGCGGCACATTGGCCAGGCACTCGACGCCGGTTTCGGTGATCAGGATGCTTTCCGTCGTCTCGAAGCCCATATCTTCGAGCCAGAGCCCCGTCATGAAGTGGAACGTCATGCCCGGCTTCAGCTCGCTGCGATCGCCGGGGCGCAGGCTCATCGTGCGCTCGCCCCAGTCCGGCGGATAGGAAACGCCGATGCCGTAGCCCGTACGATTGTCCTTCACGATGCCGTATTTCTTGAGCACGGCGAAGAAGGCATTGGCGATGTCCTCGCAGGTATTGCCGGGCCGCGCCTTCTCGAGCCCCGCTTCCATGCCCTCGAGAGTGGCCTTTTCCGCATCGAGGAAGGCCTGTGTCGGCTTGCCGAGGAAGACGGTGCGCGACAGCGGCACGTGATAGCGATGATAGCAGCCGGCGATCTCGAAGAAGGTGCCCTCGCCCGACTGCATCGGCCGGTCGTCCCAGGTGAGATGCGGCGCGGAAGCCTCGACACCGGAGGGCAAGAGCGGCACGATGGCCGGATAGTCGCCGCCGATGCCATCGACGCCGCGCGTGCCGGCATCGTAGATTTCCGCCACCAGATCGCATTTGCGCATGCCGACCTCGATCTTGTCGAAGATGCGCTCATGCATCTTCTCGACGATCCGCGCGGCATTGCGCATGTAGCGGATTTCCGTCTCGCTCTTGACGGCGCGCTGCCAGTTGACGAGCGCCGTGGCGTCGACGAAGCGGGCATTCGGCAGGTGCTTCTGCAGCGAGGCGAAGGCCGCAGCCGAGAACCAGTAATTGTCCATCTCCACGCCGATGGTCAGCTTGTCGAGGCCGCGCTCGGCGAGCTTTCCCGACAGATAGTCCATCGGGTGGCGCTCGGTGGACTGCACGTAATGGTCCGGATAGCCGATGATGTTCTCGTGCTTCAGATAGGCGGTGAGTTTCGCACCATTGGCATCCTGCCCGCGGCCGTACCAGATCGGCTCGCCCGTCGGCGGCACGACGACGCACTGGTGCACGTAGAAGGACCAGCCGTCATAGCCCGTCAGCCAGTTCATGTTCGACGGATCGCTGCAGATCAGCACGTCGATGCCCTTGGCTTCCATGGCCTTGCGGGTTTTTTGCAGACGCGCTTCATACTCCGGAAGCGTGAACTTCAGGTTCGCTTGTTTCATCGGTTTTTCCTCTATACCCGGCGAAAAGCCGGTCTCAACTCTCGAAGACCGTGCCGGCGCCCGCCCTCGCTGCACGCGCGGCGGCAAGGGTTGCGATGGCCGTGTCCTGAATGCCCGTGCCGGTCAGGTCCGCCACGGTGATCTCGTCGGGGCCGCTGCGGCCCGGCTTGCGCCCGGCGATGATCTCGCCGAGTTCGGGGAAAAGCGCGCCCTCCGTCACGAGGCCCGCTTCGATGACGTGGTGCAACTCGCCGAGCCGGCGCGTCTGCCTGAGGCTGTCGGCGACGTAGAGGCCGGCGCCGGTGATGACGGCCGGCTCGATCTCGTTCTTGTGCTCGGCATCCGAGCCCATGGCGGTGACATGCTGGCCGGGCTGGAGCCATTCGGCCTTGAGGACGGGCCTTTCCGAGGGGGTGGTGGTGACGACGATATCCGCCCCGTCGACCGCCGCCCGGCCATCCGCCACGGCGCGGACGGGAAAGCCGAGTTTCGCCGTCAGTTCCAGCGCCGCCGTTTCGGCCTTCGCCGCATCGCGCGCCCAGATGCGCGCCTCGCGGATCGGCCGGACGAGGCTCAAGGCCTCCAGTTGCAATTTCGCCTGCATGCCGGCGCCGAAAATGGCGGCGACCGAGGCGTCCGGGCGCGAAAGATGGCGGGCCGCGACGGCGCCGGCCGCGGCGGTGCGCACATCCGTCAGGTAGCCGTTGTCGAGCAGCACGGCCTGCACGAGGCCGGTCTTGGTGGAGAACAGTACCATCAGCCCGTTGGTGCTCGGCAGGCCGATCTTCGGATTGTCGAAGAAGCCGGGGCTGATCTTGATCGCGAAACCATCGAGGCCGGGCACATAGGCCGTCTTCACATCCACCTCGCCGTTCTGCTCGGGCATGTCGAGCCGCAGGATCGGCGGCATGACGACGGCCTTGGTGGCAAGCGCGTGGAAGGCGTCCTCCACGCAGGCGATGGCTTCGAGATCGAGCGAAACGATGCGCCGCAGCTCCGCCTCGGTGAGTATCTTCATCGTCGTCACGCCGCGTCCTCCCGCAACAATCCGGTCTTCCCATTGAGGACCCGCAGATGCTGGCCCATGTCCACGTTGCGGCCGGAGAGAATGACCGCCACCGGCCCCTCCAGCCGGCCAAGCCGGCCGGTGAGCAGCGCCGCGATACCGACGGCGCCGGCTCCTTCGATCACCTCGCGCTCCTCCCCATAGGCATGCCGCATGCCGGCGGCGATCTCGGTTTCGGAGAGGAGGATCACGTCATCCAGCAACGCGCGGCACATCGCGAACGTCACGGCATTGTCGAGCCCGATGCCGCCGCCCAGCGAATCCGCAAGGCTCGCGACTTCCTCGACCTGTACCGGCCGCCCAGCATCGAGGCTCGCCTTCATCGCGGCGCCCCGCTCCATGGTGAGGCCGATGACGCGAGCCCCGGGTGAACGCCCCTTCACCGCTGCGGCGACGCCTGCCGCCAGTCCTCCGCCCGAAAGCGGCACCAGCACCGTCGCCACGTCTGGCATGGCCTCGACGATTTCCAGCCCGAGCGTGCCCTGCCCCGCCACCACGGCCGCATCGTCGAAGGGCGGCACCATGACGAGGCCGTCTTCGGCGACCAGCCGGTCGACTTCCAACTGCGCCTCATCCTGCGAGCGGCCGACGATGCGGACATTCGCGCCGAGCCGGCGGATTTCCGCGACCTTGTTATCGGGCACGAGCCGCGACATGCAGATCGTCGCGACCGACCCTTCCGCCTTGGCGGCATGAGCGAGCGCGCGGCCGTGATTGCCCGTCGAGGCGGCAACGACGCCCCGCGCCCGCTCTTCCGGCGAGAGCGACAGCACCGCATTCGTCGCGCCGCGCAGCTTGAAGCTGCCGGTCGTCTGGTGATGTTCGAGCTTGAGGCCGACGGACACGCCGAAATGCTCGGAGAGCGAAGCGGAGAGCGCAAACGGCGTGCGCCGGATCCGGCCTTCGATGCGCCGGGCCGCCTGTTCGATATCCGCAAGGGTCACGGGAAGGGTCGTCATGCTTCGCGTCCCGAATAGGCGAGCGTCATCAGCCGGCCGAGCTCCGGCCGTGCCGCCCGGTCGCCGCAGAGGCGCAGGCACGCCCAGGCCGTCGCCAGGTTGCTGGTGACGACCGGCTTGCCGATGGCCGTCTCGATTTCCGCCGCGACGCCCGCCGCCCGCACAGCCGTGCATGAAATGAACAGCGCATCGCTGTCCGGCGCCATCGCCTCGCTGGCGAAGCCGACGATCTCCGCCGGGGAAATGCGCGCCATCTCGCGGTCGTCGGTCAGGCCGAGGCAGGTGAAACGGGCGATATCGAAACCGAGCCCCAGGAAATAATCGGCCATCGGCCTGCTGGTTTCCAGCGTATAGGGCGTCAGCACGGAAATGCGCCTCGCATCGAGCGCCTTGAGGCCGGCAACCGCCGCGGCCGTGGGCGTGACGACGGCCGCGCCGGGTTTTGCGGCCCGTACGGCGGCTTCCACCTGCGCATCGCCGATGACGACGGAGGCGGAGGTGCAGGAATACATGACGACATCCAGCGGCTCGTCCGGCAGGATGAGCGCGGCACCCGCCGTCAGCGAGGGCTGCATGGCACGCAGGTTTTCCGGCGTCACGGGATTGGCATAGGGGATGCGCGTCGCATAGACGCCGATCCGCTCGCTTGCCACCATGCGCTGGAAATCCACTTCCGTCGTGTGGTCGGTCGCAAGGATGATCAGGCCGACGCGCTTTGCCAGCGGCCGGTCGTCGAGCCCTGGTGCGCGCGAAGCGAGGGTGAGGTCGGGCATCCGCATCAGCGTTCCTCCAGCCGGGCGTAACGTTCTTCCAGCCAGCGCAGGAAGACGACGGAGATGAGGCTCATGATCAGGAAGAACACGCCGACCAGCGTCATCGGCTCGATATAGCGGTAGCTGCTGTTGGCGACGCTTTTCGCCTGGTTCATCAGCTCCAGCACGGTGATGGCCGAGAGCAGCGGCGTCTCCTTGAACATGGCGATGAGATAATTGGCGAGCGCGGGGATCATCGGCGGGATCGCCTGCGGCAGGATGACGTGGATCCAGGTCTGGCGCTCAGTGAGGTTCGTCGCCTTCGCCGCCTCCCACTGGCCGCGCGGCACGTTCTCGATGCCGGCGCGGTAGACCTCCGCGGCATAGGTGCCGTAATGCAGGCCGAGCCCGATGACGCCGGCCAGCAGCGCCGGCAGGCGGATGCCGATATCCGGCAGCACATAGAAGATGAAGTAGAGCTGCACGAGCAGCGGCGTGCCGCGGATGAACTCCACGATGAAGCCTGTCGTTCTTGCGACCGGCTTCGGCGCGGTCATGCGCAGGATGGCGAAGACGAGGCCGACCACGGCGGCGACGGCGGCCCCGAGCACGGTCGCAAGGATCGTGATCTTCAGGCCCTCCAGGAGGGTCGGCATGATCTGCCAGACGAAATTCCAGTCCCATTCCATCGTCAGGTCCTCACACCATCGAGGCCGCGGGTGACCCGGCGCTCCAGCCAGCGCATGCCGTAGGAAATGGCGAGCGCCATCAGGAAATAGAGCACGAGGATGGTGGCGAAGGGGATCAGCGTGCTGCCCGTCTGTGCGCGCACCACCTGCGCCTGGAAGGTCATGTCGGTGAGCGAGATCAGCGAGACGACGGCCGTGCCCTTCAGGAGCTCGATGGCATTGTTGCCGAAGGTCGGCAGCATCAGGGGCAGCGCCTGCGGCAGGATGACGTGGCGCATCGCCTGGCCCCGTGAAAGGTTGAGCGCGATGCAGGCCTCCCGCTGCTCGCGGCCGATCGCCTTGACGGCGCCGCGCACCACCTCCGCCCCATAGGCGCCGACATTCAGCCCGAGCGCCAGGACGCCCGCCTGCAGCGGCGAGAGCGTGACGCCCGCGAAGGGCAGGACGAAATAGACCCAGAAGAGCTGCACGAAGATCGAGGTTCCACGGAAGAACTCGATATAGGTCGTGGCGAGCGCCCTCACCGCCATGAAACGGCTGACACGGCCGAGGCCCGCGAGAAATGCCATGATGACGGCCAGCACCGAGCCCATGACGGTAAGCTCAAGCGTCACGAGCGCGCCTTGCAGGATCAGCCCTATATAGCCGGACCAGTCGGTCATGGTGTGTTCCAAGTTAGCGTCAACCGGGCAAAGCCCCTCATCCGTCTGCCGGCCCCTTCTCTCCGCAAGCGGAGCGAAGGGGGAACCGGCATCGTTTTCCAGATCGTCAACGACGATGGGAAACCGGAGCCGCAAATCCCTTCTCCCCGTTCACAGGGAGAAGGTGGCGGCAGCGGGATGAGGGGCGAACCTGCCTCCATCACTTCGCCGCGCAAAGCTTCTCGCGCGTCGTCGACATCGCCGCCTTGGCGGAGAAGCCGTAGGGCTCGATGATCTTGGCGAATTCACCGCTTTCCTTCAGCTTGGCGAGCTCCACGTCGAAGGCATCGCGCAGGGCCTCGTCGCCCTTCCTGAACGCCGCGCCGTCGCAATAGACCGGAGCGCCCTCCACAGGGGCGACCACCTCGATCCCGGGATCGTTCGCCTTGGCGACGAGATCGTTGATGGACAGGACCGGCAGCGAATAGGCATCGATACGGCCGTCCTGCAGCATCTTCAGGCCGCTCTGGCCATCCGGCACGACGATGACGCGGTCACGCGGCACGCCGGCTTCGAGCGCCAGCTTCTCTTCCGTGCCGCCGCCCGGCGCGCCGATCTTCGCGTCCGGATTGTCGGCGATGTCCTTGTAGCTCTTGAGGCCGAGCGGATTGCCCTTCTTCAGCGCGAAGGCCTCGGCATCGCACAGGACCGGCTCGGAATAGGCGACTGCGGCACAGCGCTCCGGCTTCATGAAGAGGCCGGCGGTGATGACATCGTGGCGGCCTGCCTGCAGGCCGGGGATCATCGCGCCGTATTCGGAAATGGAGGCGACGATATCGGCGACCCCGAGGCGCTTGAAGACCTCGCGGGCGACATCCGGGGCGGCCCCCGAAACCTTGCCGTCGGCGGCGACCGCCGTGAACGGCGGCTCATTGGCGATGGCGACGCGGGCAAAGCCCTGCGCCTTGAGCTGTTCCAGCTTGCTGTCATCGGCGGAAGCCGGCGCGGCTACCGCAAGCGCCATCAGCGCGCTCGCGCCGGCAGCCATTTTCAAAAACGTCCTCATGCTCATTGTTGCGAACTCCTCTGGATGTCTCTGGTTGTTGTTTGGGGCCTTGTTCCCGAGCGGCGACGGCCACTCAGACGCGGTGCCCGGCCGCGATGATCTTGCGCAGGAAAGTCTGCGTGCGTTCCTGCCTGGGATTACTGAAAATCTCGGCCGGCTTGCCTTCCTCGACGATCTTTCCGCGGTCGAAGAAGAGGACGCGGTCGGCGAAATCGTGGGCAAAGCCCATCTCGTGCGTGACGAGCAGCATGGTCATATCCGTCTCGGCGGCAAGCTTGCGCATGACGTTCAGCACCTCCTCGACGAGCTCCGGGTCAAGCGCCGAGGTCACCTCGTCGAACAGCATGATCTTGGGGGAAAGCGCCAGGGCGCGGGCGATGGCGACGCGCTGCTTCTGTCCGCCGGACAGTTGGGCGGGCATGTTCTTCGCCTTGTCGGCAAGGCCCACCATGTCGAGAAGCTCCATCGCCCGCTTTTCCGCCGCCGCCTTTGCCACACCCTTCGTCAGCATCGGGGCAAGCGTGACATTGTCGAGCACGCATTTGTGCGGGAAGAGGTTGAAGTGCTGGAAGACCATGCCGATCTTCTCGCGCATCCTGTGCAGGTGCCGGTCGTCGGCCGGCACGAGGCTGCCGTTCCTCGGCATGTGGTAAAGCTGGTCGCCGTCGACCTCGATATGGCCGCCGCTGATGCTCTCCAGCGTCATCAGGATGCGCAGGATCGTCGTCTTGCCGGAGCCGGACGGACCGATAAGGGCGAGCTTCTCGCCCGGCAGCACCTCCATCGACAATCCGTCGAGCACGGTCAAGGGACCGTAGCGCTTCGTGATGTTGTCGATGCGGATGATGGGTGCGGCCATGCATGTCTCTCCCTGTTGAGACAAGTGATGGCCTAACGATGCGCAGCGATCGAAATCATGTCAATCCGAATAATAATATCAGTACAATTATTCTTGAGCCGCCCAATTGGCGGGCATTATCCTCAAATCGCGAGCAACAGCGCCTCGGGGTTTCCACTGGCCAACGAGGCCAGAATGCCGAGGCCGGTGCGAAGTTCCCGCTCGGTGGTGGAACCGAGCGAGATGCGCACGGCCGGATGCCAGTGCTGGTCGCATGTGCGGAAGGAGGAGCCGGGCGCGATGGCGACGCCGCGCAGGCGGGCCTGGGAGACGAACCCCTCCTCCGCATGCCCCTCCGGCAGCGGTAGCCAGACATGCAGGCTTTGCGGATGGGCATGGTAGGGCAGGCCGGCGAAGACCTCCTCCGCGATGGCATGGCGCACCGCCAGCGCACCACGCTGCCAGTTGACGAGATCCATCGCCGTCCCGTCGCTTACCCAACGCGTGGCAATCTCGGCGATCGACGGCGTCGCCATCCAGTTGGATACGAGATGCCGGTTGGCGACGGCGGCGACATAACGGTCGGGCGCGGCGAGATAGCCGATGCGCAGGCCCGGCACCGTGATCTTGGTGAAGCTCGTGACGTAGAGCGTGCGCTCCGGTGCATAGGCGGCAATCGGCGCCGGCCGGCCTTCGACCAGCGGTCCGAGGATATCGTTCTCGATGATGGCGATGTCGTGCCGCCGCGCGACTTCCGCCAGCGCCTGTCGGCGCTCCGCGCTCATCAGCGTCGCCGTCGGATTGATGACGGAAGGTTGCAGGAAGACGGCGCGGATCACGCCCTTGCGGCAGGCCTCGTCCAGCGCCGCCGGGATCATGCCGTCATGGTCGATCGGCAGGCCTTCGAGATGCAGGCCGAGATAGGAGGACAGCGGCACCAGCGTATGGTGGCTGATCGCCTCCGTCGCAACGGTCGCGCCGGGCGGCGCCACGCTCATCAGCGCCACCGTCATGCCCGAGGTCGCGCCATTGGTGATGCTGATGTTCAGCGGCGAAATGTCGAGCCCGCAACGCGCCAGCCATTCGGCGGCAACGACCCGATGGCGCGGGAACACCATGTTGGGCCGGAAGGAAAGCGCCGAGCTCGACGGCAGGTTTTCCGCCAGCCAGCCGAAGGCTTCGCGCATGCGCTCCAGATGAAGCTGCTCGCAGACCGGCTTGAGGATGGAGAGGTCGACCAGCTCGCCGAGGCGTTCCGGCAGATAGGGCGGCTCCGGCTCCTTCGGCCGCGTCTGCACGAAGGAGCCGCGCCCGATCTCGCCCGAGATGAGGCCGCGGCGGATCAGCTCGTCATAGGCGCGGCTGACGGTCTGCACGGAGAGTTTGAGGTCGTCGGCGAGCTTGCGATGCGGCAGAAGGCGTGTACCGTTCGGCAGCAATCCTTCCTGGATGGCGCGGGCGATCTGTTCAGCAAGGGAAAGATAGGCCGGCCGGCGCAATTGGGATATATCGGGTCGCCAATTTGTCATGATTTCAACAGTGCTCAAATTCAGTTCAATTGACAATGTCAAAATGCCTTTCCATTGTGTTTTTCTCCGCTTTGACATGATCCCCGCCCGGAGGGCGCCCCGATGAAACTCGACGCCATCGACCTGCGTATCCTGGAGGCCATCCAGGAGAACGGGCGCATCACCAAGCTGGCGCTGGCGGAGAAGGCAGGCCTCTCCCCCACACCCTGCTGGCTGCGCCTTCGAAAGCTGGAGAAGGCCGGTATCGTTTCGGGCTATCATGCCCGTGTCGCCGTGCGCCGCGTGGCGCCGGTCGCCAGCGTCATGATGGAGGTGACGCTCGCCAACCACCGCCAGGCGGATTTCGAGCGGTTCGAGCGCGCGGTGGCGGCAACGCCGGAGATCGTCGCCTGCTGGTCGGTCGGCGGCGGCGTCGATTACATCCTGAAGATCATGGCCGCCGATATCGACGCCTACCAGCGTCTCGTCGACGGCCTGCTCGACCGAGAACTCGGGATCGACCGCTACTTCACCTACATCGTCACCAAGACGGTGAAGGAGGAAACGGTGCTGCCGCTGGCAACGCTGCTGCCCGTTCAGGGCCCCGAATAGAGAGATTGTCTATGGCGGCGGATATCTTTGGTCAAAGTCTCTGCCCTCGCCCCCGGCAATAGACAATCTGTCGTTCCGCCTCGGGCAGACTCCTCCCGACAACCCGAGGAGGCCGCCATGACCGCCGTATTTGCCCGCACGACATTTCACGATGCGCTTGCCCGCCTCGCCGATCCGCATCTGCTGCGCGAGCTCTCCTATGCCGGCGGCCGCTGGACTGCCGGCCGGGACGGCGCGAGCTTCAAGGTGACGGATCCCGCATCGAACGCCACGCTGGCCTGGGTTGCGGAACTCGACGCCGGGCAAACCACGGAGGCGATTTCCGCCGCCAGCGACGCCTTCCCTGCCTGGCGGGACCTGTTGCCGCAGCAGCGCGCTAGAATTCTGCGCCAATGGGGCGAGCTGATGCTCGAACATCGCGAGGATCTTGCCTTGCTGATGACGCTGGAGCAGGGCAAACCGCTGGCCGAATCCCGCGGCGAGATCGACTATGCGGCATCCTTTGTCGAATGGTATGCCGAGGAGGGAAAGCGCCTCAACGCCGAGAGCGTCACCAGCCATCTGCCCGGCGCGGAGATGATCGTGCGCCGCGAAGCGCTCGGCGTCGTCGGCATCGTGACACCGTGGAACTTCCCTTCCGCGATGATCACTCGCAAGGCTGCGGCGGCCCTTGCCGCCGGCTGCACGGTCGTCGCCCACCCCTCCAGCGAAACGCCGCTCTCGGCCCTCGCCCTTGCCGAACTCGGCGAGCGGGCGGGCCTTCCCGCCGGTGTCTTCAATGTCGTGACCGGGGACGCCGCGACCATCGTCGGCCGCATGAATGCCGATCCCCGCATCCGCGCCATGAGCTTCACCGGCTCGACGGAGATCGGCAGGTTGATCGCCGGCCAATGCGCATCCACCATGAAGCGGCTCGTCATGGAACTGGGCGGCCATGCGCCGCTGATCGTCTTCGCCGATGCCGACATCGACAAGGCCGCCGACATCGCCGTCAACGCCAAGTTCGCGACCTCCGGCCAGGATTGCCTTGCCGCCAACCGCATCTATGTCGAGCGCCCCGTGCTCGTCGCCTTCACCAGAGCCTTCAGGAAACGTATCGAGGCGCTGAAGGTCGCCGGCGGATTGGAACCGGACGCCGAGATCGGCCCGCTGATGCATGAACGCGCCATCGCCAAGGTGGAGGAGCAGGTGGCCGATGCTGTCAAACGCGGCGCAAGGCTTCTCACCGGCGGCAAGCGCCACAAGGCCGGACCGCTGTTCTTCCAGCCGACGCTGCTGACCGACGTGCCCGACGACGCCGTGATCATGCGCGAGGAGACCTTCGGGCCGGTGGCCGCCGTCACCGCCTTCGACAGCGAGGCGGAGGTGATCGCGCGGGCCAACGATACCGAATACGGCCTCGTCGCCTATGTCGTCACGGAAAACGGCGCGCGCCAGATGCGCCTTGCCCGCGCGCTGGAATACGGCATGGTGGCGGTCAACCGCGTGAAGATCACCGGCGGCCCGATCCCCTTCGGCGGCTGGAAGCAATCCGGCCTCGGCCGCGAGGGCTCGCGCCACGGCATGGAGGCCTTCACCGAGCTCAAGTATCTCTGCATCGACACCGCTGCCTGAAAGGAAAGACCATGGCCGACAGACGCAACGAACTCACCGCCTGGGACCGCGACCACTTCTTCCATCCCTCCACCCATATGGGCATGCATGCCCGCGGCGAGACGCCGACCCGCGTCATCGGCGGCGGCGAAGGCGTCTACATCACCGACACCGGCGGCAAGACCAGCCTCGACGCCTTTGCCGGCCTCTATTGTGTCAATGTCGGCTACGGCCGCCAGAAGATCGCCGACGCCATTGCCGAGCAGGCCAAGAACCTCGCCTACTACCACGCCTATGTCGGCCACGGCACGGAAGCCTCGATCACGCTGTCCAAGATGATCATCGACCGCGCGCCCGAGGGCATGAGCCGGGTCTATTTCGGCCTCTCGGGCTCGGACGCCAACGAGACCAACATCAAGCTCATCTGGTACTACAACAACATCCTCGGCCGGCCGGAGAAGAAGAAGATCATCTCGCGCTGGCGGGGCTATCACGGCTCCGGCGTCATGACCGGCTCGCTGACCGGCCTCCACCTCTTCCACAACGCCTTCGACCTGCCGCGCGCACCGATCCTGCACACGGAAGCACCCTATTTCTTCCGCCGGCCGGACCGCTCGATGGACGAGGAGCAGTTCTCGCAATATTGCGCCGACAAGCTGGAGGAAATGATCCTCGCCGAGGGCCCGGAGACGGTCGCCGCCTTCATCGGGGAACCGATCCTCGGCACCGGCGGCATCGTGCCGCCACCGAAGGGCTATTGGCAGAAGATCCAGGCCGTGCTCGACAAATACGACATCCTGCTCGTCGCCGACGAGGTCGTGACCGGCTTCGGCCGTCTCGGCACGATGTTCGGCTCGGATCATTACGGCATGAAGCCGGCGCTCATCACCATCGCCAAGGGCCTCACCTCCGCCTACGCGCCGCTCTCCGGCACCATTGTCTCCGACAAGGTCTGGGAGGTGCTGGTCAAGGGATCCGACGAACTCGGCGCCATCGGCCATGGCTGGACCTATTCCGCCCATCCGATCTGCGCCGCCGCGGGCGTCGCCAATCTGGAGCTGATCGACGAACTCGGCCTGGTGGAAAATGCCGGCGCGACGGGCGCCTATTTCCGCAGCGAGCTCGCCAAAGCCGTCGGCGACCACAGGAATGTCGGCGAAGTGCGCGGCGATGGCCTGATGGCTGCCGTGGAATTCGTCGAGGATCGGGACGACCGCATCTTCTTCGATCCTTCGCGGAAGATCGGCCCGCAAGTGGCGAGCGCCCTCCTCGAACGCGGCGTCATCGGCCGCGCCATGCCGCAAGGCGACATCCTCGGCTTCGCCCCGCCGCTGTGCCTCACCCGCGAGGAGGCCGATATCGTGGTGAAGGCGACGGCCGACGCGGTGAAGGCCGTTCTCGGCTGAGATATGAAATGGCGGGGCAGCCAAGATGCTGCCCCGCCGCATCATGCCTGAAACGCCGTCGACCGCCCGCCCGCACTGCGGCAGGGTGTTGAATTAAGCGAGCGACGCCTGCCGCGTCTCCGCATCGATCAGGAAGGCCGCGACGGCGGCGACGGCGAGAAGGCCGGCGAAGATGCCGATGGCGAGGCCGAAGCCGCGCTCCACCACCAGCGCCATCAGCGAGGGCGCAAGGAGGCCGCCAAGCCGGGCGACGGCCCCCGCCATGCCCATGCCCGTCGCGCGGGATGCGGTCGGGTAGAGTTCGGGCGTGAAGGCATAGAGCGCGCCCCAGGTGCCGAGCAGCGCGAAGCTCATGAGCAGCAGCGAGGTGCCGATCAGCGTCGTCGTTCCCGCGACGACGAACAGCAGGCAGCCGAGCCCCGACAGCAGGCAGAAGCCGATGAGCGTCGGACGCCGCCCCCATTTCTCCACGCCGTAGGCGGCGAGCGCATAGCCGGGGATCTGGGCGAGCGCCAGGAAGACGAGGAAGCCGTAGCCCCGCACGAAGCCGAAGCCGTCGCCCGCAAGCTTCGGCGGCAGCCAGGTGAAGACGCCGTAATAGGAAACCGAGACGAGAAACCAGATCAGGAGGATCATCAGGCTGCGCTGGCGAAGCGGCGCGGAAAAGATGCCGGCCGCGCCGGAAGCTGCCGGCACCGCCAGCGACACGTCCGTTGCGAGCGCCGCCTTGCCGTTGACGGCGAGGATCCGGCCTAGGACGGCCTTGGCCTCTTCCGTCTTTCCGAGACGCAGCAGATAGAGCGGCGATTCCGGCACCAGGAAGCGCAGGCCGACGCCGAGAAGCGCCGGGACAGCCGTCACCGCGAAGATGTAACGCCAGCCGTCGGCGAGGCCGGCGAGGCTGACGGCCCAGGCGGCGAGCGCGACGACGAGCGTGCCAACCGCCCAGAACCCTTCGAGCATGACGAGCCAGCGGCCGCGATTCCGGGCCGGCAGGAATTCGGCCATCATCGCATAATCGACCGGCAGCGTGCCGCCCACGGCCATGCCGGTGAGGAATCTCAGGACGAGCAGGATCGTGAAGTCCGGTGCGAAGACGGAAAGCGTCCCGAAAACGGCGTCGCACGCGACCGTGACGATGAGCACCCGCCGCCGGCCGATCCGGTCCGCAAGCCGGCCGAAGCCCGCGGCACCCACCAGCATGCCGAGGAAGAAGAGCGTCCCCGTCTGCAGGGCCTGCGGGACGGTGAGATCGAACGTCGCAGCGATCGACGCGGCCGTGAAACCGACGGCAAGCACCTGCATCGCATCGGCGGTCCACACCAGGCCGAAGATCGCGAGAAGCCGCCGCTGATAGGTCCCCGCCCCTGCCCGGTCCAGCACATCGTCCACCGTGATTGTCGTCACCATCCAGCCGCCTCCGCTCCGTCATCTTGCGCAATGCGCGGCACCTTATCCGCATGCCGGCACGGGCGAAATCAGTGAACGCGAAAATTCCACGCTCTTCCTCGATCAGATGCGCGGGCTGACGCCTGAACAGCCTCAGGCCTTCGTCGCGCGGGCTGCCAATTGCGTGCGCGCAAGCAGAGGCACGAGCCAATCGACGAAGACACGCACCTTGTTGCTGAGGTGACGGTTCGGCGGATAGACGACATAGAGGGGAATCGGCCCGGCGCGCCAGCCCGGCAGGATGGGAACGAGCTGGCCGCTGGAAAGGGCGTCGTGCGCCATGAAGCACGGCATCGGCGCGACGCCGAGGCCGGCAAGCGCCGCGGCAAGGTAGCTGCGGGCATCGTTGACCGAGAGAATATAGCGGCCGGTGATCTCGACCGTCTCGCCGTCCCGCTCGAATTCGAAGGGAGTGACCCGGTTGGTCTGCGCGAGAAAATAGTTCACGCAATGATGCGCCGCTTCCAGTTCCGACGGATGACCCGGCGCGCCGAAGGTTTCGAGATAGCGCGGCGCGGCGCAGACGACCATGTCCATCTCCCCGACGCGGCGGGCGATCAGCGATACATTGCCCGGAGAGCCGGCGCGCAGCGCGCAGTCCACATTCTCGGCAAGATAGTCCACCGTCCGGTCCCCCACGCCGAGGTCGATATGGATATCGGGATAGCGTTCATGGAAATCGTTGAGCTCGGGGATGACGAGGAGATCGGCGAAGACGCCTGACATCTCCACGCGCAGGCGCCCGCTCGGATTGGTGCGTGAATGGGTAAGGCTGCCATCCAGCTCGTCGAGTTCGCTGACGATCTGGTTCGCCCTTTCATAGTAGAGTGCCCCGTCGGTGGTCACCATGACCCGGCGCGTGGTGCGGTTGAGGAGCTTGGTCTGGAGATGGGTCTCGAGATTCTGGATGAGGTTGCTGACGGTCGCCTTGGGCATGCCGAGCGCGGCAGACGCCCGCGTGAAATTGCCCATCTCCACCACACGGAGGAAGGCGCGCATCGCAGAAAGCTGATCCATGGAACATTCCCACGCAGGAAGGTATGATTGTTCGAAATATTGGACAGTGAAATCGGTTTTACAACACTTATCTGGGGCAAAATGACGAACGATATAAATGGTGAGGGCCCAGCTTATTTCCAGACGGGCCGCAGGACAAAATCGATGCCCGTAGAGATCAAGGACATGACATTCGACAAGGTGGCCTCCGGCCCCGTGTCGGTGCGCGTCTATCAGGGCGCCGAATATGCCAAGGGCGCGCCCGTCCTGCTCTATTTCCACGGCGGAGCCTTCCGGGAGACCGGGCTCAGGCATTGCCCGCTTGCCGAATGCATCGCCGGCACCGGCGCCATCGTCGCCGTACCGGATTACAACGCATCGGGAAGCGCCTTCCCCGAACCGCTCGAGGTCGGCTTCTCGATCTTCTCCTATCTCGCCAAGAAGCGCGCAGGCCTCGGCGACCGCAAGTCGCCGCTGCTCGTCGGCGGCGAGGAAGCCGGCGGCAATATCGCCGCCGGCGTCGCGCTCAAGGCGCGCGACCACTTCGCCGACGAACTGGACGGCCAGGTGCTGCTCTCGCCGCTGCTCGACCCGTTCATGGCGACGCAATCCTTCAGCAAGGCCGACGGCATCGGCATGCGCGAGCGCTGGTCGGACGGCTGGAGCCACTATCTCAGCGCCGGCGTCTGCCACCCCTATGCCGCGCCTTCGCTCTGCTCGCGCCTTGCGAGCCTTGCACCGGCACTGGTTCTTTCATCGGCAGACGATCCGCTGCTCGACGAGACGCTCGGCTATGCCGCCCGCCTCACCGAAGCGGGCGTTACCGTTCGCCAGCATGTCCTTCCCGCGGGAACAGGCTGGCCGGGAATTTACGGCGGGACACTCAACGGGGCCGGGCCCTGGGCGGATACCCTCTCCGACCAGTTCTGCGGCTTCGTTCACGATATTAGCATTCACTGATTTTATATGAAAACAACGCATAGCGTGGCCTGAGGCCACAAGGAGAAAACAATGATGTCGAAGCGCAAGCGCTGGGCCCTCACGGGCGCCGGCCTGGGTCTGGCCGTGTCCGTTTCTGCCGCGGCCCTGATGTTTCAACTGCCGGGC
>Ga0153917_1000399_pt1 | contig 30260 bp, 23 predicted proteins | sample TSFL001MetaG_FD_104695 | JGI IMG/M metagenome (GOLD analysis project Ga0153917, IMG submission 104695) | Attine ant fungus gardens microbial communities from Florida, USA - TSFL001 MetaG | ecosystem: Host-associated > Fungi > Mycelium > Unclassified | place: USA: Florida, Paynes Creek Historic... | reverse complement strand
GGATGCCGTGATGCGCGCCCGCGGGGCGAGGCCGTATCGCTCGACCGCCCGCTCGGAGGCGACCACGATGGCCGAGGCGCCGTCGTTGAGCGTCGACGAGTTGCCCGCCGTGACGACCGCGCCGCCCGCGACGACGGGGCGCAGCGCCGCGAGCACCTCGGGCGTGGTGCCCGGCCGCGGGCCCTCGTCCTCCTCCACGAGGCTCACGGCGCCCTTGCGGCCGCGTACCTCGACCGGGACGATCTCGTCGCGGAAGCGGCCGGCGGCGATCGCCGCGATCGCCCGCTCGTGCGAGCGGGCGGCGAAGGCGTCGGCGTCGGCGCGCGAGATGCCGTCGACGCGGGCGACCTCCTCGGCGGTCTCGGGCATCGAGAAGGTCGTCTTGCCGCCGCGGGAGAGGTCGCCGGTCGCGAAGCGCTCGTTCACGAAGCGCCAGCCGATCGCGGTGTCGAACGACTCGCCGGGCTTCGCGAAGGCGCGGTCGGGCTTGGCCATGACCCAGGGCGCGCGGCTCATCGACTCGACGCCGCCCGCGACGACGAGGTCGGCCTCGCCCGCCCGCACCATGGCGGAGGCCAGCGCGATGGCCGACATGCCGGAGGCGCACAGCCGGTTGACCGTGATGCCGGGCACGTGCTCGGGGAATCCGGCGAGCAGCCAGGCCATGCGCGCGACGTTGCGGTTCTCCTCACCCGCGCCGTTGGCGTTGCCGAGCACGACCTCGTCGACGTCGGCCGGGTCGACGCCCGCCCGCGCGACGGCCTCGCGCACGACGAGGGCGGCGAGGTCGTCGGGGCGCACGCTCGAGAGCGCTCCCCCGTACCTGCCCACGGGCGTTCGGACCCCGCCCACGAGGTATGCCTGCGACATCGGGACTCCTTCGTTGCGAGCTCGCTGCGAGCGCGGCGACCCGGCGGCACGGCCTGGTCGTTCGTCGACACGCCGGACGCGCCGCCCGGGCGACGCGCACCCGGGCGGATTTACCGACCGATCGTTCTGCAATGCTGTCATACGCCCGGATGCCGGTCAACGGCGCGTCCCCGCGGCGCGGCGCGACCCGCCCGGCCGCGCCCTCGGCCGTAACCGAACGGACGCCGCCGTCGCCTTGTGCATCCGAACGGTAGCGTTGTTCACATGCACGACCCCACCCCCACAAGCGTCGACGCCGTCGGCCGTCTCGAGGCGGAGCAGGAGATCCCGGAAGGCATGCGCGGCAACGTGCGCCTGCTCGGATCGCTGCTCGGCCAGGTGCTCCGCGAGTGCGGCTCGCCCGGCCTCTTCGAGGACGTCGAGCGACTGCGCACGGCCGCGATCCAGGCCTACACCGACCCCGACTCGGACGCCTTCGAGCGGGCGGTCGCCATCGCCGACTCGTTCACCGTCGCCCGCGCCGACGAGGTCGCGCGCGCCTTCACGTGCTACTTCCACCTCGTGAACCTCGCCGAGGAGCACCAGCGCGTCGGCGTGCTCCGCGAGCGCGCCCGCTCCGCCGAGGCGCCCGGCCCCGGAACCGTCGCCGGTGCGTTCGCGGCGCTCGCCGATGAGGTCGGCGAGCAGGGCGCCCGCGAGCGCCTGCGCGGCCTGCGCTTCCACCCCGTCTTCACGGCGCACCCGACCGAGGCGCGCCGCCGGGCGGTCTCCACGAGCATCCGCCGCCTCTCGGCGCTGCTCGAGGAGCACGAAGGGACGTCCGGCCCGGCCGAGCGCCGCATCCGCCGCCTCATGCTCGAGGAGGTCGACACGCTCTGGCGCACGGCCCCCATCCGCCCCGAGAAGCCCTCGCCCGAGGACGAGGTGCGTTCGATCATGGCGGTCTTCGACGACACGCTCTTCACCGCCGCGCCCGCCGTGTACCGGCGCATCGACGACGCGCTCGGCGATGACGCCGGTCGCGCGGCCCCGCTCGTGCAGCCGTTCCTGCGGCTCGGCACCTGGGTCGGCGGCGACCGCGACGGGAACCCCTTCGTGACCGCGAAGGTCACCCGCCGGGCGGCCGCGATCGCCAGCGAGCACGTGCTGCGCGGTCTCGAGCGCGCGGCGGAGCGCGTCGGCCGCGGCCTCACCCTCGACTCGACCTCGACGCCGCCGAGCGCCGAGCTCGTGGCCCTCTGGGAGCGGCTGCGCGGCGCCGATGAGGAGGCCGCGGACGAGCTCGCCAAGCGCTCCCCGAACGAGCCGCACCGCAGCCTCGTGCTGCTGATCGCGCGCAAGGTCACGGCGACCCGCGAGCGCGATGCCGATCTCGCCTACCGCGACCCCGAGCACTTGCTCGCCGACCTGCGGGTCGTGCAGGACTCCCTCGCCCGCGCCGGCGCGCAGCGACACGCCTACGGTGCGCTGCAGGAGCTCGTCTGGCAGGTGGAGACCTACGGCTTCCACCTCGCCGAGCTCGAGGTGCGCCAGCACTCGGCGGTGCACGCGCGTGTGCTGGCGGAGCTCGACGGGCTCGAGCCCGGCGCCGCCCGCAGCGAGCTGGCCGAGGAGGTGCTCGAGGTCTTCCGCGCGGTGGCCTTCGTGCAGGAGCGCTTCGGCCCCCGCGCGGCGGGCCGCTACATCGTCTCGTTCACGCAGTCCGCGGAGGACCTCGCGAACGTGCACCGGCTCGCGCGCTACGCGGTCGGCGAGGCGGGAACCCCGCCCGTGCTCGACGTCATCCCGCTGTTCGAGACCTTCGCCGATCTGCAGGCCGCCCCCGGCATCCTCGCGGAGATCGTCGAGCACCCGGAGTTCTCCTCGCGGCTGGATGCGACGGGCCGGCGCCTCGAGGTCATGCTCGGCTACTCCGACTCGTCGAAGGATGTCGGCCCGGTCGCCGCGACCCTGGCGCTGTACGAGGCGCAGGCGGAGATCGCCGACTGGGCGCGGCGCTCCGGCATCGAGCTCACCCTCTTCCACGGCCGCGGCGGCGCGCTCGGCCGCGGCGGGGGCCCGGCGAACAGCGCGATCCTGGCGCAGCCGCCGCACTCGGTCGACGGCCGGTTCAAGCTCACCGAGCAGGGCGAGGTCATCTTCGCCCGCTACGGCGACCCGGACATCGCCATGCGGCACATCGACCAGGTGGCGGCGGCGATCCTGACGGCATCCGCGCCGTCGAACGAGGAGCGCAACCGCACGGCGGCCGAGCGCTACGCCGAGGTCGCCCGCACGCTCGAGACCACCTCGCGGGCCCGGTTCTTCGAGCTGGTCAAGGCGGACGGGTTCGCGCCCTGGTTCGCCACGGTCACGCCCATGGAGGAGGTGGGCCTGCTCGCGCTCGGCTCGCGCCCCGCCCGCCGCGGCCTCTCGGTGGAGTCGCTGGAGGACCTCCGCGCGATCCCCTGGGTGTTCGCGTGGACGCAGGCGCGCATCAACCTCGCCGGCTGGTTCGGCCTCGGCACGGCGCTCCAGGCGGTCGGCGACGAGGCGCTGCTGCGGGAGGCCTACGAGCAGTGGCCGCTCTTCCGCACCATGATCGACAACGTCGCCATGAGCCTGGCGAAGACCGACGGCCGCATCGCCCGCCGCTACCTCGAGCTCGGCGACCGCGACGACCTGGCCGGGCTCGTGCTCGACGAGCTCGCGCTCACCCGCGAGTGGGTCGTGCGCATCGCGGGCGGCGACGGCCTGCTCGCGAACAAGCCCGTGCTGCAGCGCGCGGTCAAGCTCCGCAGCCCGTACGTGGACGCGCTCTCGCTGCTGCAGCTGCGCGCCCTGCGCGCGCTCCGCGCGCCCGCCGACGTCGACGCCCCCGCCGACCCGGAGCAGCGCCGCCTGCTCCTGCTCTCGGTCTCCGGCGTCGCCGCCGGCCTCCAGAACACGGGCTAGGCGCTCCCGCTCCCCCGCCGGCGGTCACGGCCGCCGGAGTATGGGTTTCGCATCTCCGTATGGCATACGGAGATGCGAAACCCATACTCCGTCCGACGCGAGGGAGATCAGGCGCGCATCACGCCTCGCCGTACTTCTCGCGCGGGTCGGTCACCGGATACCCGGGAGCGACCGGGACCGCGATCCCCTCGTCGTAGATCTGCTGCCGGCGAGCGCGACCGGCAGCCTCTTCGTGCTGGCAGAGCAGTTCGACGACGTTGCCGTCGGGGTCGGCGACGTAGACCTGCTCGACGAAGTCGTCGCGCACGCGGAATCCTCCGACGCGCTCGAGCCCGCGCGCGTGCAGCGCGTCGAGGTAGGGGCCGAAATCGTCCACCATGATCGCGACGTGATGGACGAGCCCCGTCTGCAGCTCGTCGGGATCCCAGTTCGGAGGATGCGCGCGAAGTCGTCCCGGCGTCTTCTCCCGGACCACATGGATCTCGGCTTCGCCGAGCTTGAAATAGGCGCCGTGGAAGACGAAATCGGTTGGTCGGTGGATCTCCTCGAACCCGAGGACGTCGACGTAGAACTCCCGTGTGCGATCGAGGTCTGAGACGACGAATGCGGCGTGATGGAGGTATGCGTTCAGCGCGGCCATCGCGGATTCCTTTCATTCAGAGCGGCCAAGGCATTCATGGTCGAGCGTGCGCGGACCCGCGTGCGCCGTGTCGTGCCCGTCGGCCCCGGCCGTGGTTCGTGCGGTCGGCGGCGGCCGTCCGGGTGGGGCCGCCGCCGCGCATCGCTGCGGACTATCGGACCTTCTTGATCGGCCAGATGAGCAAGCCGCCCAGCAGGCCGATCGCTCCGGCGCCGTACAGAAGCAGCTGGTAGTTCTGCCCCGCGTCGTTCCCGACGCCGAGCAGGAACGCACCGATCGCCGGGGCGATGCTCTGCGGCAGCGCGAAGGCGATGTTGAACACGCCGAGGTCCTTGGCACTGTCGTCCGGGTTCGGCAGCACGTCGACCACGAGCGCGAGGTCGACGCCGACGTAGACGCCGTATGCGACCCCGAGCACCGCCTCCACGACGTAGAACGACTCGAGCGAGTTCGCCATGAACAGCAGAATCGTGCCGATGCCGAACAGCGCGGCGGAGCCGCCCACCATGAGCTTTCGCCGCCCGGTCTTGTCGGAGAGCCAACCGCTCAAGGCCGCCGCCGCGATCACGGCGAGCGTGTAGACCATGACGCCCGTGGTGACCGCCGCGGGCGCATCCGCCTTCGCGACGCCGAGGTGGTCCTGCAGATAGAACAGGCGGAAGGTGACGAACATGTAGATCGCGAGGGTGATCATGGACCGCGACCACCAGGCGAACGCGAAGTCGGGGTGCTTGAGCGGGCTGACCCAGAACGTCTGAAGCCATTCCAGCGGCGCCATCCGCGGAGGCTTGACCGGCAGGCGCTGGTCCTTGAGCGTGACCGCGAAGACCGCCATCGCCACGATCGCCACGATCGCAGGGGCCACGAACAGCAGCAGCGGCTGGGTCGCGAACATCTGCGCGACCCACGTTCCGCCGAGCACGCCGATGTTCTGCCCGATCCCCAGCAGCGAGGCGATCAGCCCGCGCTGCGACTTGGGCACTTGATCGCTCATGACCGCTTTGAACGGCCCGTACGCGCTGTTCGCCGCGAGCTGCGCGATGCTCCAGCCGACGGCCATGAGCGCGACCGAATCGGCGAGCGCGACGATCAGCAGACCGACGAGCAGGCCGACCGTGCCGCCGACGATCCAGGGGCGACGGCGACCCCAGCGCGAGGTGGTCCGGTCGGAGAAGCGCCCGAACACGACGTTGCCGAGGGCGGCGAAGAGCGCGCCGAACCCGGCGACCATGCCGAGGGCTGCGGCCTTCTCCGCGTCAGGCACGATCTGCTGGATCTTCACGCCGAGGCCGACGGATGCCGGACCGAGCAGCGCGACGAAGAAGAAGATCTGCGCGATGGTGTAGAGCGAGGTGAACGTGAGGCCGACCTTGGCGGTCGGCTCCTGGAACCAGTGATGCTCGGATGTGCTCTTCGTCGAGACCCGAACGCCCTCTGTGGGCGACATGCTCATGGGGAACCTCCTTTGGTTCGTCCTCGTACGCCATCTGGCGGCGCACGGCCGGAGCACGGTTGCAGTGTCCTCACCCGTAGGTGCGCGGGATGTCAGCATCGCCTTCCCGGCACTCCGACGGCGTGCGCCCCGCAGGGCGGCACCGTGCCGCCGGCGACCGCGCCCGAGGCTCGCGTCGAGGCTCGTCGGTCGCCGACCGGGTCATGCTCGCGGATGATGAACGCGTTCTCCCTGTTCGCGTCCGAATCGCGTCGAGATCGTGCGATCCGCCCAGCTTCGCGAGGATTCGGCGACCGCCGGCCAGGCCCGCGCTCTAGTCCGTTCCCACCCCGAGGATCGACCGCGCGGTCGCCGCATCCGTCACGACGCCGGTGCAGAGCCCGGCGGAGACGGCCGCTTCGACGATGGACGCCTTGTCCGCTCCCCAGCAGAGCAGGATGCGGTGCGGGATGCTCCGAAAGTCGGCCGGCTCGATGCCGAGCCGCAGGTCGTCGAGCGAGGTGGGTACGCGGGTGCCCTCGGCATTCAGGAACCAGCCGCACACGTGGCCGACCGCGCCTCCTCGCTCCGCTTCGGAGAGGATCGCCGTGGAGACGGGCGCGTAGGCTCCTGTGCCGTCGAAGCGCTGCATCGCGTTCGCGCCGATGAGCGCCACCGGCACCTGTCGAGCCCGGGAGAGCGCGTCGACGAGTTCCACGGAGGTACGGGCCGCCCGAGCGCGCTCGACGTCCCGATGCACGAACGGCGCGTCGATCGCGTCGTGGACGGCCCCTGTGCTCCGGGCGAGCTCCGCCCCTGCGGAGAGGGGGACGCGACGGCTGGACACGCCCAGCAGCTCGCTGACCCGCTCCAGCCTGCCGATGATCTCGGCGAACGGGAGCACCTGGGCCACCGTGCGGCTGGAGGCGATGGCGACCGTGCGCCGCTCGGCCTTCGCGAGGCGGTCGGCGACGGCACGAGCGGCGATCCTGCCGACGATGCGATCGTCCTCCGCCACGTTGCGGTTGAACTGCAGCGCGACCCGCACGTCGACGCGGTGCCCGCGGTCGAGCCATCGCCGCACGAGCGCCGCCTCGAGATCGTCGTCGCGGTCGTGCGGCTCAGCGAGACGGAGCCTGATGATGCCTCGGCGGCGCGCCTCCTCGAGCAGTCTCGAGACCGTCGTCCGGCTGAGCAGCTGCCGCCGCGCGATGTCGGACTGCGAACAGCCTTCCATCCAGTGCAGTCGGGCGACCTCGCGAAGCCTGGACTCATGGCGGCGCATCTCTTGCTCGTCCATGCGAGCGGTTCCTCTCCTCGCAGGGGCTCAGCGGCGGGTTCTCGCGCGTCGATCGACGACAGCGCGCACGGTGAGGGCGACCTCGTCGGTCACGGGCCGCACGAGCTCATCGTGCGCCCCTCGTCGTCGTCGCGATCCGGTACAGGCTCGTCGTGGCCGCGACATAGAGCGCGCCGTCGGATGCGAAGCAGAGATTGCCGACGATCTCGGGCACGGGGATGAGACCGAGCCGCTCGCCGTCCGCCTCGAACACCTGCACCCCGTTCGCGCTCGATGACCACAGCCGGCCCTCGACGTCGATCGCGATGCCGTCCGGGACGCCGGGCGAGACGTCCGCGAAGACGCGCGCATCGGAGAGGCGCACCCGATCGCCGTCGCCATCGGGCTCGAGGTCGTACGCGCGGATGCAGTGCGCGTCGCCGTCGCCGAGCGCGGCTGCAGTATCCGTCACGTAGAGCACCCTCCCGCTCGGAGAGAACGCGATCCCGTTCGGACGTCCGACGTCCGTGATGACGGCTTCGAGCCGCCCGTCGTGGAATCGGAAGACGTAGCAGCCGCCGTACTCCCGCTCGCCCGGGTGCCCCTCATGCGGCTGCCGGATGCCGTAGTCGGGATCCGTGAACCAGATCGATCCGTCCGGGTGAAGGGCGACGTCGTTGGGCGAGTTGAGCCGGTGGCCGTCCCACCGATCGACGATCGTCTCGACGAAGCCGTGCTCATCCCAGCGCTCGAGCGCGCGGCGACCGTGCGAGCAGACGACCATCGTGCCGTCGGCATCGACGGCACGGCCGTTCTGGAATTCGACGTCATCCGCGTGCACGCGCGCCCGTCCGGTCGCCGGATCGTACTCGAGCACGCGACTGCCGGGGATGTCGCTCCAGCGCAGCACCTCCAGCCCGGGGATCCATACGGGCCCCTCGCTCCACTCCGCACCGGTCGCCACGCGCTCCAGCACTGCATCAGGAGGGAGGGGCAGCCTCGTCCGTCGGGTCATCGTGTCTCCTTGCGCACGCGCTTGAGCGAAGCACACCACCGGGGACACGGCAAGCACATCGTCCAGCATGTTGGACGACATCCCCATGATTCGATGCCGAGAGATTCCGTGAGCGGATCGACTCGCGGTGCGGACGGGGCGAAGCGCGCACACGCCACTCCGACGCGGTCGACCAGCGGCGCAGTCGTCCCCATCCTGGAGGCCGCCGTCAGACTCGAGTGCTCGGTCGAGAGCCGCACCGGGGCGCGGAGACCGCGACCGCCTCACCCCCAAGGCCTGCTCCACGGCCTACCGCCGACCCGTGACGAAAAACCTGGCCCTCACGCGAACAGATGGCAGATAGCGGCATCTGTTCGCGTGAGGGCCAGGCTTTTCGAAGAGGCCTCCCGCTACTGCGCGGGCGTCAGCGCCGCCACGGCCTCCCCGATCGCCGCGATGCCCTGCTCGATCGTGTCGAGATCGGTCGCGAACGACATGCGGAAGAAGGGCGAGGTGCCGTAGGCCGAGCCCTGGATGACGGCGACGCCCGCCGCATCCAGCAGATGCAGCACGACGTCCTGGTCCGTCTCGAGCACGGCGCCCTCGGGCGTCGTGCGGCCGATGAGCGCAGAGCAGTCGACGAAGAGGTAGAACGCGCCGTCGGGCCGCACTGGGACGAGCCCGTCGATGGCGTCCACGAGTTCCACGGCCCGGTCGCGACGCGCCTGGTACACCTCGCGGGCGTGCGCCACGAACGACTGGTCGCCCGAGAGCGCCGCCGCGGCGGCCGCCTGCGAGATCGACGAGGGGCACGAGGAGGTCTGCGACTGCAGCAGGTTGATCGCGCCGATGATCCCGGGGGCGCCGACCGCGTAGCCGAGCCGCCAGCCGGTCATGGCGTAGCTCTTGGAGACGCCGTTGACGGTGAGGATGCGGTCGCGGATGCCCGGGGCGACCTCGGCGAGGCTCGTGGCGCGGCCGCCGGCATCCGAGTAGACGAGGTCGGCGTAGATCTCGTCGGTGAGCACGAGCACGTGCGGCGCCTCGGCGACGACCTCGGCGATCGCCTCGAGCTCGGCGCGCGAGTACGTCGCGCCGGTGGGGTTGCTCGGCGTGTTCAGCACGACCCACTTCGTACGCTCGGTGATGGCGGAGCGCAGCGTCTCGGCCGTGAGCTTGTAGCCGTCCTCGGCGCGGGTGGGGACGACGACGGGCGTGCCGTCGTTCGCGAGCACCATGTCGGGGTAGGAGACCCAGTAGGGAGCGGGGACGATCACCTCGTCGCCCTCGTCGAGCGAGGCGGAGAAGGCGAGGTAGATGAGCTGCTTGCCGCCGCCGCCGACCGAGATGCCCTCGTCGCCGTAGCGGACGCCCATGGTCGCCTCAACGCGGTCCCGGATCGCGTCGCGCAGCTCCTTGGTGCCGTTGACGGGCGTGTACTTCGTCTCGCCGCGGGCGATCGCGGCGACGGCCGCGTCCTTGACGTCCTGGGGCGTGTCGAAGTCGGGCTCGCCGACGGTGAAGTCGAAAATGCGACGGCCCTGCGCCTTGAGCTCGCGCACGCGGGCGGCGGCGGCCGAGCTCGGCGAGACCCGGATGCGGCGCACCCGGGCGGCCGGCGTGAAGGCGGAGACGGGGGCCTCGGTCACGGGCGCTCCCCCAGTCCGTGGTTCGGGTCCTCGGCGTCGAGGTCGGTGCTGAGGCCCTTCGCGCGGAGCACGTCGTGCAGGTTGCACAGGTCGATGGTCGTGCGGCCCGCCTTGTAGAGCTCGATGAGCTCGGCTTCGTGGTCCTCGCGCGCCTGGGTGAGCGCGACCACGGGCTCGATCTCCTCGCGCTGCACGACGACGACGCCGTCGGCGTCGCCGACGACCGCGTCGCCCGGGTTCACCGCGATGCCGCCGAAGACGACGGGCTGGTTGACCGGGCCCAGGGTCTCCTTGACGGTGCCCGTGATCGACACGCTCGCCGAGAAGACGGGCAGGCCGAGGGCGCGCAGGTGCTGCGTGTCGCGCACGCCGCTGTCGGTGACGACGGCCGCGATGCCCTTCGCCTTGGCCGCGTTGCCGAGCACGTCGCCGAAGATGCCGGCCTGCTCGAGGCCGCCGGTGGCGACGATCAGCACGTCGCCGGGCTGCGCGTAGTGGATGGCGACCTGAAGCATGAGGTTGTCGCGCGGCGCGCAGACGACCGTGAAGGCCGAGCCGGCGAAGCGCATGTCGCGGTCGATGGGCTTGATGTGCGACGAGACGGCACCGCGACGGCCCTGCGCCTCGTGGATCGACGCGGAGCCGAAGACGCCGAGCCGGGCGATCAGCTCGGGCGCCGGGCGCTGGATGCGCGTGGTGATGTGGGGCGGCGTGGGGAGCGCCGTCGTGGTGGTCGTGGTCATGGTGTTCACTGCTCCCGTCGATCGAAGGTGAGGCCGCCGGGCACCTGGAAGGTCGGCATGACCTCGATGAGCCCGAAGTTGGCGTGGCGCGGCGCGGACACCGCGAAGTCGATGGCGCTGACGATGTCGTCGGTCGTGAGCGACTCGTAGCCCTCGTAGAAGGTCTCCCAGGCCTCCTTCATCGCCTCCGGCGTGCCGCCGAGGTTGCGGCCGAAGATCTCGGTCTCGACCCGGCCCGGCACGATCTCGGTGACGCGGATGCGCTTGCCCATCGTGTCGTTGCGGATCTGCCGCGAGATCTGCCGCACGGCGGCCTTCGTCGCGTGGTAGGCGGTGTGGCCGAAGAAGTTGTAGTGGCCGGCGATGCTCGACATGTTGACGATGTGGCCGAGGTCGCGCTCGACCATGCCGGGCAGGTAGATGCGCAGGAGCTGCAGCACGGCGCGCAGGTTGACGTCGACCATGTCGTCGAGGTCCTCGCGGGTCGAGTCGAGCACGTTGCCCTGGCGGCTCACGCCGGCGTTGTTGACGAGGACGTCGATCTCGAGGTCGCCGATCGCGGCCTCGACCGCCTCCGTGTCGGAGAGGTTGACGGCGTGCGGGATCGCGCCGGTCTCGGCGGCGAGCTCCTCGAGGCGCTTGACGTCGCGGGCGACGGCGTGCACGGTGAGCCCTCGCTCGGTGAACTTCCGCACGGTTGCGGCACCCATTCCCGTCGAGGCGCCCGTGACGAGCGCGGTCCGGTAGTCGCTGTAGGTCATTGCCTGCTTCTTTCGTGTCGTGAGTGTTGAGAGAGCGGATGCGGGCCGGGCCCGCCGGGTCAGCGCGGGCGGGCGGGGTCCTCGCCGTGCCGGTCGCGCGCCTCGATCCCGAGACAGGCGAAGACGGTCCTCGCGCGGCTGCGGAGGGTGTCGAGGCGTGCACGCCAGGCGCGCGCGTCCCGACTCGCCTGATCGACGTCGATCGGGCGGAGGCTGACGAGCTCGCCCGGGCGCACCTGGCCGAGCGCGTCGAGCGAGGTCGAGGTGACGACGCCGAGCACGGGGTAGCCGGCGGTCACGCCACGGCCCCGGTGCAGGATGAGCAGCTCGTCGCCGGGCGGCACCTCGACGGCGCCGATCGGCACGCCCCGCGAGAGCACCTCGCCGGTGCTCGTGCGCACGGGCAGGGGCCCGGCCAGGCGCAGCCCGATGTGGTTGCTCTGCTCGGTCACGCGGTAAGGGCGGTCGAAGAGGCGCCGCGCGGTGCCGGCGAACTCGTCGAGGTCGGGGCCGTCCATGACGCTGATGGGCGTCGTGCCGCCGAAGTAGGGCCGGTCGACGTCGAAGTTGAACAGCGACATGCCGAAGTACGGGTTCGGCGGCAGCACGGTCGAGGCGTTCAGCGCGACCCGGTCGCCTTCGGCGAGCGAGCCGCCGAAGCCGATCACCGTGTCGGGGGCGACGCTGCCGAGCAGGCGCGGCGCGTCGAAGGAGCCGTGCACCGCGACGTAGGTGCGCATGCCGGTGCGCATGCCGCTGAGCTCGACCCGCTCCCCCGCCCGCACGGAGACCGGCTCCCACATGGGCCGCTCCACGTCACCGACCACGAGCTCCATCTCGGCGCCGGTCACGGCGATGAGCACGTCGGCGTCGACGCTGAAGGAGAAGTCGAAGGCCGTGACCTCGATGAGCGCGGCGCGCTCGTCGTTGGCGGCGAGGATGTTGGCGACGCGCGCGGAGTACTGGTCGAGCGCGCCGCCGACGGCGAGCCCGAGCCCGGGTCCGTGCGTGCGGCCGAGGTCGGTGACGACGGCGATGCCCGTGCCGAGCACGGTGAGCTGGGGGTTCACTCGGTCTCCTCGGGTGCGAGGCGGCGTCCGCGCAGGGCGGCGTGCTCCTCGTCGCTGATGGGGTGGAAGCGGATGGTGTCGCCGGGCTCGTAGGGCACGAACGGCGAGCCGGCGAGGTCGAGCACGGTCAGCGGCGTGTGTCCGATGAGCATCCAGCCGCCCGGGGCCGCGGCCGGCGTGATGGTCGCCTGCCGACCGGCGAGCGAGACGACGCCCTGGCGCACGTGCGCGCGGGGGCTGCGCAGGCGCGGCACGGGGATGCCGAGGTCGGGGCCGTCGAGCATGGGCGAGCCTCCCGGCGCGCCGAGGCAGCGGATCGTGTACTCGGGAGCGGCGTGCGCCTCGACGACCTCCTCGGGACGGAGCCCGGCGAGCGCGGCGACCTCGACGAGGTCGGGGCCGTGCTCACCGCCGTAGCGCACGGGGACGCGGAAGCGGCGCGGCGCGGCCTTGAGGGGCGCGTCGACGTCGATGCCCTCGAGCGCCGCCGCGATCGCTCCACGGACGGTCGTCGCGTCGAGGAGCATGGCGTCGAACTCGACGAGCACGGCGTCGTAGGTGGGGATGGCGGTCTCGATGCCCGGCAGCGTCGCCTCGCCCGCGGTGAGCGCGCGAGCCAGCTTGTGCACGAGGCGCCAGTCACGCTCGGCGTCGCCGGTGGCGCCGGTCACGCGGAGGGCGGACTCGCCGCTCGAGGCGATCTCGACCGTGGTGGGCAGCTTCGGCTCGTCGGCGAACACGGGCTCGTCTGCGAAGAGGTTCATGCGCGCAGCGCCTCCGCGTTCAGGGGGGCGATCGTGACGCCGGCGTCCTCCAGGGCTCGGCGGATGCGGCGGGCGGTCTCGACCGCGTCGCCGTTGTCGCCGTGGAGCAGCACGGTGTCGGCCTCGACGGGCACGAGCGCGCCGGTGCGGCTCTCGATGACGCCCTCGACGACCATGCGCACCGTGCGGGCGGCGATCTCGTCGGCGTCGTGCAGCACGGCGCCGGGCTGCGAGCGGGGCACGAGCGTGCCGTCGTCCTCGTAGGCGCGGTCGGCGATGCCGACGATGCCGACGGCGAGGCCGGCCGCTCGGGCGGCGGTGGCGAGCTCGCCGTCCTGGGCGAGGACGACGAGCGAGGGGTCGACGCTCGTGACGGCATCCACGACGGCCTGCGCGTAGTCGGCGCGGGTGGCGACGAGGTTGCCGAGCCGGCCGTGGGGCGCGAGGTGGGCGACGCGCGTGCCGTGGGCGGCGGCGAATGCCTGCAGGGCGCCGAGCTGGTAGGTGACGTCGGTGCGCACCTCGTGGGCGGTGAGGTCCATCGCTCGGCGGCCGAAGCCGACGAGGTCGGGGAAGCTCGGGTGGGCGCCGACGGAGATGCCGCGGGCGACGCAGGCGGCGACGGTGGCGTCCATGATGCGCGGGTCGCCGGCGTGGAAGCCGCAGGCGATGTTCGCCGACGTGAGGACGTCGAGGAGGGCGGCGTCGTCGCCCATGCGCCAATCGCCGAAGCCCTCCCCGAGATCGGCGACGAGATCAATGCTGCGCGTGTGCACGTGCTCACCCTCCATTGCGTTTGCGGTGACGACCCTCATCGGCCGACTGTCAGAAGCCTACGACCGACAGCAAAAGAACATCCATAGATGTGCCGTTTCTGTGCCATATATGGTTCAGGATCCCCGTAATAACAACGATTTTCCCCGGAATATTCAACAGGGTTCGGCAAAATCATTGCCATTGGTCGAGCCAGCCGAGCCTCTCGGGCCCGCGCCCCGGCCGCGCCCCGGAGAAAGCCGGAACGGCGCAGGAGCGTCGATCGCGATGATCGATGCTCCTGCGCCGTGGTCCGCAGGGCCGGCGGGCCGGCCTCGCCGCGGCCGGCCCGGCCGCCTACGAGGCGGGCTTCGCCGCGACGGGCAGGACGGTCGCCGCGGTGACGGCGGCCTTCTCCCGCTCGCTCTGCTGCAGGTCGTCGATCTCCGCCAGCGTGTACGAGCGGGTCTCCTTCGCGGTGAGCGCCGCGATCACCGCGATCACCGTGATGACGACCGCGAACATCGCCGGGCCGAACCAGTTCTGCAGGTCGTCGCCGGCGAGCGCCGTCGACAGGACGGGGGCGATGCCGCCCGCGATGGCGAAGCCGATCTGGGTGCCGACCGTGAGCCCGGAGGCGCGCACCCGGCTCGGGAACATCTCGGCGAAGAACGCCGGCCACGCCGCGTTGACGGTCGAGTAGCAGAAGGCCTTGCAGAGGATGCCGAGCGTGAAGATCAGCGGCCAGGTGCCGGTCGTGATCGACCAGAGGTAGGGCACCATCAGGGCCCCGGCGCCGATGGCCCCGATGAGGAACACGGCCTTGCGGCCGATCCGGTCCGAGAGCATCCCGGCGAGCGGGGTGACGAAGATGGCGATCATGCTCGTGACGACGCCCACCCACAGCATGGTCGGCTTGTCGAGGTGGTAGCCGGTGGTGGCGAAGGCGACGGAGAAGCTGTCGAACACGTAGCTCACGCCGGCGATCAGCGCGCAGGCCGCGACTCGGGCGATCGAGGCCCAGTGGAAGCGGAGCGCCTGCTTGAGCGGCGCCATCTGCACCTTGATGGCCTGCGTCTCGAGGAACACCGGCGGCTCCTCCAGCTTGCGCCGGATGATGTAGGCGGCCACGACCACCACGGCGGAGAGCCAGAACGGCACGCGCCACGCCCAGTCGAGCAGCTGCTCCTGCGGGAGGGCGGCGAAGGGGATGAACACGCCCGTCGCGAGCAGGCCGCCCGAGGCCGAGCCGCTCGTCGTGAAGCTCGTGATGAACCCCCGGCGCTTCTCGGACGCGTGCTCGAGGCTCATGGTGATCGCGCTGCCCTGTTCGCCGGAGACGCAGAGCCCCTGGATGATGCGGATCACGACGAGCAGGATCGGCGCCAGCGCGCCGACCTGCTGGAACGTGGGCAGGCAGCCGATCAGGAAGGTGCAGCCGCCGATGCCGAACAGAGTGAGCATCATCACGAACTTGCGGCCGAACTTGTCGGCGAGCGGCCCGAGGATGAAGGCGCCCAGCGGGCGCACCGCGTAGCCGACGGCGAGGGTGGCCATCGAGAGCAGCGTGCTGATGCCCGGGTCGAGCTCCTTCGAGAAGAAGAGGACGTTCAGGACGAGCGCCGACGCCGTGCCGTACACGGCGAAGTCGTAGTACTCGAGCGTCGTGCCGATCCAGGATGCGATCGCGGCTTTGGCCGGGGTCTTCCTGGGCGTTTCTGTTGCAGCCATGGTGCCTCCAATGGCGGTAAGCGGAGACAGCATCGTCTCCGGATTCGATCCGCGCCCGAACCGGGGGCGCGGTCGTCTGCTTGGTTCTCGTGGGTCCGGGTCTGGGTTCTCAGGTCGAGGCGGGTGGAGCGGACCGGCGCCGCGCGCGTGCGTGCACGCGCTCGTCCTCCGTCGTCTCGCGGCCCGCCGGGCCGATTCAGGGGAAGCGTACGACGGGCGGCAAGGATCATCGCGACATATGCCGATTCTGTGCCGAAGACTCTTTCCGATCGTTGATATTTCGGGCATTATGGACGCAACTGATGAAAACTCACGGCAATTTTCTTGCCAGTCACGGAGGTCCGGTGGCCGTCCCAGCCCGTCGCACGCAACGTCGCGTGACCCTCACCGAGATCGCCGCCGCGTGCGGCGTGGCCCCGTCCACCGTCTCCCGGGCGCTCTCGAACCCGAACCGGGTGAGCCCGGAGATGTACGAGCGCATCACGAGCAAGGCGCACGAGATGGGCTACGCCTCCGCGCTCCTGCCTTCGCGCGACGACCGGCTCGCGCGGGGCACGATCGCGCTCGTGCTGCCGAACCTGACCAACCCGTTCAACCTCGACGTGACCCGCGGCGCGCAGGCGCAGATCCGCGCCGCCGGCTACCTCCACCTCCTCGTCAGCACCGAGGAGTCGCTGCCCATGGAGGAGCAGTGGATGCGAGAGATGGCGCGCACGGTCGACGGCATCATCGTCTCCTCCCCGCGCATCGACGACGAGCCCCTGCGATCGGTCGCCGACATCGCGCCGACCGTGCTCATCAACCGAGAGGCCCCGGGCCTCTCGGGCGTCGTCATCGACACCCCGGCGGGGCTCGCCCAGGCGCTCGAGTACCTGCACTCGCTCGGCCACGAGCACGTGGCCTACGTGCGCGGACCGCACGGCTCGTGGACCGACCGCGCCCGCTACGAGACCCTCTCGGCCGCCGCCCGCGAGCGCGGCGTCGAGTTCACGGCGGTGGGCCGGTACCAGCCGACGCTCGCCAGCGGCGCCGCGGCCGCCGACGCCGTCGTGCTCACCCGCGCGACCGCGTGCATCTTCTTCAACGACGTGCTCGCGATCGGCGCGCTCGGCCGCTTCCGGGAGCTCGGCGTGTCCATCCCTGGAGACCTCAGCGTCGTGGGCTGCGACGACATCTTCGGCTCGTCGTTCTCGAACCCGCCGCTGACGACGGTCACCTCCCCCGGCGAGAGCGCGGGCCGCGCAGCCGCCGACCTCCTCATCGCCCGCTTCTCCACCCGCGACCGCTCCTCCCGCATCGACCACATCTCCGCGCACCTCACCGTGCGCTCCTCCACGGGCCCGGCCCCCGCGCGTCCCTGACCCGTCCCCTTCATGCGAAATGGCGGGGTTTGGTGCGTTCGTTCGTGAACGAACGCACCAAACCCCGCCATTTCGAATAGCACCTCGCCGGGGTGCATATTGGATAAGGTAAGGCTTGCCTTATTCAATGTGGAGCACCGGAGGCCGCCCGTGAGCAACATCGTCGTCACCCATGCCGCCTCGGGCCTCGTGCACGCATCCGTCGTGCGCTCCGAACGCGTCTCGCCGCACGTGCAGCGGGTGACGCTCGGCGGCCACGACGTCGAGCGCCTCGAGTGGCTCGGCTTCGACCAGTGGGTGCGCCTGGCGCTGCCAGTCGCCGAGGAGACCCGATTCGACGGCCTCTCCGACCGATTCGGGCTCGGCGGCTACTTCAAGTACCTCTCCCTCCCCCGCGGCACGCGGCCCGTCATCCGCAACTACACGCTGCGCCGGGAGCGAGCGGTCGGGCCCTCCGGCGGGCGCGAGATCGACGTCGACTTCGTCGTGCACGGCGACGAGGGGGTCGCCGGCCCCTGGTCGGTCGCCGCCCGGCCAGGAGAGCGCGTCGCGCTCATCGACCAGGGATGCGGGTGGCGGCCCGTCGACGGCGCCCGCGCCTCCCTCGTCGTGGCCGACGAGAGCGCCATGCCCGCCGCGCTCGGCGTGCTGCGCGACCTGGACCCCGACGCGCGCGGCCGCGCGATCATCGAGGTGTTCGACGAGGCCGACCGGCAGTCGGTCGAGGCGCCCGCGGGCTTCGCCGTCGACTGGGTCGTGCGCGACCCGCACGCCGCTCCCGGCAGCGCCGCGCTGGCGGCGCTCCGCGCGGTCGAGGCGTCCGCCGCCGAGTCGTGGCTCGGCTGCGCCCCCGCCGAGCTCTACGCCTTCTGCGTCGGCGAGCAGGCCCTCGCCACCGGCGCCCGCCGTCATCTGGTCAACGAGCTCGGCGTCCCCAAGCGCCGCGTCACCTTCTCCGGCTACTGGCGCCGCCGCGCCCGCTGATCGGCGCGCCCAGGAGCCCCACCGGTGGACCCTCCGCGCCCCGACCGAATCGGCGGGCGCTGACCCGCCTCTCCCGCTTCGCAGGAATCGCACGCACATGTATCACATGGCAGTGATACATTCCGGCCATGACGTCCCTTCCCGACCCGACGGTCGGCATGCGCGAACTCCGCCATCGTACGAGCGACGTGATCGCCCGTGTGCGGCAGGGCGAGAGCATCGAAGTCACCGATCATGGAACGCCCGTCGCGCGCATCGTTCCGATCGCGCGCCCGACTCGACCGGCCGTCCTCACCCGCCTCGAAGCGGAGGGGCGCCTGCGCAGAGCCGAACGCCCGCGGTTCGTCCCCGAACGACTCCGCCCGGTCGATGGCGACGATCCGAGCCCGCTCACGAATGCGCTCCTCCATGAGCGCGAGAACGAGCGTCGCTGAGCGTGGGACTGTACTACCTCGACACGAGCGCCGCGTTCAAGCTGCTCGCGGCGGAAGAGCATGCCGAGCGGTTCCTCGAGTTCTACGGCGCGCATCGTGACGACGACTGGGTCAGCTCCGATCTGCTCCGCATCGAGGTCATCCGCGCGGTGACGCGCGTCCGGCCCGCCTTGATACCCGACGCCCACCGCCTCCTCGGCGCCTTCGACACCGTCCCGATGACCGAGGAGGTCGTCCGCGCCGCCATGCTCGAGCCCGATCCCGGCCTGCGCTCGCTCGACGCCATCCACCTGGCGACGGCCCGCCTGCTCGGCTCCGAGGTGACCGCGCTGCTCACCTACGACGACCGCCTCGCGGCGGCGGCCCGCGACGCCGGGATCCCCGTGGAGAGTCCGGGGCGGACCGCAGCGACCTGACGCCGACGGGGGCGCAGAACTCAGGAGAATACGGGAACAGATCCCCGTGGCGGGGATCTGTTCCCGTATTCTCCTGGTTTGTGCGCGCCGGGCCTGCGCCAGCCGCCCTACTCCTCCTCGGCGCCGGCCTCCAGCGCCTCGCGGCGGGCGAGGCGGCGCGCCGCCTGCTCGATCGGGTCGGGCACCGGCACGGCGGCGACGAGCCGCTTCGTGTACGGGTCCTTCGGGTCGCGCAGGATCTGGTCGGTCAGACCCTCCTCGACGATGCGGCCGTGCTGCATGACCACGACGCGATGCGAGAGCAGGTCCACGACGGCGAGGTCGTGCGTCACGAAGAGCACGGCGAAGCCGAGCCGCTCCTGGATCTCCACCAGCAGCTCGAGCACGCGCTTCTGCACCGAGACGTCGAGCGCCGACGTCGGCTCGTCGGCGACGAGCAGCTTCGGCTCGAGCGAGAGCGCGCGGGCGATGCCGACGCGCTGCCGCTGGCCGCCCGAGAGCTCGTTCGGGTAGCGGTTGCGGAAGTCGCGGGGCAGCTCGACGGCATCCAGCAGCTCCCCGACCTTGCGCTCGATGTCGGCCTTCGAGAACTGCTTCGACAGCGTGAGGGGCTCGGCGATCGACTGGCCGATCGGCCAGCGCGGATTGAGCGAGGAGCCCGGGTCCTGGAAGACGATGCCGATGTCCTTGCGCGCCGCGCGCAGCCCCTCGCGGGAGATGCCGTTCAGCTCGCGCCCGGCGAGCGTCATCGAGCCCGCGGCGACGGGCAGCAGGCCCACCGCGGCGCGCGCGATCGTGGTCTTGCCCGAGCCCGACTCGCCCACGACCGACACGATCTCGCCCGGGTGGATCTCGAACGAGGCGTCCGAGACCGCCTTGAACGCGGCGACGCGGCCCTGCTTCGGGTACTCGATGTCGACGTTCTCGAGGCGCAGCGCGGGCTCGCCCCCGCGGCCCTGCGCGGTCTCGGGGCGGTTGCCCGCGCCGAGCTTGGGCACCGAGGAGAGCAGCTTCTTCGTGTACTCGTGCTGGGGGTCCGCGAAGATCCGCTCGACGGTGCCGCGCTCGACGATCCGCCCCTGCCGCATGACGATGACGTTGTCGGCGATGTCGGCGACCACGCCCATGTCGTGCGTGATGATCACGATCGCCGAGTTGAGGCGTTCGTTGAGGCTCCGCATGAGGTCGAGGATCTCGGCCTGGATCGTCACGTCGAGCGCCGTCGTGGGCTCGTCCGCGATGAGCAGGTCGGGGTCGCAGGACAGCGACTGGGCGATCATCGCGCGCTGGCGCTGACCGCCCGAGAGCTGGTGCGGGAACGAGTCGAACGCCTTCGCCGGGTCAGGCAGCTCCACCAAGCCCAGCAGCTCGAGCGCCCGCTCCCGCGCGGCCGCCGGCGTCATGGCCGCGTTGTGCACGCGCAGCGCCTCAGTGATCTGGAAGCCCACCGTGAGCACGGGGTTGAGCGCCGTCATGGGCTCCTGGAAGATCACGGCGATGTCCTCGCCGCGCGCGTGCTGCATGACGCTCGTGGATGCGCCGATGAGCTCGGTGCCGTTGAGCTTCGCACTGCCGGTGACGCGGCTGTTCTTCGGCAGCAGGTCGAGCAGCGCCATCGACGACACCGACTTGCCCGAGCCCGACTCGCCGACGATGGCGAGCACCTCGCCCGGCAGCACTCGGTAGTCGATCCTGTCGGCCGCGGTGACCCACTTGCCGCCGACCCAGAACTCGACCGACAGGTCGTGCACCTCGACGATGGGCGTCTCGGCGTTCTTGCGCGACGTGGTCCTCATCGCTGGTCCTCCATGGTCTTCGAGTGCGTTCGGCCGGCCGCGTGCGCCGGCTCGGCGAGCGGCGCCAGGCCGCGCGCCGCGGGAATGGATGCCGGAGCGGGTGCGCCGTCGGATGCCGCGTGCGCCGTGGCGGGCGCGGCCGCATCCGGAGTCGCGACCGGCGTCTCGGCCGCCGATGCGAGGATGGGGGCATGCGCGAAGCGACCCTCATCCGTCCCCGGCTCGGCCTCGTCGCGTACGTCGCGGTGCTCGTCGTCTGCGCGATCGCGGTCGTCGCCGCCGTCGCGAGCGGCGTCGACGGCCGGCGCATCGCCGCCATGCTGCCGCTGCCGCTCGCGCTCGCCGGCCTCGGCTGGGTGACGCTCGCCGCCCCGTACGTGCGCGTCGACGCGCAGGCCGTCACGATCGCGAACCCGTTCCGCACGATCCGCGTGCCGATCGCCCGCATCGAGTCCTTCGACACCCACGGCGGCTTCCGCGTCGTGACGAGCGAGGGGCGCTTCGGCGCCTGGGCCGCGCCCTCCCCCGACCGCCTCTGGTCCGAGCGCGTGAAGCCCCGCGACCTCGTGAGCATGCGTTTCGCGGGCGAGACCGTCGCGCACGCCGACAACGTACGCACGAGCGCGCTGCCCGGCTCCGCGTCGGGCGACGCGGCCGAGAGCGTGCGCCGCGCGGCCGCCGGCGCGGACGTCGACGACATCGCGCGCGGTGCCGATCAGGCGATCGCGCGCCGCGTCAACGTCGCGAACATCGCCGTGCTCGCGCTCTCGCTCGTCGCGGCCGGCGTCGCAAGCGCGCTCAGCGCCTAGACCCCTGTCCGGTGCCCGGAACGGGCCCTTCAGCCCGGGGCGCAAGGGCCCGTTCCGGGCACCGGGCGAGGTCGGCAGGGCGCGCGTCACCGCTTCTTCTCCCCGGCATCGCCCGCCGACTCGTCGAGGCCCGGGTCGCCGAGCACGTGGATCGACTCGGTCGGCGTGAGCACCTCGTGCTTCGGGCCGCGGCCGGTGACGGCGCGCTTGAGGATCGACCACAGGCCGCGGTCGTTCGGCATGCGCTTCTGGCGCGGGTCGAAGGCGTCGCGCAGACCGTCGCCGATGAAGTTGATGCACAGCGCGATCGCGATGATGAAGATGCCCGGGAACCAGAACAGCCACGGCCGGGTGGCGAAGGCGCCCTGGTACTCGTTCACGATCTGGCCGAGCGACACGTCGGGCTTCTGGATGCCGAAGCCGATGAACGAGAGCGCCGCCTCGAGGATGATCGCGGCGCTCATGAGCAGGGTCGTCGCGACGATCACCACGCCGAGCGCGTTGGGCAGGATGTGGCGGAAGATGATCCGCATGTCGGAGGCGCCGGCCACGCGGGCGGCATCCACGAACTCCCGCTCGCGCAGGCTGAGGAACTCGCCGCGCACGAGGCGGGCCATCGACATCCAGCCCACCAGGCCCAGCAGGATCGCGAGCGACACGGCGCCGAACGACTTCATGAACGGGTTGTTGCCTGCGAGCTGGCCGAGCACGGCGGCGAAGACGAGCGTGGGGATGACCAGGAAGAGGTCGGTCAGGCGCATGAGCGCGTTGTCCACCCAGCCGCGGAAGTAGCCCGCGAGGCCGCCCACCAGCACGCCGAAGAAGGCGGCCAGGATGCCGTAGATGAACATGACGGTGAGCGACTGCTGCGTGCCGCGCATGACGGCGGCGAAGATGTCGCGGCCGACCTCGTCCTGTCCGAAGGGGTGCACGCCCCAGTCGAAGAGGCCCTTGATGGTCGGGTTGCCGCCGTCGACGATGGGCGTCGGCTCGGTCCAGTTCCACATCCACCAGCCGGGCAGGTGGATCTGCGCGAAGGAGAAGCCGTCCGCGCCCCACTCGGGCCACGGGATGACGATGCCGACGGAGCTGAAGACGAGCAGGATGATGAGCGCCAGCACCGCGAGGGAGACCATGGCTCCCTTGTGGCGGAAGAACCGCCGGCGCACGATCTGCCCCTGGCTGAGGCCCACGACCTCGCGCTGCTCGATCGACAGCTCGGCGTTCAGCTCGGCCGTGTGGGCGACGGGGGCGTTCGTCTCGTTGAGGTTCGACATGGCTACGCCCTCCGGATCCGCGGGTCGAGCGCCGAGTAGAGCAGGTCGGCGATGAGGTTGAAGATGACCGTGAGCGACGCCGTGATCAGCATGTAGCCCATGAGCGGGTTGAGGTCGACGTGGTTGAGCGACTCGGTGAAGATCGAGCCCATCGCCTTCCAGGCGAAGATCTGCTCGGTGATGATGGCGCCGGAGATGACGGCGCCCACGTCGGCCGCGACGATCGTCGTGATCGGGATGAGGCTGTTGCGCAGGGCGTGCCGCATGACCACCGTGCGCTCAGGGAGGCCCTTGGCGCGCGCCGTGCGGATGTAGTCCTGGTTCATCACCTCGAGCAGGCTCGCGCGCGTGTAGCGGCTGTAGCTGGCGACGGAGATGACCATGATGGCGATGGTCGGCAGCAGCAGGTGCGTGAAGCCGTCGAGCATCTGCAGCCAGATGGACGGGTCGCTGCCGAGCTGCGGGCTCTGCGCGCCCACGGTCGCGATCGGGCGGCCGTTGGTCTGCTTCGAGTACTCGGGGAAGACCTGCATGACGCGGTCGATCACCAGCAGGGCAGCGGAGACGCCGGCGACGATGCCGCCGTTGATGGCGATCTGGCGCTTCTCGATGCCGCCGAAGATGCGGCCGGCACCCCAGCCGAGCGCGATGAAGCCGAGCACGAGCACCCAGACGAACCACGGTCCGATCTGGTTGGTCATGGCGTACTGCATGGGGTACCAGAGCGCGCCGCCGACGACCGCGATGGCGCCCGTGATGATCAGGTTCTTGCGGTGCCGGATGCCGACCGTGAGGCCGGCGACGATGGCGGCCGCGATCAGCCCGAGCACGATGATCATGGCCGTGCCGAGCCCCGGGTGGCGGAACCAGTCGAGCGCCTGCAGCAGGAAGAGCACCACCGCGGTCGCGACCGTCATGCCGCCGAAGACGAGCAGCCGCGTGCGGATGGCGCCGCCGATGATCGACATCGTGATGAAGCCGACGATGACGCTCGACAGCAGGAGCATCGGTATCGGGATGTCGGGCTTGTTGAGGAAGTCGTTGAAGGAGATCGCGAGGTACTGCTTGAGCAGCACGGCGAGGAAGAAGACGGGCAGCGAGTAGGTCAGGAACGCGAGGAACGTGACCGTGTAGTCGTAGCCGGAGTACTGGCGCAGGGCCGTGCTCACGCCGACGGCGACGCCGATGACGACCGCGAGGAGGGTCGCGCCGAGCACGAGCTGCAGCGTCTGCTGCACGGCCGTGCTCATGATGGGGCCGACGTCCTGGCCGAGCACGTTGACGCCCATGTCGAAGTGGTTGCCGAGGAAGCCGAAGAGCCCGTTCGGGTCGTCGAAGCGGGGCACGAAGAAGCCGAGGATGCCGCCGAGCCACATGAAGAAGCGGGCGGGCGGCGGGACGTCGAGGTCGAGCAGGGCGACGCGCGCGTCGATCAGCTGCTGCTTGTTGGGGGCCGTCGACTCGATGAGGTCCTGGAGCGGGTCCTTCGAGATCGCGACCAGGTTGTACACGATGAAGAGGGCGGCGAGGAGGATGAAGATCGAGACGATGAGGCGCCGGAGGATGAGTCGCAGCACTGTGCGCTCCTAGCTGTGCGAGACGGGTTCGCGACCGCCGATCGGTCGCGTTCGTGGCGGGCGGCGGGCCGGCGGCGCAGTGCCGACGGCCTCGCGCGAACCGCCGGAGCGGGGCGCCGGGATGGTCCCGACGCCCCGCTCCGGGGCTGAGGGTCGCTGAACCTACTTGGTCGGCTGCGTCGAGCCGGCCGGAGCCCACTCGGTGACGTTCCAGAAGTAGTCGGGGCTCAGGAAGCCCGGCTTGACGTTCTCGACCTGGTCGCTCCACGCGGTCACGCCGGGGAACTGGTAGATCGGGACCGACCACGCCTGCTGGTAGATGATCGTCTCCGCCTGGATGAGGATCTCCTGCTGACGCGCGGGGTCGACCGTGCGGTCGTACTCCTGGAAGAGCTCGTCCATCTTCGGGTCGTTCCAGCCGAAGTGGTTGTTGATGCCCTTGCTGGTGTAGTTCGGGCCCGACTCGCCGTGACCGAGCGCCGTCGACTGCCAGCCGAAGATGGCCGCGTCGTACTGGTCCTTCTTGGTGGTGAGGTCCTTCGACCACTCGGTCGAGCTGGCGTCCACGACGTTGAAACCGGCGGACTTGGCCGACTCGGTCATGAGCGCGAGCTCGTTCTGGCGGCGCGTGTTCGTCTTGGCCGTGAGGATGCGGACCGTGGGGTTCGTCACGCCGGCCTCGGCGAGCAGCGCCTGCGCCTTCGCGATGTCGACCGTGTCGTAGAGCGTGACGCCCGACGCGGCCTTGGCGGCGTCGTAGCCCTCGGCGCCGGGGATGAAGATGTGCGACTCGCGCAGCACGGCATCCGGCATGAGGGGCTTGATCAGCTTGTCGACGATCTCCTGGCGCGGGATCGTGAGCAGGAACGCCTCGCGCACCTTGCGCGCCTTCTCCGCGTCGCCGCCGTAGGTCGCGGGGTCGAAGACGCCGCCGTTGCCGACCTGCAGGTCGACGTGCTCGTAGGTGCCCTGGAGGTTCGAGGCGAACTGGATGCCCTTGCCCTTGGCGTTCTCGAGCTGCTGCAGGATGTCGACGGTCGGCTGACCGGAGACGATCTGCACCTCGCCGTTCTCGAGCGCCTGGATCTGCGCCTGCGGGTCGGCGATGAAGCGGACGGTGACCTTCTCGTACTTGGGCTTCGTGCCCCACGTGAAGTCCTCGCGCGCGGAGAGCGTCACGTACTGGTCGGCCTTGAGGTCGGTGATGACGTAGGGGCCGTTCGACAGCGTCTGCTGCGGCTTGGAGGGCATGTCCTTGTAGTTGTAGCCCGTGCGGTACGCCGTGGCGACCTTGCCGAGGAAGGCCCAGTCCTTGTCCTTGACGGCCTGAACGAAGGCATCCTTGGCCTTCTGGGCGTCGTTGTCGTACTGGCCCGGGAAGGCGAGCTGGACGGTGCCGTGCGCCGAGATGGCGGTCTTGTCGGACGAGAACTCGTCCTCCCAGTCCGGGTAGGGCTGCGAGTACGTGACCGTGAACGACTTGCCGTCGATGGTCGGGATGTCCTTGATCAGGTCGATGCTGCGGTCGGGCGACGAGCCCGTGCCCCAGAACACGCCCTTGTCGGCCGCCGCGTCGATGGCGGCCTGGTTGGTGACGTTGCCGTCGGCGTCGTACTCCGCCTCGGGGATGTCGCCCTGCGAGTACGCGACCGACTGCGAGGCCCAGTAGAGCAGCATGTCGGCGGCGTCCATGGGCGTGCCGTCGCTCCACTTGACCGCGTCGTTGATCGTGTACTTGATCGTGAGCGGGCTGTCGGAGAGCTTCTCGACCTTGCCGAACTGCTCGTCGTAGACGCGAGCGGGCGTCGGATCGTAGTGGAAGAAGCCGCTGCTGGCGACCTTGACGATGTTGTTGTTCGCCGTGGCGTTGTTCTCGGTCGTGTTGCCGTTGTACGCGAAGAACGGGTCGTTCCAGGCGACGGTGATCTGCGATCCGGCGACGATCTCGGGGTCCCGCTGCGGTGCGGAACATCCTGCGAGGACGAGGGCCGAGACGCCGATCGCGGCGACGGCCGCTATCAGGCGCTTGGTGTTCATTGGACCTCCCTGTTGAGTCCTGTTTCGAGGGTGGACGCACGACGTCGTCCGAGCGGACAGCGCGCACCCCACCCCGAAAACTTAGTCAATCCTGTGCGACTGGCCAGTACCGGCTGAGCATCGTTACCAAGCGGCAACCAATCTTTGTTGAAGCCATACAACGACATTGAGTCGCCGACCGCCCCCGCGAGCCCCCGCCCGCGGACGTTTCGTTCCCGAGAGCGGCTCGGCACGGACGACAATGTCCATGACGACCCCCGGAGGTGGACGCATGTCGGATCATAGGAGCCCCCGCCCGCAGGCGGAAGGGACAACGCACCCCGGGGACGGCGGGGCGGACGGCGATGCGGCCCGGCCGCTCAGGATCGCGCCGAGCGTCCCGGCCGGCGGAGACGAGCGGGACGTCGCCGACCGCCCGGGGCGACGAGAGGGGGCCGGGGACGGAGCCTCGACCGGGTCAGAGACCGGGTCGGAGCTCCGGGCCGGGCCGGACGGCGCCCGCCCCGCCCGCCGTCGCGCGGTCGCCGAGATCTGGATCGTGCTGGGCGTCGCGATCCTGCCCTCCAGCCTCACCGCGATCGTGCAGCTCGCGGACCGGCTCAGCCGCGAGGTCGCCATCGGCGAGCAGACGGCCACGCTCAACCCGTCGCGCGCCGACCGCGCCGTCTTCGACGCGCTCTACCAGCTCATCGGCATCGCGGCCGACCTGGTGCCGGTCGCGCTCGCGATCTGGCTGCTGTGGACGCCGCCGCGGAGCGGATTCCGCCGCATCGGGCTCGACGCGTCGCGCCCGGGGCGGGACGTCGCGGCCGGGCTCGCGATCGCGGCCTGCATCGGCATCCCGGGCCTCGGCCTCTACCTCGTCACCCGGGCGCTCGGACTCACCCCCGCGATCACCGCGAACGGCCAGTCCCTCGCCTGGTGGACGGTGGTGCTGCTCCTGCTGTCGGCGCTGCGCGCCGCGCTGCAGGAGGAGGTCGTGGTGACCGCGTACCTCAGCGAGCGGCTGCACGAGCTCGGCTGGTCGACCTGGTCGGTCATCGCGGCCTCCGCGCTCCTGCGCGGCTCGTACCACCTGTACCAGGGCGTCGGCATGGCGGTCGGCAACGTCGTCATGGGCGTCGTCTTCGCTTGGTGGTACGCCCGCCGCGGCCGCACGGCGCCCCTCGTCGTCGCCCACTTCCTGCTGGATGCCGTGTCCTTCGTCGGCTACGCCGCCGCCGTCGCCTGGTGGCCCGGCCTCTTCGGCTGACGCGCCCGCGTCGGCGGGCGCTCGTGTTCGCGTTCGCGCCCGCGCCCGTGTTCCCCCGGCCGAGGGCGACGATTCGCCGAACTCGGGTGGCTCAGCCGGTCGGCCGCGAATAATGCGCCGGCTCCGCCCAGCGGCCCGAGTTCGGCGACCGGAGCAGTCGGAGGCTCGGGCCGGGGCCGACCGGTCGAGGGTCGGTCGAGTCGCCTGTTCCGCCCGGCGAACCCGCGGCCGGATCGCCGAACCCGGGTCCCACGGGCGATCCACCGCGAATAATGCGTCAGCCTCGCCGAGCGGCCCGCGTTCGGCGATCGCCGGGGATGGACCCGGGTTCGACCCGCAGGACCGCGGAGGGCCGACCAGCCGGGTGGACGCCCCGCCGTGCCTCGCCCGACGAGATCGGCCGCTCACGGGCGCAGAACCTGTCGGGGGAACGCCGGGGGCAGCGGAAGCAGGCCTGCCTTCGGAGGCGGAGGCTTCCGCGAGGGGCGGATCGCCGAAGTCGGGCGCCAGGGCCGAGCCGACGCACTATTCGCGGCCGATCCGCTCAGCGACCCGCGTTCGGCGATCGACGGCGGCGGGCTCCGGTTCGCCGCGCCGCCCCGCAGGCACGACGACGGACCCGGTTTCCCCCTCGGCACGGTGCCGAAGGGGGAAGCCGGGTCCGCGCTTCTGGTCCGGGCCGGGCGGCTCTCCGCGCGTTACCGCGACGAGCCCGGCCGGCGCGAGGCGACGGCCAGCTCGGACGCCCACGGCGAGGAGAGCAGCGCCTCCAGCGAGACGACGCGGCCGTCGGCATCCGTGAGCGGGAGGCTCCAGTTCGGGTACTCGCGGTGCGTGCCCGGCTGGTTGATGCTGCGCCGATCGCCCGCGAGGTCGGCCACCGAGACGCCGAAGAGCCGCGAGGCGCCCGAGGCGAGGTAACGGTGCAGCGCGATGACGATCGCGTCGGCCTCGGAGATGACGTCGTGCCCCGCATCCTCGGCGAGGAAGCCCGTCTCGCGCAGGCGGGCCACGACAGCGCCGATGACGCCGAGCTCGCGTTCCCGCTCCGCATCGACCGACTGCGTGAGCAGCCCCAGCCGCTCGCGCAGCGCCACGTGGGCGAGCTCGAGGTAGCCGGCGCTCGGCGGCAGATCGTGCGTCGTGACGGTCGCCAGGCACTGCTCGCGGTAGTCGCCGGGCAGCAGCGGGCGCCCGTCCGAGCCCCACTCGAACCACAGGATGGACGTGCCGTTGAGCCCGCGCTCGCGCAGCGTCGAGCGCACGTTGTCGGCGACGACCCCCAGGTCTTCGCCGACGACGAGCGCGCCGGCGCGCTCCGCCTCGAGGGCGAGGATGCCGACGAGCGCCTCGGCGTCGGCGTAGACGTAGGTGCCGCGGTCGGCCGTGTGCCCCTCGGGCACCCACCACAGCCGGAAGAGGCCGAGGATGTGGTCGACGCGGATGCCGCCGGCGGCGCGCAGCACGCCGCGGAGCATGTCGCGGAACGGCGCGAAGCCGAGCTCGCGCAGCCGGTCGGGACGCAGCGGCGGCTGCCCCCAGTTCTGCCCGAGCTGGTTGAACTGATCCGGCGGGGCGCCCACGCTGACGCCGTGCGCGAAGGCGCTGGACAACGCCCACGTGTCGGCGCCGCCGGCCTGCACCCCGACCGCGAGGTCGTGCACGAGGCCGAGGCGGAGGCCCGCGTCGACGGCGCGGGCATGCGCGGCGCCGAGCTGCTCGGCGGCGACGAATTGCACCCAGCGCCAGAAGTCGACCTCTGCGGCGTGCTCCTCGCGGAGGCGCGCGACCCCCTCGCCGCCCGCGTCGCGCAACTCCTCGGGCCAGATGCGCCAATCGGCGCCGTGCTCGCGGGCGAGCGCGCAGTAGGTGGCGAAGTCGACGAGCCCCTGTCCCTCGCGCTCGCAGAACCCGCCGAAGGCGGCGCGCCGCTCGAGGTCGTCGAGGTCGACAGCGTGCACGAGGCGGAGCGCGTCGTGGCGGGCCGCCCAGGCCGTGTCGCGGTCGATGTGGTCGAGCACGTTCTGGTGGCCGGCGCGATCGGCGAGGCGGCCGACGCTCGCGGCGTCGTCGTCGCCGAGCAGCGCGAAGCCGGGGACGTCCTGCACGCGGATGACGCTCGGGTCGAGGAAGCGGCGCGTCGTCGGCAGGTAGGGCGAAGGCTCGACGGGCACGACCGGGTCGGGCGCGTGGAGCGGGTTCAGCAGCACGAAGTCGCCGCCCTGACGCGCGGTCCACTCGGCGAGGCGGGCGACGTCGTTCGCGTCGCCGAGCCCCCACGAGGCTGCCGAGCGCAGCTGGTAGCTCTGCGCCATGACGCCCCACACGTCGCCGTCGATGCCCGGGGCGGCGTCGATCGAGGCGGGGGTGACGATGAGGGCGGCGCTCGTGGTCGAGTGCGCGGCGGGCGCGGCCTCGGCGACGATGGCGTGCCGGCGGCGACGCAGGGGCGCGCCGACGGCGGCGTCACCGGCATCCTGCTCCGTGTCATCGGCTCGGGCGCCGTCGTCGCCTCGGGTCTCGGACACGGCGGATGCGGCACCCGCCGCTCCCCCGTCGACGAGGTCGTCGGGAGCGAGCTCGAGCACGCCGGCGGCCGCGCGCACGGCGTCCTCGCCGACGCCCTCCGCCGAATCGAAGACGGGGTGGCCCGCATCGACGTGCACGTGGATGCGGTGCCAGCCGGTGGGCAGGTCG
>Ga0153917_1000398_pt1 | contig 30374 bp, 21 predicted proteins | sample TSFL001MetaG_FD_104695 | JGI IMG/M metagenome (GOLD analysis project Ga0153917, IMG submission 104695) | Attine ant fungus gardens microbial communities from Florida, USA - TSFL001 MetaG | ecosystem: Host-associated > Fungi > Mycelium > Unclassified | place: USA: Florida, Paynes Creek Historic... | reverse complement strand
GTTGGCACGTGCCCACTCCAGCACGCGACCATCATTATCATAGCCAAAGAAGCGTGACGTGGTGGCGGCCGTGCCGGCGCGCGCACGCTGCAGCGCGTCGCTGCGCACTTCCTGCCACAGTGCCTTGTTGTGGCGTTTCCAGCGGCTGAAGCCCCAGTGCGAACGCAGCAGGCCCGGCGCGCGATCGCAGGCGATCAGCGCCGCTTCAATCAGCAGCGTACCGGAGCCGCACATCGGATCGACCAGCGGCGTGCCGCTCTGCCAGCCGGAGCGCATCACAATCGCCGCCGCCAGGTTCTCTTTCAGCGGTGCCTGGCCGGTTTGCTGGCGATAGCCGCGCTGGTGCAGTGCAGTGCCGCTCAGATCCAGCGCGATGCTAACGCGATCTTTGTTCAGCCACGCGTTGATGCGGATGCCCGGCTGCTCGCGATCGACACTCGGACGCTCCAGATTCTGCCGGGTAAAGCTATCGACAATCGCATCTTTGATGCGCAGCGCACCAAACTGACTGTTGCGAATCACCTCATTGGTGCCGCTGAAGTGGATGGCGAACGTGGTGTTGCTGTCAAACAGCTCGCTCCACGGGATGCTTTGCGCGCCGACGTAGAGATCGAGATCGCTCCAGACGCCGAATTCTCCCAGCGGCAGCAAAATACGTGAAGCCAGACGGCTCCACAGCAGGCTTTGGTACATTACGCGGTCGTCGGCTCGGAAGTGGACGCCGCCCTGCACCACCTGCAAATCCTGCGCACCCAGCGCGTCCAGCTCAGTTTTCAACAGCTCTTCGAGCCCACGCGCCGTACTGGCAAACAGAGAATTCATATCGTCACTTTTACTCTTGCTAAAATTGTTGCGCATTATAGCGAATCAGCGTCCTATGTCATAAAGTTAGCTTCTTTTTGTCTGTACGGAGTTGTGATGATTACCCTGTCTCGCCTGTATATTCACCCGGTTAAATCGATGCGTGGTTTGCAGCTGTCACACGCGCAGGTGCTGGAAAGCGGTCTGGCCTTCGATCGCATCTTTATGGTGACCGAAGCGGACGGGACCTTTATTACCGCCCGCCAGTTTCCGGAGATGGTGCGTTTCACGCCCGCCCTGCTGCCCGACGGGCTATTCATCACCGCGCCGGACGGCAGCCAGGCGCTGATCCGCTTCAGCGATTTCAGCGCCCAGCCGGCACCGACCGAAGTGTGGGGCAACCAGTTCACTGCGCGCGTTGCGCCTGACACCATCAACCAGTGGCTGAGCGGCTTTTTCCCGCGCCCGGTGCAGCTGCGCTGGGTTGGCACTGAGCCATCACGCCGGGTAAAACGCTTCGACCAGGTCCCGCTGGGGTTCGCCGACGGCTTCCCTTACCTGCTGGTCAACATGGCGTCGCTGCAGGATCTGCAGCAGCGCTGTCCGGCCAGCGTGCGGCTGGAACAGTTCCGCCCCAATCTGATCGTCAGCGGCGCCAGCGCCTGGGATGAGGACAGCTGGAAACGTATTAAGATCGGCGAGATCACCTTCGAGATGCCGAAGCCGTGCAGCCGCTGCGTGTTTACCACCATCGGCACCGAAAGCGGCCGCAAACATCCGCAGGGCGAACCGCTCGCCACGCTGCAGCGTTTCCGCAGCGCGCAGGACGGCAGCGGAGATATCGATTTCGGCCTGAATCTGATTGCGCTTAACAGCGGCATCGTGCGCGTCGGCGATACGGTTGAAGTGCTGGAACGGCAAACGCCGCGCGCTTACGGTGCCGGTGAGGTGGTGGAAACGCTGCAGGCCGCCAGCAGCGCGCCGGCCGCCGTGACCATTGGCTATCAGGGTCAGCAGTTTGCCGGCGATAATCAGCAGGTATTACTGGAACAGCTGGAGATGCAGGGCTTTCGCATTCCCTATTCGTGTCGGGCCGGAATCTGCGGCAGCTGCAAAATGACGCTGGTGTCGGGTGATGTGAAGGCGCTGAAGCAGAGCGCGGTACGCGGTGACGGCACCATTCTCAGCTGCAGCTGTATTCCGAACGGAGATATCGAACTGGCGTAAGCGCTACACCGCGCGGGCGAAGGGCGCGCTGCTCTCCTGCAACTGCGGCTGCAGGCGATCGTTCATGATCTTGATGGCATCGCCGAGCTGCATCCCTTTGCCCGCCACCGTCAGCGCACTCTGCGCCAGCAGACAGAGCGCGGCATTCTCGCCGCTTTCGACCACCAGCAGCTGTGCCTGTTCGCCGCTGTCGGCCAGCGTTACCGCCACCATATCGCCCGCGACGGGCTGCCAGCTGTGCGCATGGCTGGTGAAGTGCCAGCTTTTCGGCATCAGCGGCTTAAGGAAACGGCTGGCCACCAGCGCATTCAGCACCAGCTCGGCGCGCTGATCGCTTTTTAAACCGCTCTGGCGACAGCGCTCCTCAAAAGTAAAATAAAGCGCAGCGTCATCAACGCAAAAACCGCTGTCATTAAAGGCATCGGGCGTCAGCATTTTGCGCGAGAAGCGCGAGCGAAATAACATTCCATCGGCCAGATCCAGCATCATCCGGTCATGCTCTGCGTCAAAATACCAACGCCAGTTGTCATCGGGTTTGATTTTCATGGGGTGCCCTGTGGATTTACGCTGCGCTAAACGGCGCTGAAATTTAAAATATTGCTTTAAGGAAAAAGCTGAAAATTGTACGAACAGGACAAAATATAAACGAGCCGGAGGGAGAAATAAACCCCCCGGCCTGGGAAAGTGAGAAATGTCTTAGAGATGGGTCACGATATCTTTAATTAAACCCGGACCTTTATAAATAAAGCCTGAGTATATCTGCACCAGCGTTGCACCAGCCGCCATTTTTTCCCGTGCCGCGACCAGCGAATCAATGCCACCGACGCCAATAATAGGCAGACGTCCCTGCAGCTCCTGCGCCAGACGGCGAATCACCTCGGTACTGCGCGACTGTACCGGACGGCCACTTAATCCCCCCGCTTCGTCGGCATATTTCAGCCCGCTCACCAGCGAACGATCGAGCGTGGTATTGGTGGCGATCACGCCGTCTATTTCGTGGCGCACTAAACTGTCGGCAACCTGGATCAATTCTTCTTCAGAAAGATCCGGCGCGATCTTCACCGCCACCGGCACATATTTCAGATGGCTTTCCTGCAGCGCCCGCTGTTTTAATTTAATCGCCGACAGCAGATCGTCCAGCGCTTCGCCATATTGCAGCGAACGTAATCCGGGGGTATTCGGTGAGGAAATATTGATGGCAATATAACCGGCGTGCGCATACACCTTTTCCATGCAGGTGAGATAATCGTCTTTGCCCTGCTCCACCGGCGTGTCTTTATTTTTACCAATATTGATGCCGAGCACGCCTTTAAAGCGCGCCTTTTTCACATTCTCAACCAGGTGATCGACGCCGAGATTATTAAACCCCATGCGGTTGATGATACCTTCCGCCGCCACCAGCCGGAACATACGGGGTTTGTCATTGCCCGGCTGTGCGCGTGGCGTCACCGTGCCCACCTCGACAAAGCCAAAGCCCATGGCGCCAAAGGCATCAATGCACTCCGCGTTCTTATCCAGCCCCGCAGCCAGACCCAGCGCGTTCGGAAAGGTCAGCCCCATACAGGTCACCGGGCGTGACGGCAGCGACTGACGAATCAGCCCTTCCAGCGGCGTGCCGCTGATGAAGCGTAACTGTTGAAAGGTGAGTTCGTGCGCGCGCTCTGGATCGAGCTTAAACAGCGCCGGCCGGACGATAGGATATAGCATGCACTCTCCTGAATGGCGGAAGCTTCGTGAAAGTCGGGTGCACGGGAATTTGTGCGCCAGAATGGTAAGGTGCTCTGGCGCAAAAGTAAATTACTCTGGGATGCAACAATTTGATCGGTATCAGCGTCGGGCGGAATAGCGTCCCAGACGATCGCGGCAGGCCTGTAAGCCGCTGTAAATCGCCGGGCAATACCACAGCAGTTTCAGTCGCGCGTTGTGCTGTAACACTTTACGCACCAGCTGATTCACCTGCGGCTGCCACTCGGCGGGCACCGTCATGTGATTTTTGCGGATTTGCGTCAGGCAGCCGTGCATCACCGTCTGGTAATAGTCATCCAGCAGCGCCTCATCGTGCGGTAGTTGCTGCTGCTGCAGGAACTGCTCACTGCCGGCGCGGGCGATAAAGTAATTTTTCACCCACGAGAAGTCGCGCGTGCTCTGCGACAGAGAACTCAGCATGAAGCGTTTGTAGTAGTAGCTCTGGCTGGTGCAGTACAGCGCGCGCGCCTGCAGATAAAGGGCGAACATAAAGGGCGCGTCTTCATGGTTCTGGATCGGCAGAAACTGCAGATCGAGCTGGTCAATCAGGCGACGCGAGATGATGCTGCTCCAGATCACCCGATGCGCCGACTGATGCTGAATCAGCGTGCGCAGCGTGGCGCTGCCGCCCGGCAGCAGGCCGCTGACGTGGCGCTGATGGATGGTCTGATAATGGCGCTGCGGCGCTGGCAGGTCGAAAAACATTTTCGCGCCAAAGCAGAACAGATCAATCTCCGGGTGACGGGCCTGCACGCGGCGGAAATCGGCGAACAGTTCAGTCGAGACGAAGTCGTCGGCATCCATAAAATAGACGAAATCGCCGCTGGCTGCGGCCAGCCCCTTCATGCGCGCGGCACTGACGCCGCCGCGTCCGCCACTCAGCAGCGTCACCTGCGGATGCTGCGCAGCAAACGCCGTCAGCCAGGCCACGCTGTCATCGCTCGAGCCATCATCAATAATGATGATCTCTTCCGGCGGCGATGACTGGCGAAGCAGCGATCCCAGGGTTTCCGGCAGCCAGGGCGCGCAGTTCCAGTTAGGGATAATTACCGAAACCGTCGGCGTGCGGCGTGATGTCATGCTCATCCTCTTTCCTCTGCGTTAACAAGCGGCGCGCGCAGGCGTTTTAGCACCAGGCTATGTAACAGACAGCACACGCCAAGGTTAAAGGCCCCGATCAGCCCCAGCCACAGCAGGTTGATCCAGCGATTCTGGTTCCACTCAATCGGCAGCAGCGTGCTGAGCCAGGCAATCAGCGCCGACACCGCCCAAATCAGCGCTACGTCGCGCGTCAGCCAGCTGAAATGGATGCCCGGCGCAAAGCGGCGATGCACCAGCCACGCCCAGCCAACTAAATAGAAGATGTTCTGTCCCAGCCACAGCCAGCCGGTGCCCAGCGCCCCGTAATGGACGGCACACCAGATGTTGAGCGGCACCAGCACGACGGCAAAACAGGTGAATCCCTGCATGTGCAGTTTCAGATTGCCGTTAACGTATTGCAGGTGATACAGCAGGCCGCAGATCGCCTGGATGCCGCTGCCGAGCGCATAGAGGCTAAGCACAAACGCCATCTCTTCGACAATTTGCGGTTTCTGCGTCCACGCCCACAGTAGCGGTCCGGCATAGCAGGCAATGGTGATGCTGAGCGGGGCCATAAAAATTGCCACCGCCTGGGTGGTATAGCGATAGAGCTTCAGCGATTCGGCATCGCCCTGCTGACGGGTTTTCATGCCGGTCATGCGCGGCACAATCGCCTGCATAATCGGACTGCTCAGCAGCAGGATACCGGTCGCGGCCGTGGCGACCACGGTGAACGAGCCGTATTCACTCAGTGGCAGGGTTTTTGACAGCACCAGCCGGTCAATCTGCGAAATAAAGGTCCACACGGCACTGGAGAAGGCGGCGCTCAGCGCAAAGCGGATAAAGGGTTTGAGCACGCCTTTCAGATCGTCGCGCTTCTCTTTGCGCGCTGCGCGGGGCACCAGCTGACAGGATTTCCAGATACAGCAGGCGGCTTCGGCAATCGAGACCAGCAATTGCCAGATAAAGAAGGTCAGCAGCGGATTCGGGAACAGCTGAATCACCAGTACCGCGCCAAAAGTACGCAGCGTGGTAATGATCAGGTTCACGCCGTTGAGCCAGACCTGATGCTCAAAACCGACAATCACGCTGCGATACGGGCTGGTACGCCAGCGAATCGCGGCGGTGATCACCATGATCGCCACGGCAACTACCACATCACTGGCGGGCAAGTGCTGCGCATCCAGCCAGTGCGTGGCAATCCATGGCGTCGCCAGCCAGCCGAGCACCACCAGCACCAGGGTGGAGAACAGGAAGAAGCGAGTCAGCGTGGCAAACAGCGCCGGAAACCAGACAAATTCTGCCTGATTTGCCCGGTAGCGTGCCGCCTCGCGCATCAGCGTGGTTGAAACGCCCGCGTCCAGCAGCTGCAGCCAGGTCAGCAATATAGAAAAGAAGCCCACGAGGCCGTAAGCTTCCATACCTAAATGCTGAATATACAGGGGAACTACTAAAATACCTGACAGCGTCAGATAGATCTGGCCAACATAGTTGGCAATCGCGTTACGTTTGATAGACATAAAAACTCTGGCGTCTGGGTATTTTTCTCAGTGTTAACAGCGTGACACAAAAATACCTCAGCGCCCACGGGAGTAATTCTTAAAATTAACGCTGGCGCTATCTCAGCGGCTTTTTCTCATTTTCATCAGTGAGAAATAGAGGTCGGGCTGTTTCAGTAACAGTTTTTCCATTGTGCTCTGCGGTGAAAACTGATCGGCAAAGTAGCGCACCGCGTGCCGCACATTATTAGAGAACTGCGTTTCAGCGTTTAATTCCTGCTGTACCAGCTGTAATAACCCGCTGCGTAAATAACTCTGGCGATAACGGTTTCGCTCCGGAATAAAGTGTGACAAACGGGTGACCTTTTCATACTCCGTCATAAATTGCTGATAGCTGGGTGGCGGATTAACCGTGGTGACCTCATGCTCAGCGCGAGCATCCAGCAGCCATACCGTTTGCGTATTTAACAGGCCGGCCAGCATCACATCCTGAATGCGTACCAGCGGAGCGGCATTTTTCACCAGCGCGGCGCGCAGGATGACCGCATAGTTATTCTGCTGCCACAGGCGCTGCGCCTGCAGCTGCTGGAACAGCTGCAGCGACGACTGCAGGCCGCTGCTCAGTGCGCGTGGTGCCAGTGAAACCAGCATGCAGTTGAGCTCCGGGCGCTGATGGCTGAGCGTTGCCACTTCCTGCAACAGTGCAGCAGAGGGCGCAAAGCCGTCGGCGGCAAACAGTAAGAACGCGTCGTCGCTGACGCTCTCCGCCGCTGGCTGTGGCACAGCGGTAAACTGGCTGTGCGCGGCATCCGGCTGCAGCAGATAACACAATAGTGGATTAACGTTATCAGCCGCGACGCGCGCGGGCTGAGCGGCAACCGGCTCAGCCGGGTGCACTAACAGAGCAGACCTTCCCATATTCCTCTCCCTAAAAATAATACTGAATAATGGCCAGACAAAAATCCGCCCAATTAAGGCGCAAATAAGGCAGTGACTTTTTTTTAGCGTAAGAAAACTCAATCAATTATAAACAGCCCGCCGACGGCATGACTATTGGCCCTTGCCAGACTGGCTGATAATTTACCGTTTATTGTTAAGCGCAACTGAAGCAATCCCGGCCAGAGTGCTGAAGTAATACGTAATATCGGTAACAGGAAACGCGTTAAACGGTTCGATTTTAATAAAACGCCACGCTTTGACACACTTACTCGCTAATTTGAGACCAGCTTAAAATGGAACATTCTAAACAGCCACTACGAAAAATCCTGGTGCCCGCTTTAAACTTACGTCAGCGTTTGTTTGCTACTCCTTAAATTACCTCATCTATTTCTTCTTAAGCCTGACGACAATGGCGCGCCCGGCGATATGTGTCGACGGTTACACCTCTGATTTAACCAGGCAACAGCGCTTTTAATCATTCTCACCTTGCCCGTGACGGAAGCCGCTAATGAAAACCCGGCAATCTGCGGGTGCAATTCAGATTAACCTTAGAGGCGCTTTTCCCTTCCTTTATAAGAGGGCGCTATTCCCGCCTGACGGCTATCCATTGCCGGATAAATCATTTACGCCTCGCCGCCTGCTCTGTCAGGATTGAATGCATCAGTTCTCAATAATTGATAATCAATAACTTTCAGTTATAAGGAGTGACCATGCGGGTTATTACGCTGGCGGGGAGTCCGCGTTTTCCTTCACGTTCTACGGCGCTGCTGAGTGTGTGCCAGCGGGCGCTGGAAGCGCGTGGCGTTGAGGTGATTCCGTGGAATATTCACAACTTTCAGCCGGAAGATTTGCTGTATGCGCGCTTTGACTCACCGGCACTGACCGCGCTGAAAGCGGATTTAGCGCTCGCGGAGGGGCTGATCGTCGCCACACCGATTTATAAAGCCTCTTTCTCAGGTGCGCTGAAAACCCTGCTCGACCTGCTGCCAGAGCGGGCGCTGGAACATAAAGTGGTGTTGCCGCTGGCGAGCGGCGGCAGCGTGGCGCACATGCTGGCCGTTGACTACGCGCTGAAACCGGTGCTGAACGCGCTGAAAGCGCAGGAAGTTCTGCACGGCGTGTTCGCCAGTGATACGCAGATCACCCATTACGACCGCCAGCCTGAGCTGGATGCGCTGCTGAGCGAGCGCATTGATGAGGCGCTGGAAACCTTCTGGCAGGCGCTGCACCGTCGTCATCAACCATATGCTCAGGCTGTATAAAGGAACTGCGATGAAAAGGATGTTAACCCGCTGGCTGCTGCCGACCGTTACCGCGCTGTTTGCCCTGACCCTCACGGCTCAGGCTGCCGAAGCGCCAGCACAATTCCGTATCGGCTATCAGAAAGGATCGGTCAGCATGGTGCTGGCCAAATCGCATCGGCTGCTGGAGCAGCGCTTCCCGACCACCAACATTCAGTGGATCGAGTTTCCGGCCGGTCCGCAAATGCTTGAGGCGCTGAACGTGGGCAGCATTGACCTGGGCAGCACCGGTGATATCCCGCCGCTGTTTGCTCAGGCCGCCGGGGCGGATTTGCTGTATGTCGGCTCGGAGCCACCGAAGCCGCAGGCTGAAGTGATTCTGGTGCCGAAGGACAGTCCCATCCACAGCGTGGCGCAACTGAAAGGTCATAAAGTGGCGTTCCAGAAAGGCTCCAGTTCACACAATCTGCTGCTGCGCGCGCTGGAACAGGCCGGCCTGAGCTTTAACGATATTCAGCCGATTTATCTGACGCCAGCCGATGCGCGCGCCGCGTTTCAGCAGGGCGATGTTGACGCCTGGGCGATCTGGGACCCCTACTATTCCGCTGCGCTGCTGCAGGGCAACGTCCGTGTGCTGGTGGACGGCAGTAAGCTGAACCAGACCGGTTCGTTCTACCTCGCCACGCGCAGCTTTGCTACCGAGCACGGTGACTTCGTGCAGCAGGTGCTGCACACCTTTAGCGAAGCCGACGCGCTGACGCGTAGCCAGCGCCAGCAAAGTATCGATCTGCTGGCACAGGCGATGGGCCTGCCGAAGTCAGTGATCGCCAGCTACCTTGACCATCGTCCTCCGACCACCATTACGCCGGTCAGCGCCCACACGGCGCAGGCCCAACAGCAAACTGCCGATCTGTTTTATGCCAACCATTTAATGCCGGTCAAAGTCACCATTGCCGATCGCATCTGGCAGCCACAGCCGGCCCGGCCATAAGGAAATTTATCATGAGCGTATCCGTATTCTGGTTTCTTCCCACCCACGGCGACGGCCACTACCTCGGTACCGCCGAAGGTGCGCGCCCGGTGGACCACGGTTATCTGCAACAGGTGGCGCAGGCCGCCGATCGCCTCGGTTTTGGTGGCGTGCTGATCCCCACCGGACGGTCGTGTGAAGATGCGTGGCTGGTGGCCGCATCCCTGATTCCGGTGACGCAGCGCCTGCGTTTTCTGGTGGCGCTGCGCCCGGGGGTGATTTCCCCGACGCAGGCCGCACGGCAGGCCGCCACGCTCGATCGTCTCTCCAACGGGCGCGCGCTGTTTAACCTCGTTACCGGCGGCGATCCGGAAGAGCTGGCAGGCGACGGCGTTTTCCTCGATCACCGCGAGCGTTATGCCGAATCTGCGGAGTTTACCCGCGTCTGGCGCCGGGTGAGTGAAGGCGAAACGGTCGATTACGAAGGCAAGTACGTCAAAGTGCGCGGTGCACGATTGATGTTTAAAGCGGTGCAGCAGCCACGTCCACCGCTGTGGTTTGGTGGCTCATCGGATGCCGCGCAGGATTTGGCCGCGGAGCAGGTGGATGTCTATCTGACCTGGGGCGAACCGCCCGCGCTGGTCAAAGAGAAGATTGAACAGGTGCGCACCAAAGCGGCGGCGCAGGGGCGCATGGTGCGCTTCGGCATTCGTCTGCACGTGATTGTGCGTGAAACCAATGAGGAAGCATGGCAGGCGGCAGACCGGCTCATCGCCCATCTTGACGATGCCACCATTGCTAAAGCGCAGGCGGCTTTTGCCCGCACCGATTCAGTCGGTCAGCAGCGCATGGCCGCGCTGCACGGCGGACGGCGCGATCGGCTGGAGATCAGCCCGAACCTGTGGGCCGGCGTCGGTCTGGTACGCGGCGGTGCCGGGACTGCACTGGTGGGCGACGGTCCGACGGTCGCGGCGCGTATGCAGGAGTATCAGGATCTCGGCATCGAGACCTTTATTCTGTCTGGCTATCCGCATCTGGAAGAGGCCTATCGCGTGGGCGAGCTGCTGTTCCCTCATCTCGACCTGGCCGTGCCGGAAATCCCGCAACCCCGCGTAGTGCAGGCGCACGGTGAAGCGGTCGCCAATGATTTCACCCCGCAAAAAGTCGCGCAGAGTTAAGGAGTTGCATATGGCAAAGGTCAAGAAACAGCTGAGCAATGCCCTGCTGCCGTGGGCGCTGCCGGTGCTGCTGGTGGTGGTGTGGCAGATTGCCTCACAGGCTGGCTGGCTGTCGACGCGCATCCTGCCCTCGCCGGAGAATATTGTCATCACCTTCTGGCATCTCGCGGCCAGCGGTGAGTTGTGGCAACACCTCGCCATCAGCGGCTGGCGAGCGGCAATCGGCTTTGCCATTGGCGGTTCGATTGGCCTGATTCTCGGGCTGATTACCGGCACGTCGCGCACCGGGGAACGGTTGCTGGATACTTCGGTACAGATGCTGCGTAACGTGCCGCACCTGGCGCTGATCCCGCTGGTGATTCTGTGGTTCGGCATCGACGAGTCAGCCAAAATTTTTCTTGTGGCGCTCGGCACGCTGTTCCCTATCTACCTCAATACCTATCACGGCATACGGAATATTGACCGCGGCCTGGTGGAGATGGCGCGCAGCTATGGTCTCTCCGGCTGGAGCCTGTTTATTCAGGTGATTTTGCCGGGCGCGCTGCCGTCAATCATGGTTGGCGTGCGCTTTGCCCTCGGTCTGATGTGGCTGACGCTGATCGTGGCCGAAACCATCTCGGCCAACTCCGGTATTGGCTATCTGGCAATGAACGCCCGTGAGTTTCTGCAAACCGATGTGGTGGTGGTCGCCATCATTCTCTATGCCCTGCTGGGCAAACTGGCCGACGTGACGGCACAGCTGCTGGAGCGTGTCTGGCTGCGCTGGCATCCGGCTTACCAATTGAAGGAGGAGAACGCATGAGCAACGCAACGCTAAGCCCGGCGCGCCTGAACCGCGGTACCCCGGTGGGCGTCAATGGCGTCACCAAGCAGTATGGCAATCGCACCATCCTGAATCATATCGATTTACATATTCCGGCCGGCCAGTTTGTCGCGGTGGTCGGCCGCAGCGGCTGCGGTAAAAGTACCCTGCTGCGCCTGCTGGCCGGGCTGGAATCCACCACGCACGGTGAACTGCTGGCGGGCAACGCGCCGCTGGCCGAGGCGCGCGAAGATACCCGCCTGATGTTTCAGGATGCGCGTCTGCTGCCGTGGAAGAAAGTGATCGATAACGTTGGCCTCGGTCTGAAAGGCCGCGAGTGGCGCAGCGCCGCACTTGAGGCGCTGGCGGCGGTCGGTCTGGCCGATCGCGCACATGAGTGGCCGGCAGCGCTCTCCGGCGGACAGAAACAGCGGGTGGCCCTGGCGCGGGCGCTGATTCATCGTCCCGGCCTGCTGCTGCTCGATGAACCACTCGGCGCACTTGATGCGCTGACGCGTATTGAAATGCAGGGCCTGATTGAGTCGCTATGGCAGCAGCATAATTTTACCGTGTTGCTGGTGACGCACGATGTCAGCGAAGCGGTGGCGATGGCCGATCGCGTATTGCTGATTGAAGAGGGTCAGATCGGGCTGGATTTGGCGGTGGATTTACCGCGTCCGCGCCGCAAAGGATCGGCGCGCCTTGCTGAGCTGGAGGCCGAGGTGCTGGATCGGGTGATGAAGCGGGGAACCTCAGAGCAGCCCCTGCAGTTCGCGCAGCAGCGTTAATTCAGGACGCGCGATAAATCGCGCCGCTACAGAGGATTGCAACACTTTGTAGCGGCGCAATTTATTGCGCATTGTTTTCTTACGCGTTCAGCGCTTTGGTGATCTTCTCGTACAGATCGCCGGACAGATTCTCCAGCCCTTTCAGCGTCTCCAGCGCCTGACGCATCAGCGCCTGACGTTCGGCATCATAACGCTTCAGACGAATCAGCGGCTCAATCATGCGCGCTGCCACCTGCGGGTTGCGGCGGTTGAGATCGGTCAGCATTTCCACCAGGAACTGGTAGCCGCTGCCATCTTTGGCGTGGAAGGCTGCCGGGTTGGCCGAGGCAAACGCGCCAATCAATGAACGGATGCGGTTCGGGTTACCCATGGTGAACGAACGATGCGTCAGCAAGCTACGTACCTTGCTCAGCACGTCTGCCGCCGGGCTGGTGGCCTGCAACATAAACCACTTATCCATCACCAGACCATCCTGATGCCAGCGCTCGTCGTACGCCGCCAGCAGCGCATCACGGCACGGCAACTGCGCCGCCACCGCCGCTGACAGCGCGGCTAGCGCATCGGTCATGTTGCTGGCTTTGTCGTACTGCGCCTGCACCAGTTTGCTGGCCTGCTCCGCGTCCGCAAACGCCAGATAACTCAGGCAGACATTCTTCAGCGCGCGCTTGCCGATCTCGGCATGCTCGACTTTGTAGTCGCTGCTCTGATTGGCGAGATACACCGCATAGAATTCATCACTCAGCTCATTCGCCAGCGTGCGCACCAGCGCCGCACGGACTGCGGCAATCGCCAGCGGGTCGATCACCTCGAACAACTCGGCGATCTCATTCTCTGACGGCAGCGACAGGATCAGCGCCATCAGCGCCGGATCGCCCTGCTCATCCAGCAGCACCGCGCGGAAAGCATCGGCGACGTGCAGCGGCAGCGACAGCGGCTGGCCCTGCTGATGGCGCGCCACGTTGAGGCGGATATACGTTGCCAGCAGGCTTTGCGCGGCATCCCAGCGCGAGAAGTCGTTGCGCGCGTGGCGCATCAGGAAAGTCAGCTGCGCATCGCTCCATTTATAGTCGAGCTTCACCGGTGCGGAGAATTCCCGCAGCAGCGACGGCACCGGCTGGAAATAGACCTTGTCGAAAATGAAGGTCTGGAACTCGTCGGTGACGTTCAGCACGTGATGAACCGGATGACCGTTGTGCTGCAACGGAATGACCTTGCCTTCGCCGTCATACAGTTCGATATCCAGCGGGATGTGCAGCGGCAGCTTCTCTTTTTGATCGACGGTCGGTGGCGTGTGCTGCGTGACGTGCAGCGTGTACTGCTCCAGCTCCGGGTTGTAGTCATCACGCACCGTCAGCACCGGCGTGCCCGACTGACTGTACCAGCGGCGGAACTGTGACAAATCGACGTTGGAGGCATCTTCCATCGCCTGCACGAAATCATCACAGGTGGCGGCGCTGCCATCGTGACGCTCGAAATAGAGCTGCATCCCCTGCTGGAACTGCTCTTCACCCAGCAGCGTGTGCAGCATGCGAATCACTTCAGAACCCTTCTCGTACACCGTCAGGGTGTAGAAGTTGTTCATTTCGATCACCTGATCCGGACGGATCGGATGGGCCATCGGGCTGGCATCTTCGGCGAACTGCGCGCCGCGCATCACGCGCACATTATCAATACGGTTGACCGCGCGCGAGCCGAGATCGGAGCTGAACTCCTGATCGCGGAAGACCGTCAGACCCTCTTTCAGGCTGAGCTGGAACCAGTCGCGGCAGGTCACGCGGTTGCCGGTCCAGTTGTGGAAATATTCGTGACCAATCACGGCTTCAATGCCGAGATAGTCTTTGTCCGTAGCGGTTTCCGCTTTAGCCAGCACATATTTGGAGTTGAAGACGTTGAGGCCTTTATTCTCCATCGCGCCCATGTTGAAGAAATCCACCGCGACGATCATAAAGATATCGAGGTCATATTCGAGGCCGAAACGCTCTTCGTCCCACTTCATGCTGGCTTTGAGCGAGGTCATCGCCCAGTCCGCACGGTCGAGGTTGCCGCGATCGACAAAAATTTCCAGCGCCACGTTACGGCCGGAACGGGTGGTAAAGCTGTCACGCAGCACATCGAAATCGCCGGCGACCAGCGCAAACAGGTAGCAGGGTTTCGGGAACGGATCCTGCCATTTCACCCAGTGACGCCCATCCTCGTGCTGACCGCTCTCCAGCTTGTTGCCGTTGGACAGCAGGTACGGATAGCTAGCCGCGTCGGCGATCAGGGTGGTGGTGAAGCGCGCCAGCACGTCCGGGCGATCGAGATACCAGGTGATATGCCGGAAGCCTTCGGCTTCACACTGGGTGCAGAGCGCCTCGCCGGATTTATACAGCCCTTCCAGCGCGGTGTTTTTATCCGGATGGATTTCATTAATGATGGTCAGGGTAAAGTTGTCCGGCAGCTGGCTGATGATCAGTGCGCCCTGCTCTTCGCGGTAGTGCGGCCACGGATTGCCATCCACCGCCAGCGACAGCAGCGTCAGCGCCTCACCGTCCAGACGCAGTTCAGCCTGCTGCGCGCCAAGGCGTTTTACCTGACTGACGGCGGTGACGCGCGTGGTCGCCGCATCAAGATCAAACGTCAGGTCGATATCGGTGATGGTGTAGTCCGGCGCCCGGTAATCGTGGCGATATTTAATTTGCGGCTGTTGCGTCATAAATCCTTCTCGCATCGTTAATATAGTCAACCCTCAGAGTCTAAGCGGGTTGCGCCCGGGTTGCCACGCACAATGCGTGCGTTGCGCCAAAAGTCTACAATTCATTAACAATGGCACAAATGACCCTCGACCTGTCACCTGCAATTATGGTGTGATCGCGGTGATTACTGTTTTATACTCCTGCGTCTTTATGACTTTGTTGAATACCGGGCTCTGCTCCGCGGAAGAGGATGCTGAAACGCACCATGACTGGACACGCTTCCCCGATTTTGACCACGCTGCTTGATACCGATGCCTATAAGCTTCACATGCAGCAGGCCGTTTATCATCGTTACTACGATGTCCCGGTAACGGCAGAATTTCGCTGCCGCAGCGATGAGCAGCTCGGCCAGTATGCCGACGCCATCCGCACGCAAATTACTGCCATGCAATCTCTGGCGCTGAGCGATGACGAATATCGTTACCTCAGCAGCTTACCGTTTTTCCAGCAGGATTATCTCGACTGGCTGCGCCAGTTCCGCTTCGATGCCTCGCAGGTTGAGGTGCGCGACGATCACGGGCATCTGCGCATTCAGATTCGCGGCCCGTGGCGTGAAGTGATTCTGTGGGAAGTGCCGCTGCTGGCGCTGATCAGCGAAGTGGTACACCGTCACCGGACGCCGGAAAGCGGAGCGGAACAGGCGGTGGCGCATCTGCAGCAGAAGCTGGTGCACTTCCGTGAGCAGGTGGGCGATCTCGATATGTCGCGCTTCCAGCTGATGGACTTTGGCACGCGGCGTCGTTATTCGCGCGCGGTGCAGGAAGCGATTGTCAGCACGCTGAAAAACGAATTCCCGTGGCTGCTGGGCACCAGTAACTACGATCTGGCGCGCCGGTTGCAGCTTAACCCGGTCGGAACCCAGGCACACGAATGGTTCCAGGCGCATCAGCAGATCAGCCCGGTACTGGCCAACAGCCAGCGCGCGGCGCTGCAATCGTGGCTGGATGAGTACGATAATCAGCTCGGCATAGCCCTGACCGACTGCATCACGATGGACGCCTTCCTGCGTGATTTCGGCCCCGGTTTTGCCCATCGCTATCAGGGCCTGCGCCATGATTCGGGCGATCCGGTGGAGTGGGGAGAAAAAGCCATTGCGCACTATCAGCGGCTGAATATTGATCCGCTCAGCAAAACGCTGGTGTTCTCCGATAATCTCAACCTCGATAAAGCGCTGGCGCTGTATCGTCATTTCGGTCAGCGCGCGAACGTGGTATTTGGCATCGGCACCCGCCTCACCTGCGATATTCCCGGCGTCACGCCTTTGAATATCGTGATCAAACTGGTGAGCTGCAACGGTAAACCGGTGGCCAAACTCTCCGACAGTCCCGGTAAAACCATCTGCCAGGATAAAGCCTTCGTGCGCGCCCTGCGCAAAGCCTTCGACCTGCCGCTGGTCAAACGCGCCAGCTAATCGGCCTGAGCAGGGTGCCTGCGCCCTGCTCTGCGCCAGAAAATCTCTTTATTCTCCGGCAATTTTGCTTGTTTCCTGGTGGCTCGCAAGTAACATAGCTAAACCCCGGAATGGGGCTTATTTCACTCCATCTTCATTTATATAGAGAGATTTTTATGAGCGTAGTGCCTGTAGCGGATGTACTGCACGGCCGTGTCGCGGTTGACAGTGAAGTCACCGTACGTGGTTGGGTACGTACCCGAAGAGATTCCAAAGCCGGTCTTTCCTTCATCGCCGTTTATGACGGTTCCTGCTTTAATCCCGTTCAGGCCGTCGTCAATAATTCTCTGAATAATTATCAGGATGAAGTGCTGCGTCTGACCACCGGCTGTTCGGTGATCGTCACCGGTAAAGTGGTGGAGTCGCCGGGTGAAGGCCAGGCATTCGAACTGCAGGCGACCCAGGTTGAAGTCACCGGCTGGGTGGACGATCCGGATACCTATCCGATGGCGGCTAAACGTCACAGCATCGAATACCTGCGAGAAGTGGCGCACCTGCGTCCGCGCACCAACATTGTCGGTGCCGTGGCGCGCGTACGTCATACGCTGGCGCAGGCGCTGCATCGCTTCTTCCATGAAAACGGCTATTTCTGGGTCTCCACGCCGCTGATCACCGCCTCTGACACCGAAGGTGCTGGCGAGATGTTCCGCGTCTCAACGCTGGATCTGGAAAACCTGCCGCGCGACCCGCAGGGCAAAGTCGATTTCGATAAAGACTTCTTTGGTAAAGAGGCTTTCCTGACCGTTTCCGGCCAGCTGAACGCCGAGACCTACGCCTGTGCGCTGTCCAAAGTGTATACCTTTGGCCCGACGTTCCGTGCCGAGAACTCGAATACCAGCCGTCACTTAGCGGAATTCTGGATGCTGGAGCCGGAAGTGGCGTTCGCCACGCTGGACGATGCGGCTGCCCTGGCGGAAGCGATGCTGAAGTATGTGTTTAAAGCGGTGCTGGAAGAGCGCGCTGATGATATGGCGTTCTTCGCCGAGCGCGTGGATAAAGAGGCCATCGCCCGTCTGGAGCGCTTCATCACCACGGATTTCGCCCAGGTAGACTACACCGACGCCGTCGACATCCTGCTGAAAAGCGGCCAGAGCTTCGAGAACCCGGTGTCATGGGGTGTCGATCTCTCTTCCGAACACGAGCGTTATCTGGCGGAGAAACACTTTAAAGCGCCGGTGGTGGTGAAGAACTACCCGAAAGATATTAAAGCGTTCTATATGCGTATGAACGACGACGGCAAAACCGTGGCGGCGATGGACGTGCTGGCGCCGGGCATCGGTGAAATCATCGGTGGTTCCCAGCGTGAAGAGCGTCTTGATGTACTGGATGCGCGCCTCGCTGAAATGGGTCTGAATAAAGAAGATTACTGGTGGTATCGTGACCTGCGTCGCTATGGCACCGTGCCGCATGCCGGCTTCGGTTTAGGTTTCGAACGTTTGATCGCCTATGTCACCGGCGTACAAAATGTAAGAGACGTTATCCCGTTCCCACGCACGCCACGTAACGCGAATTTCTAAGATTTAAGATTAAATATAAGAAATTCATATATATATTGAGGTCGGCCCTGCCGGCCTTTTTTTATTTTTGTAAATTTTGAGTTCTCTCACAAAGTTCCCGATATTTTACAAATTGTAATACAATTTTGCTTTTTGATACGTAATTACGAGAATTGAATCATTTTCGGGCTAGAATTAGCAACCCCGTGATGGAAAGATGCGTGCAGACACAGGAGACATCAAACTTCTTTCAAGGTTCCCGTAAAGGTTTCTTGACGGCAGTGGCAGATGTCCAAATAACTCCAATGAGGGTAATAAATAATGATGAAGCGCAACATTCTTGCAGTGGTTATCCCTGCTCTGTTAGCTGCCGGCGCAGCAAACGCAGCAGAAATCTATAACAAAGATGGCAACAAACTGGACCTCTACGGTAAAGTTGATGCGCGTCACCAGTTCTCTGATGACTCAAGCTCAGACGGCGACAAATCTTACGTTCGTTTCGGCTTCAAGGGTGAAACTCAGATTACCGACCAGCTGACCGGTTACGGCCAGTGGGAATACAACGTACAGGCTAACGTTGCTGAATCTGAAGGCACTTCTGGTTCTAAAACCCGTCTGGGCTTCGCCGGTCTGAAATTTGGTGATGCAGGCTCCTTCGACTACGGTCGTAACTACGGCGTTCTGTACGACGCAATGTCTTACACTGACCAGCTGCCAGTATTCGGTGATGATACCCTGTATCAGGACAACGACAACTTCATGGCCGGTCGTTCAAACGGTCTGGCTACCTACCGTAACAGCAACTTCTTCGGTCTGGTTGACGGTCTGGCATTCGCCGTTCAGTATCAGGGCAAAAACGAAGGTCGTGGCCCTCGTTACGACAACGGTGATGGCTGGGGTACCTCTCTGTCCTATGACACTGGCATGGGCATCAGCGCAGTGGGTGCATACTTCAACTCTGACCGCACTGACCAGCAGGCAACTGATGGCAACGGTGATAAAGCCAGTGCCTACGGCTTCGGTCTGAAATATGACGCGAACAATGTTTACCTGGCAGCCTTCTACGGTGAGTCACGTAACCTGACTCAATATGGCAATAACAACGACGGCACTGGCGCTACCGGCCCTGACTTCAACTTCGCTGCCAACAAAGCGCAGGCTTTCGAAGTGGTTGCTCAGTACCAGTTCGACTTCGGTCTGCGTCCATCCATCGCTTACCTGCAGTCTAAAGGCAAGGACCTGAACGGCGCGACTGGCCACGGTTCAACCTTCGCTGGCGGCGATGCTGACCTGGTTAAATATATCGAAATCGGTACCTACTACTACTTCAACAAAAACATGTCCACCTACGTTGACTACAAAATCAACCTGCTGGACGACAACGACTTCACCCGCGCTACCGGTACTTCTACCGACGACGTGGTTGGCGTTGGCCTGGTTTACCAGTTCTAATCTGCCGATTCGAACTGCGTAACACCTCAGAAACGGAGCCTTCGGGCTCCGTTTTGCATTTCAGTGATCGGGCTCCCGATTAGCGCCATTACTTTATACGCCACAGTTATTTCTTTTTTATGTCAGCGGTTGGCAAGCGTTGCGTCTGACGTTAACCTGATAGCTCATTTTGCTAAAGTTCACCCTAACGGAACTGACTCATGTTTGAATCAATCTCTGCCGCACCAGCCGATCCTATTCTGGGACTGGCTGACCTGTTTCGCGCCGACGACCGCCCGAATAAAATCAATCTTGGCATTGGTGTTTATAAAGATGAAACCGGCAAAACGCCGGTGCTGACCAGTGTGAAAAAAGCTGAGCAGTATCTGCTGGAGAACGAGACCACCAAAAACTACCTCAGCATTGATGGTCTGGCTGATTTCGCGCGCTGCACGCAGGAACTGCTGTTTGGCAAAGAGAACGCGCTGATTAGCGCTGGCCGCGCCTGCACCGCGCAGACGCCGGGCGGCACCGGTGCGCTGCGCGTCGCCGCGGATTTCCTCGCTACGCAAACCAACGTCAAACGCGTCTGGGTGAGCAATCCCAGCTGGCCGAACCACAAAAACGTGTTCAACGCCGCTGGTCTGGAAGTGTGTGATTACCAGTATTACGATGCGGCGACCCACAGCCTCGACTTCGACGGCATGCTGGCCTCGCTGCAGGAAGCGCAGGCGGGCGACGTGGTGCTGTTCCACGGCTGCTGCCATAACCCGACCGGTATCGATCCTACCGCTGACCAGTGGCAACAGCTGGCGCAGCTGTCGCTGGAGAAAGGCTGGCTGCCGCTGTTCGACTTTGCCTACCAGGGCTTTGCGCGCGGTCTGGATGAAGATGCTGAAGGCCTGCGCATTTTCGCAGCGTCCCATCAGGAACTGATTGTCGCCAGCTCCTACTCGAAGAACTTTGGTCTGTACAACGAGCGTGTCGGTGCGCTGACGCTGGTAGCGGCAACGGCCGACGTGGCGAAGACAGCATTCAGCCAGGTGAAATACAGCATCCGCGCCAACTACTCTAACCCGCCGTCGCACGGTGCTGCCGTGGTCGCCACCATTCTCGGTAACGACGCGCTGCGTACCATCTGGGTACAGGAACTGACCGACATGCGTCAGCGCATTCAGCGCATGCGTCAGCTGTTTGTGAATACCCTGGCGGAGAAAGGCGCACAGCGCGATTTCAGCTTCATCATCAAACAGAACGGCATGTTCTCGTTTAGCGGTCTGACCAAAGATCAGGTGGTGCGTCTGCGTGAGGAGTTTGGCGTGTATGCGGTGAATTCCGGTCGCGTTAACGTGGCAGGCATGACGCCGGATAATATGTCGGCGCTGTGCGAAGCGATAGTCGCGGTGCTGTAACCAACGAAAAATGGGCCTGATGGCCCATTTTTTTATTGCAGGAAAGGATTACTGACGCGCTCGTGGCCGAGGGTGGAAATCGGGCCATGGCCGGGAACAAACGTCACATCGTCACCCAGCGGCAGAAGTTTATCCTGGATGGCCGCGATTAGATCGCTGTGGCTGCCCTGCGGAAAATCGGTGCGCCCGACGCCACCGTTAAAAATCACATCACCTGAGATCAGCAGACGGCCAGCACGGTCAAAGAACACGATATGGCCAGGCGTATGCCCTGGACAGTGCAGCACTTCCAGCGTCACGTTGCCCAGCTGTACCGTTTCGCCCTCTTCCAGCCAGCGATCTGGCGTCAGCGGCGCGCACTCCGGCAAACCAAACATCCGGCTTTGAGTCGGCAGGTTATCGAGCCAGAAGGCATCGGCTGGCTGCGGCCCGACGATCGGCACCTGATAGTGCTGCGCCAGTTCCGCAGCGGCACCGACGTGATCGAGATGGCCGTGGGTCAGCAGGATTTGCGACGGCGTTAAGCCTCGCTCCGCCAGCACGGCAATAATGGTTTCGGCATCGCCGCCGGGATCAACCAGCGCAGCCTGTTGCGTCTCGTCATCCCAGATAACGGAACAGTTCTGTGAAAAGGCGGTGACCGGAATAATCAGGTAATTCATAGCGCTCCATGACCGACACACGCAGCGCTGCCGGTATCAGGACCAGTGCCTTGCAGGCCCGGTATCAATGTGTACGAAGTTGCTGCGCGGGTAATATCCTACACCACCGGCGCGCATAGATAACGCCGCTTTGCGAACATTGCTCAGAGAAATGCCCTCAATGTGGAAATCCATCGCCTGCCCTTTGGTGTGATAGCTGTGTTTGGCCACGCCAGGGCCCGATTCACGCAGCATATTATTGGTCGCCAGCGTACGGTAGCCGGAGATCAGCTGCACCGGTTTGCGCGTGTTGAGCAGCGTCTGCAAACGATAGAGCTGGTCAAACAGATGCGGATCGATGTGTTTAACCTGATTGGCGCGGTAATCACGGAAGAAGTGGTTTAAGCGAGCTAACTCATCCTTGTTATAACTCTTACCGTTAAAAAACTCAGTTTTGAGGGTTTCACCGGTATGCATGTTACTGAGCGTTAATACCCGGGGGCGGGAGGTGGAAACTGACGCCAGCGCTGCACCCGGCAGCAGTGACAATCCAGCCGCTGCGCCACCCAGCAGCAATAAACGACGACGTTGAGAATCAAAATTAGCCATGAAGCGGGGTTACCTAATCTAAAACGATAAAAATATGTGCAAAAAGTACACAAGGCCGAACAGTAACCGCAGCCTGGTGAGCAGTCAACCCGCAATCTGTCACAGAATGCGCAAAACCGGTCTGAAATCAATTTTCCAGACCGGTCTTGCCATTTTCTTTGAGGGAAGGATAACAGGGAAATCAACGCTTAGAGCAGCAGCTGCCCCGCTTTGGTCAGCACCTGGCTGCCGGAGCGCGCCGGGTTATCATAATTGTAAATATCTGTACGATACTGCGGCTGGCCATCGTCCGCCACCCAGGCCGTAAGGTAGTAGAGATTGACCGGAATACGATGGCGAATCGGCACGTAGCGCGTATCGCCCTGCTTCAGCGTGTCAGAGATGCGGCTGTCGTTCCAGCCCGCGTCCTGCAACAGCAGATCGGCCAGTTCAGAAGCTTTGTTAACGCGCACGCAGCCGGAGCTGAGCGCGCGGATATCACGCTGGAACAGGCCATGATTTGGCGTGTCATGCAGATAAATCGCGTCTGAACTCGGCATGTTGAATTTATAGCGGCCCAGCGAGTTGCTGGCACCCGGCGCCTGACGAATGCGATACGGGAAACTGGCGGCGGACACCATGTGCCAGTCAATCATCGACGGATCGATCACTTCCGCATCAGCGCTCCAGCCCGACAGCAGCGTGTAGCCGTGCTTATACAGATAGCTCGGATCCTGCTTCACCTTCGGCACGATATCCTGGCGCACCAGCGTAGTGGGCACGTTCCACGGTGGATTGAGCACCACATTATTGAGCGCGCTGCGCATCAGCGGCGTTTTGCGGTCCGGACGACCGACAATCACCCGCGAGGACAGAATGGTATTGCCGTTGTTGTAGTAGGTCAGGGAATAGTTGGGAATATTCACCATGATGCCGTTGTGCATGTCATCCGGCAGCAGACGCAGACGCTGGATATTCAGCGCCAGCAGCGCTGCACGCATCTGTGGGGAAACATTCAGCCACTCGCGGGTGCGCGGGCCTATGGCACCGTCGTCTGCCAGTCCCTGCCAGTGCTGGAAGCGTTTTACCCCCTCCACCAGCGTGTTGTCGTAGACATTATTGCTGGCAGCCGGGGCCACCGTGCTGATGTTGCCGCTAGCCTGCGGTACCTGCGCCGGCAGATCGCTGACGCTGGTGGCCGACGGGCTGACGGCCACGGGCTGATCGCTCTGGCTCACCGGCTGCGGCGCCGTCGGGACGGCATCGTCGGCTGGCGTGGGCGTCGCGCTGTGCGTGCCGGTCAGCATCCCGGTGCGCTGCAGAATCTCACGCAGCGCCGGCACATCATCGCTGATCTGACCCGGGCGCAGCGTGCCCTTATCGCGCAGCTGCGGCCACGGCCGGTTATCGGTCAGCAATGCTTTTAACGCGCTGTGCATCGGTGCGTACTGCGGATGCTGCGGTTGCAGCGACACCACAAAGGCGCGGCTGCCGCCGCCGTTCACCGCGTTTTGCCACTGATTGATGGCGGAGAGTGACGGCATGGTCAGTTTGTACGGCACATTGCTGTACAGCCAGGTTTCGCCCTGGGTCGGTACGTTAGCGACAAACTGCAGATAGCCAAGCATAGCGTCGCTCAGCACCACGTCCCGCGCGAAGCCTTTAATATCCGGATTGGTGAGCAACTCTACCCAGCGGGTAAACTGCGGCTGTACGCCGGAGAGCGCCACTTCTGCCAGCTGCTGCTGGAAAGCCTGCACGGCGTCGCGATCCTGCCACAGCGGTGCCATATTGCGTGCCGCATAGATGCCGGCGAGGCCGGGCAGATAAAAGGGTCGTTCGCTGGGGCTAAATGCCTGCTGAATTTGCTGCTGGCTGGCAGCCACTGACTGCGTGCTGTGCGGCAGCGCGCTGACGTCTGCCGCCTGGCTGATAGCCAGCGGTGCCGCCATCAGTGACAAACTGAGTGCTATTGCAGCACGATTAACTCTGCTCTTCTTGTTCAGCAACATCCCTGCCCCCTTCTTACCAAAGACACAGCATCCTGAAAACGCCGTGTACCGCCTGTACTCTTATGGTTGAGTATAAAATAAAAAACGGCATCCGCCTCGCAGGGCCGATGCCGTTTACAGATTAACCGCAGCCTGAATTTTTAACCAGATTTGCTGCTAGCTATTTTCAGTGGCCACGCCTGCGCCGGGATTTTCCTGTTTCACCGGCGTCGGATCGGCGGAGAAACCGCGCAGTCCGACCACGTGCACATGCTCCGTATTGTTAAAGACTTTACGTACCAGCTTATAAGTGGTGCCTTTTTCCGGACTGATATTCTCCGGCGCGGCAATCACCAGCTGCATTTCCAGACGCTCGCACAGTTCGAACAGCGTGGCGATGGAGCGCGCATCAAGACGCGCGGCTTCATCGAGGAACAGCAGGCGGCACGGTGAAATATCTTTACCACGCAGACGCCGTGACTCCTCTTCCCAGCTCTGCACCACCATCACCAGAATCGACATACCGGTACCGATCGCTTCACCGGTCGACAGCGCCCCGCTTTCGGCGCGCAGCCAGCCGTCTGAGCCGCGGTTCACTTCCACTTCCATCTCAAGGTAGTTGCGGTAGTCGAGCAGCTCTTCACCGATGGTCTGCGCCGTGCGCTGGCCCATATCAATCTGCGGATTGAGACGCTGATACAGCTTCGCCAGCGCTTCCGAGAACGTGAGGCGATTGCTGGTAAACAGATCCTGATGCTGTTCATGCTCTTCCGACAGCGTATCCAGCAGCATGGCGTGCGTTTCGCGTACGTTGACGTTCAGCCGCACGCTGCGCACCTGGCCAAAGCTCACCGCCTGCAGGCCCTGGTTCAACTGACGGATGCGGTTCTGCTCGCGCTGAATGGTTTTGCGGATGATATTGGCCGCGCTGCGCGAGCTGATCGCCAGCGTCTGCTCACGCGCCGTCAGCTCTTCGGTCAGACGGTTCAGCTCAATCTCCATCTGCTCGATGGCTTCAACCGGATCGTCGGTACGAATAATGTCCTGACGGATACGTTCACGAAGATGCTGATAGACGGCGATAAAGAACTGAATCTTGCGCTCCGGCCGTTTTGGATCTTCCGACATGCGCAGCACATCGCGCAGGTGTTCATTATCCGCGACCGCCAGGCGCAGCGCACCGAGGGCCTTATCCGACATTGAGCGTAGCTCGTCGCCACTCAGGTAAGCCAGTTCGCGGCGATGCAGACGGCGCTCGACGCCGTTCTCTTTCACCAGGCGCAGCACGGTGCACCAGCCCGCTTTGGCGCTGACAACCTGCTCACGCATCAGGTGATAATCGCGCTCCAGCTTGCGCAGTTTCTTCTGCAGGCTATCCATCTCGGCTTCGCAGAAGGTGAGCTGTTTCTCCAGCTGATTGCGACGCGCACGGTTGTGGCTGAGCGCCGTGTAGAGTTCGTCACGCCGGCTGCGCGCGCGCTCCTCGGCGCTGGCATCGGCGTGCACGCCAATGTCCTGCATCTCCTGCTGCAACTCTTTAAGCATGTCGCGCTTGGCGTCGTACGAACTCTTCAGCGATGCCAGCACCTGGGAATACTGCGTCAGCTGCGCCTGATGTTCGCGCAGGCGTTCGCGCGCGCGGCTGCGTTCGCCTTCCGCCTGCTCCAGACGCTGGCGCAGTTTTTCGTTGAGATCGCTGTTACCGGTCAGCATGCCAGCCGAATCTTCATAGCTGAAGTGCGCGCGGCGCTGCACCACTTCGGTCAGGGCAAATGCCTGCTGACGCGCTTCGCGCTGCTGCTGCTGCGCCTGCTGATAGTCACGCGTCAGCTGTTCGTGCTGCTGCGGATCGCTCTGCAGCACCGCCACCAGCGGCTCCAGTTTGCTGAGTTTCGCGCCGTGCTGATGCAGGAAGCGCGCGGCTTCCTGGGCTTCTTCCACCCGCTCACGAATCTCTTCGCAGCGGTCGGCCAGCGAGTCGTCAAGCAACAGGTTAACGCGCGGCAGCAGGCGGTTGAGCTGCGCCACGCCCTCTTTTGCCTGCTCGAACTGGGCACGCTGCTGCTGGTTGTCATTCTCGTGCTGCGCCAGCGCACGCTCCAGCTCGCCACGACGGCTGTTGAGCTGACGCATCTGCGCTTCCGGATCTTCGTCGAAGGCCACCGCCAGGTGGCTGCCGATAAAGCGGCTAAACGACTGATGCAGACGCTGGGTTTTCTGCACGTCAAACGACAGTGTGGCAAAACGTTCGGCCAGCTGGTCGCGCTCATTGTTCAACAGCTCCAGCTGATTTTCCCGCGCCGCGCGACCAAACAGCGGCACTTTCGGGAAGCGCGAATAACGCCACTGGCGCTCCGCCACTTTGACGACGACCGCATTTTCCAGCTCGTCGACGCTGAAGACGCTGTCATCAAACGACTGCGGATCGCCTTCGATCAGATAGAGATCTTCCGGACACTCTTCCAGGCCGTCGAGCATCTCGCGCACCAGCGACAGGTCCGGTACCACAATGGCGTGACGCGACGGGCCATACAGCGCGGAGAAGTACGGCGCATCATCCAGCGTCACGTCATCGTAAATTTCTGACAGCAGCACGCCGCCAAACCGCTCCGCCAGCTGGGTCAGGCGCGCATCTTCCGCGCCGCCCGGCTGGCTGAGTCGCGCAATCTGCTGCTCGACTTCACGCTTGCGCGCCGCCACTTCATCACGCTCGACGGTGGTTTCACGCTCGCGCTCCAGCAGCTGCTGCATATATTCGGTGATCTGCTGGCTGCTGCTCAGCGTCTGGCCGGTCTGCTCGCTCAGCTGGGTGAGAATCTCCTGCGCCGCCAGCCAGTGCGGCGCCCGCGCGGTCAGCGCAGTGATGCGCTCGCGCAGCTGCTCCAGCTCCTGGCGCATCAGCATGCGGCGTTCACCGGCGTCGGCCACGCTTTCGTTCAGCTGCTCTATCTGCGCTTCCAGTTCACGCTGCAGGCCTTCCAGCGCGTCAGCGTCATACTGCTGGCCCTGACGTTTACAGAAGTCGGCCAGCAGACGTTCGGCGTCATGCTGCTCGCGCAGGCGGGTTTCCAGTTCGTTGAGACGCAGACGCAGCGAAGAGAGCTGTTCGGCATGATGGCGCTGGTTAGCGGCATCGCGCAGCAATTCGCGCCCGACCTGCCACGCATCCTGCCGGCTTACCTCGCCAGCAATACTGGTGACCAGCGCCAGCGCCTGTTCAAACTGGCTGTGCGCCGCTTCCGCCACGCTCAGCTTCTGCTCCAGGCGCAACAGCCGTTCGGTGGCCTCTTCTTCGCGCGCCTGGAAGGTTTCCTGCCACTCTGCGGCGTTGTCGATGGTGAGGTCCGGCAGCTGACACTGCGCCCGCGCTTTTTCCAGCGCCTGCAGCGCCTGCTGATACTGAATGGCACGGGTTTGCTGCACATCAAGCGCCTGCTGAAAATCGGCCAGCTGGCTTTTCAGCTCGTCGACTTCAATTTCCGCCGCTTCAGCACGCGCTTCGTTCTCTTCCTGCACCTCACGCGCTTCGGCCACCACTTCATTCTGCTCTTCGAGACGATAAGTCAGCTCTTCCAGATCGGCGTCGTAACGCGCGATCTTCTCCTGCTGACGCATCGCTGTCTGGACCAGATTAAGGTGATCGCTCGCCGCCTGATAATCGGTTTCCAGATCGCTCTCTGCGCCGTTGTGCTCAGAGAGTTCGCGCGCCATTTCGATGTGACGATACTGTTCCGATGCCAGCTGATTGCGGCTGGTGAACAGCTCGTTACGCAGCTGCAGCGCACCGTCGAGATGGATGCGACGCTCGTTGGCGTGGCGCATATAGTCGGCAGAAACGTAGCTGGTGGCTTCAGAGATCAGATGCTTAAACAGATCGCGGTCCGACTGCGTGACGCGAATCGCTTCCAGCGTCATGCGGTTTTCGCGCAGCGCCGCTTCCATATCCTGGAACGCTTTACGCACGCCGCCGTTTTCCGGCAGCAGGTAATCGCGCAGCGAGCGGGTAATGGCGCTGGAGATACCGCCATACAGCGAGGCTTCGATCAGACGATAGAATTTGCTGCGATCGCCGGCGGTGCGCAGGCGACGCGGTACCACGCCGAGCTCAAACATCATGGCGTGGTAGTCCGTGACCGAGCTGAACTGGCGGAACTGCACGCCCTCCTGCGCTTCCACCCGCTCTTTCACTTCTGCCAGCGGCAGCACGCGCGCCTGACGGCTGCCGAGAATTTCGGTCAGCATATCGGTTGGCAGCGTATCGGTCGGCAGGCCGTGAATACTGAATGGCTTGATATCGACTTTCTTATCGCGTCCGGCCACCTGCTGCAGGCGCACGCCAGCCACCACGCGCTGATGGCGCGAGTTGACCACGTCCAGCACCGCATAGCAGACGCCCGCGCGCAGTTTGCCGTGCAGGCCCTTGTCGCGCGAGCCGGATGTGGCACCGGCTTCAGTGGTGTTACGGAAATGCAGCAGGGTTAAGTCCGGAATCAGTGCCGTAACAAACGCCGCCATGGTGGTCGATTTACCGGCACCGTTACCGCCGGACAGCGTGGTGACCAGCTCATCCAGATCAAAGGTGCGGGCAAAGAAACCGTTCCAGTTGATCAGCGTGAGCGATCGAAATTTACCGCGTTCAATCATGCCTGTTCATCCTCCGCGCGCTCGCTCGCGTCGTGTTCGCTGTCATTTTCTGCCTCGTCGCTCTCACTGGCGACCGGTGCGTTCTCCAGCGTCATCGCTTCACCGTCACGAATCAGGCGCAGCTGCGCTTCACGTGCGTCGTCACCGCTGCGCACATCCGCACCAAAGCGGAAAACGGACTCCATGATGCGGAACTTGCTGCTGTCGTTGCCCATAAACCACACCATGCCGAGACGGCGCAGACGGCTGAGCGACGCACGCATCTTCTCCTGCAGTTTGGCGCGATCCAGGTCCGACCCGGTGGAGCGCTGGTTAACCAACTTCAGCAACCTGCTTTCATCCGCCAGCGACAGCAGCTCGTCGTACAGCTCCTGCTGGGTGAAAATGCCCTCGTTGGCCAGCCGCTCCGGGCTCAGGTAGAGATAACAGAGAATTTTACCCACCATCATGTCGAGCTCGGACAGCACCGAGCGCGGGATCAGCGTGGTTGAGCGCGGACGCAGATAGAAAAAACCTTCCGGTGCGCGGATCAGCTCAACGTTGTAGCGCGCATAGAACTCTTCCAGAAACGGCTGGTAATCCATCAGAAAAGCGTGATTATCCAGCTCTTCAATACCAATGTGGCGGCCGGCGCGTAACTGGCTATCGAGCGCGGGAAAAATCGGGTTTGCCAGTGCCAGCGCCAGTTTGACCGGCATCACTTGTTCAATATTTGTCGATGACATGTGCCTGCACCTTGGCTCCGTAATCATTGATGGTCTGCCATTCCGCAGGCAGACCGGCTAAATCGGCTTCGGCCACGCCGAGTCGCACCGCCTGATCGATGACGATGCGTGCGAGGTCGAAGTGGCGCGCGCGGGGATACTGCGCCAGATAGTCACGCATCACCGTGGCGAGATGCAGCGGCTTCTGCTGCTGCTTGTAAATCTGCAGCGCTTCTTCAATCATCGCCGCCAGCTGCTCGCGGATTTCGTTAAACTCTTCGTACTCCATTTCCGGCGGCAGTTCGCCCATCACCTCGTCGTTACGCAGCGTCATCTCTTCATCGCGCATGTCATACAGACGGTCGGCATTGGCGTAGGTCAGCGCCCACGGCTGATCGAAATAGTTCTGCACCGACTGGCGTAAACGCTGCGCGAACACGCGGTTTTTATCCATGTCGATGGCGGTACGAATAAATTTGTGCACGTGGCGGTCGTAACCGATCCACAGATCGATGGCCTGCTGGCCCCAGCTGATAATGCGATCGAGCTTGTTTTGCAGGTCAAACACCAGCTTGTCGACGAAGCCCAGATCCGGGCTGCTCAGCGTGGCGTCCTGAATTCGCAGCAGGTTAGCCTGCAGCTTGTCGCCTGCCGCTTCCAGCGTATCCTGCAGTTCGCGCAGCGTGCCGGAGGTCTCCGACAGCAGCAGCTCACAGCTGGAGATGGCCGCGCGCCAGTCTTTATTCAGCAGATCGGCGATATCGCTTTTTACCGCCTGCTGCTGTTCGTCCATCAGGCGCTGCGTCATGTCGATGCTGTCAAAGATTTCCGCGACCGAATATTTCAGCGGCGCAAAGACGTTGCGGTGCCAGTGAAATTCGTCGCCATCTTCCTCGGCGGCGTCGGCGGCGCGCTTCAGCTCCTGCGCAACAATCGACAGCTGCATCGACAGGCGCAGCGTGGAAAATTCGCGCTGGCGGATGTAATAGTCGGTGATGCCGATCGCCAGTG
>Ga0153917_1000397_pt1 | contig 30390 bp, 31 predicted proteins | sample TSFL001MetaG_FD_104695 | JGI IMG/M metagenome (GOLD analysis project Ga0153917, IMG submission 104695) | Attine ant fungus gardens microbial communities from Florida, USA - TSFL001 MetaG | ecosystem: Host-associated > Fungi > Mycelium > Unclassified | place: USA: Florida, Paynes Creek Historic... | reverse complement strand
GGGAGGCGGCAGCCAAACTTACGTCGTGAAACAAGGTGACACACTCACATCGATAGCGAGAGCATTCGGTGTTACGGTTGCTCAGCTGCAAGAGTGGAATAATATCGAAGACCCGAATCTTATTAAGGTTGGTCAAGTATTAATTGTAAGTGCTCCATCGTCAGCTGAAGAACCAGAGCTCTATCCGCTCCCTGATGGTATCATTCAATTGACAACACCTTATACCTCAGGAGAACACGTCTTTCAGGTGCAACGAGCACTTGCGGCTCTGTATTTTTACCCTGATAAAGGCGCTGTTAACAACGGAATTGACGGCATTTACGGCCCGAAAACAGCTGACGCAGTCGCGCGTTTTCAGTCGGTTAACGGTCTGACTGCTGACGGTATTTACGGGCCTGCGACGAAAGCCAAGATCGCAGCGCAATTAAGCTGATTACAGACCATAAAAATCCCGGAGCTGTTCCGGGATTTATTTTTTCTTCTTCAACTTTTTTAAAATACCCGCACTGCGCTCCCTCACCCGAAGCGAGTACCCGGAAAGCCCAAACTTACCGTAATCAACAAACTTCACACGCCTCACCAATTTTTTCACTGTATCACCTGACATTATCCTCTGTTTGTATTTATTATATGTAACCCTTTAAGAAAAGGAATAAGGACAAGAGCTGTTTTCCCTTGTCCTTTTAGTGTGATCATGCTTTTTTTCGTTTATACTCGTCAATCAGCCGTTCATTTTCTTTGAAGATTCTTGCTGTGTGCGGACTGACTTGATAGCTTGCGACACTGGTGGTTGAACGTTTTTTCAGGATTTTAAACGGTTTGGCCGCTCTGGGCTCGCATCCGTTTTGAAACGCACGTTCCATTATCCTTCACCTTCCTCCTCAATTGGCAGCACCAAATCATATATGCTCGTTAATGACGTAAATAGCAAATAATCAAATTCCGTGACAATGCTGTCAGACGTCAGCTTGATGACATAGTTCTTTGTCTCGATGGTAAAAGGGATGAGAACCATTTTTCCGTATTGGTCGTAATAAACATCCTTTCGATCGAGCCGTGTTTGTACATCTGCCGGATCATCCATATGCTCGGTTAACCGGTCTTTATCAGCCTGTTTCGAATATTGGCAAAGAGAAGCCGTTAAGTTCATTTTATCAGCATAGGTTTTCAGCAGCTTATCAATGCCTTCAGCATAAGCATCTATACTTCCATAATAAACATGGATCGGTTCGTTTTTCAATAGGTATTGGTATGTTTTCAGCCGATTGAGATACATGTGGAGCATTTCGTTGTTTTCTTCAAGAATTTCTCTTGTGTCTGTTTCAAGCTCGCTGCCAGCCAGTTTTTTGACGTATGCACTTAAGAAAATGAAAGCATCAATCAAAGCAAAGCTGACTGCGACAATGAGATACCGTTCCCAGTGGGTAAATAGGGAGGTGGGCTCATATGTCCAGTATACCATAGCGCCCAAAACAAACAGCAAATACCATGTTTTCCGGATGGCGGACATTTTTTCTTTGACCTTCGCTTCGAAACGCCACGTGGCATACACGTATAACCCCAGTCCAGCCACAATGCACCAGACCATGATCTGAAAGAATAAAACCATACTCGAATCCCTCACATCTGAAATAGGTTCTGCTTATTGTATTCGAGAGATCCGGATGGTTTTCCTCTTCCATCAAAAAAACCGCTCCTTTGACAGAAGCGGTGTGACATTAAAAAATCATATTTAAAATAAAGTAGGCGATGGCACCAAGTGTCGCTGAAATCGGAAGCGTAATGACCCATGTAATGAGCATTCGCTTGGCCGTACCCCAGTTTACGCCTTTTACCCGGTGTGACGCACCGACGCCAAGAATTGATGAAGAAATGACGTGGGTTGTACTGACCGGCAAATGAATAAATGTAGCGCCGAAAATAATGGCTGCCCCGGTTAAGTCAGCGGAAACCCCGTTTACCGGGCGAATTTTCATAATCTTTCCGCCAACGGTTTTGATGATTTTCCAGCCGCCGATTGATGTTCCAAGACCCATGGCTGTCGCGCAGGCGAATTGCACCCAGGTAGGAATATCGTTAGAAGAAGTATGTAAATTCGCTGTGATGAGAGCCATTGTGATAATTCCCATTGCTTTTTGCGCATCGTTTGTTCCGTGCGTATACGATTGCAGGGCAGCTGTTACAATCTGCACTCTGCGGAACTGCTTGTTTGTTTTCGCCAAATTGCTGTCTTTGAAAATCAGCTTGACGATACTGTATAAAATAAAACCAAGGACAAAAGCGATAATCGGTGAAAAGATCAATGCTTCAATGATTTTAATAAAGCCTTTATAATTTAACGCAGTAAATCCGGCTGCCGCAACGGCTGCACCGGCAATAGCTCCGATGATGGCATGGGATGAGCTGCTTGGGATGCCGTAGTACCAAGTGATAAGGTTCCAGGCAATCGCAGCCACTAGCGCGGCCAGAATCACGACAGAGCCATTTTCCAGTGTATAAGGATCTACAATGTCTTTCGTAATGGTTTTGGCAACACCTGTAAATGTCATTGCTCCGATAAAATTCATCACAGCCGCCATGATAATGGCATGGCGCGGTTTCAGCGCTTTTGTTGATACCGAAGTCGCAATAGCGTTCGCCGTATCATGAAACCCATTGATGAAATCAAACGCCAGAGCACAAATGACTATTAGTATTGTTAATATGAATAGAATATCCATTTTTACCCCTCGTTACGCGTTTTTCATAATGATGGTTTCAAGATTATTGGCAACACTTTGGCAAGAGTCGGCAATTTCTTCAAGCGTTTCATAAATTTCACGATATTGAATAACTTTAATCGGATCTGTTTCATTTCCGAAAAGATTCTTTAATGATTTTCTGTGCAGGTTGTCACAGCTGTGCTCATACTCTTTAATTTTGATAGCGTGAGGCTGAATATCCTTTAATCGGTTTTCTGCCAGCAGTTCAATTGTAATTAAAATTTCTTTCGCACATTCTCTGATGTATCCGCTGAATTTATCGATATGCTCGTCAGATGAGGTAATTGAGAAAATCTCCATCATGGCAGAGAAATGTTCGATTCCGTCAAGCACATCATCCAGGCTGTTTGTCAGCTGAAGGATATCTTCGCGTTCAATAGGAGTGATGAACGCTTTGTTAAGCTCTTTAATCATGACATGAACATGATTGTCACCTTTTGTTTCATATTCCTTTAACGTATCTGCGAATTCTTTAAGCGTCGTTTGGTTTGTGACCTTAAAGTTCACAAAATATTCGGCAGTTTCGTCTATGTTCTTTGCAATTTCTGTTAAAAGGAGTGAGAACTTATCTTTTTTTCTTCTTATCATTAAAAACCCTCCATAGTTTGAATGAGACAATGCACACATCAAATTATTATATAGCCTTTTGTCGAAAAAAAACAGGTAAAGTCGAAAAAAACACGGCTTGACTTTTTCTGCAAATCATGTCCCCTTATTTTGACCTACTTCGATTCAAAAAAACGACCCAAGTTTGCAAAATCTTTCTGCTTAACGTAAAAAGTATATCAAAAGTTGTGTTTTTCCTGTCAACTTTTATCTTCTGTTTCACCAAAAAACGGTTCCCTAAACAAGGGAACCGTTTTATCAGCTTGCTTTTCGTTTTTTCATCCAGTAATAAACAGGCAGTCCGGCAAGGCCGATGAGGATGGATAATCCGCAGCTCATTGTATCTGTAATGAGTGTGCTGCCTAACACAAAGAAGGAGCCTGCGATGGCCAAAATCGGCATGAATGGATAAAGCGGAACACTGTAGGCGCGCTTTTCTCCCTTTGTTCGCTTACGGAGAATAAACACCGCAAAAAAGGCCATCACATAAAAAATATAGATCATGAAAATCGAGATTTCAGAGAGCTTATCAGGGTTGCTGATCAGCATCATAATCAAAGCCACAGCAATCTGGAAGGAAATCGCGATCCATGGTGTGCGGAATGTCGGGTGTACATGTGAAAGCTTATCAGCAAATGGAAGCTGTTTGCGTTCCGCCATTGCAAATGAAACACGCGGGAAAGAAAGTACTTTTCCATTTAAACACCCAAAGATGCTGACGATAATTCCGACACTGATCAGCTTTCCGCCAATTGAACCGAACAGCATGGTGGCAGCAGTGCTTGTCGCATTTTCACCAAGTGTGACAATTTCGTTCGCAGACAGGATGTGAAGCAATGCAAAGTTAATAAAAATATAGATGGCTGTTACGATTAATAATCCGCCCGTCATTGCGCGTGGCAGCAGCTTTTCGGGATTTTTCATTTCTCCGCCGAGAGCGGCCAGAAGAATCCATCCGTCGTACGCAAATAGTGTAGCCAAAATGGCCGCTCCGAAGTTCATATCGGAAATACTTTCGTTTACTGCTGTGAAGATGTGCTGATCACCTTTCCAAAGGCCAAAGATGATGATGCATGCAATCGGAATCAGTTTACCGATCGTTGTCAGCGTTTGGACAAAGCCGCCGTATTTTGTACCGATTATATTAATGACGCATAAAAAGAGAACTGCTATAATTCCGATTACTTTTGACAATCCAGATCCCCAGCCGAAAAGATTCGCCATTAAAGAGCCAAAATATAAACCCAGCGCGCCAATAATCGCCGGACCGTAAATGATAATCTGCACCCAGCCGCACAAAAATCCCCAAAATTCGCCATACACTTCTTCAAGGTACGTATAAAGCCCGCCGGTTTTTGGAATCTGCGTTCCGATTTCTGCGATTGTCAAACCGCCCGCCAACGTTAAAATCCCGCCTAACAGCCATGCGAAAAGCGCGGTTTTTGAATCACCTGAATAAGCAAGCACAGCGCCGGGCTTCATAAAAACACCAGAACCGATAATGGTTCCGATGACAAGAGTAAGGGCAAACAAGAGGCCTATCTCTTTTTTCAAACCGTTGTCTTCAGTATGCATGTCCTTAACCTCCTATGATGTTGAAGCTTCATGATGAAGAATCTATTTTTTCATATTGTAAACCCTATTTTAGAAAAACGAAATAAAATAAATTTTCTGATTTTCGATATTTGCTTTTTGTACAGCTAAAAAACTGTGGGAACGTCTCTTTTAATAATCTATAAACGAATGAATCACATTATTTCTTTTTATAAAGTTCGTGTTTTATGCAGAAGAATTTTAGGCGGATCGAAGGAGAGGGAGAATTCAGAATATGAACGAACCTTCGGTGAAGCTGATATGTTGACTTTCCCTTGCGAATAAAATACCTTGTTATTAGAACAATAAATAGATAACTATGATATAATATCTCGAAATCGAGATAAAATGACCTGGAGGGACAGCAAATGAAAGTCAACGGCATTCACCATGTATCGGCATTAACGGCCGACGCACAAAAAAACTTGGATTTCTATAAGAAAGTATTAGGATTAAAGCTCGTCAAAAAATCCGTCAACCAGGATGAACCGACAATGTACCATCTGTTCTACGGAGATGAAGTGGCAAATCCGGGAACTGAGCTGACGTTTTTCGAGATTCCCCGCATTGCCCCATTTCATGCGGGAACAAACAGTATTTCTTCTATTGGATTGCGCGTCCCAAGTACAGAAGCCCTGTATTACTGGAAAGAACGTTTTGAAGAGCACGAAGTGGCGCACAGCGGCATCTCAAAAAGAGCCGGACGTGACCTATTGGCATTCCAAGATCATGAAGGGCAGCGACTTGTGCTGACTGCTGATGAGAAAGGAAAAGGATATGGCCTGCCTGTTAAACAGAGCGGCCTTCCGGAAGAATTTTCGTTTCGCGGGTTAGGGCCGGTTGAACTGACTGTGCCATATGCTGAACCAACCTTACACGTACTGACGAATATTCTTGGATTTACAGAAATCAGCCGTGAACCAGTTGAAGGACAAGGAACCGCTGTTATTTTGGAATCAGGAGAAGGCGGTGCGGCAACGGAAATCCATTTAATAGAAAGAAACGATCTTCCGCGCGAGCGCCAAGGCAAAGGAAGTGTTCACCACGTCGCATTTCGGGTAAGAGATGAAGAAGAACTTGCCGGGTGGCATCAGATCATCAGCCGGGAAGGCTTTAGCAATTCTGGCATTGTTGAGCGCTACTATTTCAAGGCGCTGTATTTCAGAGAACCGAACGGCATTTTGTTCGAGTTATCAACAGACGGACCGGGCTTTATGGTAGATGAAAATCTTGATGAGCTTGGCCAAACGATTGCTCTTCCGCCGTATCTTGAGCATCGAAGAGCTGAAATTGAAGCGAAATTGAAACCAATCAAATAAATTGTGATTCATTTGCCTTCCGGCGCCGCCGGAGGGCTTTTTTATTTTGGTAAAACAGCATCGCCGCCCATTGGGAAGGAAATAGCAGATTACGGTTGGGAGAAATGGCTTGAAACCAGCTGTATATAGGATGATTGGCGTGAAATGGCCTCGGCAAAAATATTGTCTTTGTTTATTAATAGTTTATTCATATTTGCTTGCTACACTATTTCGAAGTTAGACAAAAAGGAGTGAAAAATAAGTGGAAAAGAAAAAACGCGAGCTGGATATCGTCCTCATCCTCATTTTGCTCGTATCTGCATTCTTAAATATCTATAACATTTGGAAGGACGACACGGTGAATCCATATTACACCGCGGCAGTTACAAGTATGATGCAAAGCTTTCATAATTTCTTTTATGCTTCGTTCGATGCTGCCGGCTTTATAACAGTGGATAAACCGCCTGTTACATACCAAATCCAAACAATCAGCGCACTAATATTCGGTATGCACGGGTGGAGCGTCATCCTGCCTCAGGCATTGGCAGGCGTAGGTTCAGTCTTTCTTATGTACTTGCTGATAAAGCCGACATTCGGAAAAACGGCGGCGCGCATTGCCTCATTTGTTATGGCGTGTACACCGATTGCTGTAGCTGTAGCGCGTACAAACAATGTTGATGCATTACTGGTATTTTTCTTATTGATGGCTACATGGCTTCTCTTTAAAGCGATCAGAAAAGGAAAGCTGATCTGGCTGTTAGCGGCGTTTTTCGTTGTTGGAGTAGGTTTCAATACAAAAATGCTGCAGGCCTACATGATTTTACCGGCCTTCCTATTGTTCTATTTGATTGCGGCAAACGCCACGATGAAGAAAAAAATCATTTCGCTGGTAAGTGCGTTAGCCGTGTTAGCAGCCGTTTCATTATCGTGGCCGCTCATTGTCGACAATATCCCTGCAAGCAAGCGGCCTTATATCGGAAGCAGCCAAACCAACTCTGTGTTGGAATTAGCTTTTGGCTATAACGGAATCCAGCGGCTGACAGGCCAAAATTCCGGCAACGGCCAGGGTGCGCCAAACAAAGACGCTTCAAAAGAAATGTCTTCTTCTGGTAACACTCAAGCACCGCCTAATCAGTCATCAAGTGATGATAAATCCTCAAATGGCAATATGACGGCACCTCCATCCAATGGCCAAATGCCAAGCGGCGGAGATGGCGGCCAAGGGGGACCTGGCGGAGACGGAGGGAAAGGCGGTACAGGAACCGGCTCAAAAATGCAATCAGGTTCAGGAATGTTTGGAACGGGAACACCTGGTCCACTCAGGCTTTTCCAACAAGAGTTATCTGATCAAATCAGCTGGCTTCTGCCATTTGTGATATTTGGAATCGCAGGCTTACTGATCGCTGGCGCGAGAGAAAGAAGATTATCTGCAGAGCAGAAGGAAACGGTGTTCTGGGTTGCGTGGCTTGTACCGATTGCCGGATTCTTCAGTGTCGCAGAATTTTTCCATCATTATTATCTCATCATGCTGGCACCGCCGATTGCGGCATTTGTCGGTGCAGGGTGGGTTGCCCTTGTTCATCTGTATCGCAATCAGACAGGCTGGAAATCATGGCTTCTGCCGGGAGCAATTATTGCGACAACTGGATTTGAATTGTTTATTCTCAGAAACTACAACGATCAAATCGGTGCAGGCTGGAGCATCGGTGTAGGTGTTATCGGCGTGTTGTCAGCTGCTTTGCTGCTGTTCAAACAGCGCCAAAAACCGATCAGTTATTATATTTCGCTTGCAGCTCTTCTCGCATTGCTGGTGATGCCGATGTATTGGGCAAGCACACCGCTATTGTACGGTGGCAACAGTTCACAGCCTGAGACAGGCCCTCAGCTCGCAACAATGAGCGGAAAAGGCATGGGAATGTCTGATGCGGCTGTAAATGAAAAACTGATCAAATATTTAGAGGAGAATAACTCCGGAGCTGAATACCTATTCGCCACAACCGATTCGAACACAGCGGCGCCATATATGATTAAAACGAAAAAAGCTGTCATGGCTATTGGCGGATTCAGCGGTTCTGACCCGGCTATCACGCTGACTCAATTCAAAAAGCTTGTAAAAGAAGGAAAAGTGAAATACTTCTTGGCATCTGGAAGAGGAAGAGGCGGAAACAATGACATTGTTGAATGGGTTGAGAAAAATGGAAAAGAAGTATCATCAGATCAATGGCAATCAAGTTCTGATCAACAAACAGAAGATACTGATTCAGCTGATACATCAAGCAACAGCAAGGCTTCAGGCGAAAACGGCAAAATGGGCGGCGGACCTGGCGGAATGAATCAGTCAGCAACATTATACGAACTGCATGCTGATGAATAGGAGGAAAAAACATGAGCAGACATATTCAATATTCAATTGTTGTACCTGTGTATAACGAAGAGCTTGTCATTCATGAAACCTACCAGCGCTTAAAAGAGGTCATGGATCAAACGAAGGAAAACTACGAGCTGCTTTTCGTCAATGATGGCAGCAAAGATCGCAGTATTGAGATTTTAAGAGAGTACAGCCTGATCGATCCGAGAGTGAAGATTATAGACTTTTCAAGGAATTTTGGGCACCAGATCGCCATTACAGCGGGTATGGATTATGCACAGGGGAATGCCATCGCCGTCATTGACGCCGATTTGCAGGACCCTCCTGAACTGATTTTAGACATGATTGAAAAGTGGAAGGAAGGCTATGAGGTTGTATACGCCGTGCGGACAAAACGAAAAGGGGAAACCTTTTTCAAAAAACAGACTGCAGCTATGTTTTACCGGCTTCTCAGCAGTATGACAGATATTGAAATTCCGCTTGATACGGGGGATTTTCGCCTGATGGACAGAAAAGTCTGTGATGAAATGAAGAGATTAAAAGAAAAAAATCCATTTGTAAGAGGGCTTGTCAGCTGGTTGGGCTTTAAACAGACAGCGGTCGAGTATGTACGTGATGAAAGGCTCGCCGGAGAAACAAAGTACCCGCTCAAGAAAATGCTGAAGCTGTCAATGGACGGCATCACGACATTTTCACATAAACCGCTGAAGCTGGCAAGCTATGTCGGGGTCTTAATGTCAGGCGCAGGATTTCTGTATATGTTTATCGTACTGTATTTGAAGCTGTTCACCGACAGCACGATTACCGGCTGGTCATCTCTTATCGTCATCCAGCTCCTGTTCAGCGGCATTGTGCTTCTGATACTGGGCATGATTGGTGAATACATCGGCAGAATCTATGATGAAGCCAAAGACAGGCCGCTTTACATCGTACAGAAATCGTACGGAATTGAAAATAAAAGACTCTATAGAGACCAGCACATGTCATAACCTCAAAACCTCTGTCTTAACGGACAGGGGTTTTTACGTTCTGTCGATCAAAGTGAAAAATGCGAATAGATATATGGAATAAAAGAAGGCAGTAGAGATTGCGGGCTTGCACTGCGGTTCACTCACGCTGAAAGAAAAACGGCAAAGCCTAACAGTTTTCGTCTTAGGCTTTGCCGCATGTCAGCTATTATATTGGGGGGCTTTTAAGAAACGCAGGATCACTGCCGTACCAGTGACGTTTAATAGAATACTGGCACCCAGTACAACTCCCCATGCCAACGTCGATTCAGAGAGAAGAAAGCTCAGCAAAAGAAAAGCTAATCCTGCGCATATCATACTCAATCCCGCGGTTTTCATGTTCATTCCTCCTAGCAAACGATGTTTCTAGCATCTTGATGCGAATGATGTCAATCTGTATGATATACGGATATCTCGCCAGAAAGTTTCATAGAGCAGTTAGGTCTTTTGTCTCTTAAAAAGCCTCAGGCCGAATTTTGCAGCCTGAGGCTTTATCTCTTACGAAGTTTTCTCTTCTTTTTGATCGAGTTTAATTTTTTTCGTCATTTCTTTGCCGTTTCTGAGAATTTTCACTTCAACGGTATCACCGACCTTTGTGTCTTTATATAAGATATTGCGCAATTCACTGCCTGTATCGGTTTCTTTACCTTTTAGGCCGATGATAATATCCTCCGCTTTTAATCCAGCCTTTTCAGCAGGAGAGCCTGAAGCGACCTCACGGATGTAAACACCTTTATTCAGCTGGCTGCCGAACAGGCCGAGTGTGCCTTCTTGGTAGTTTTGCGGTACTTGTTCTAGATCAAGCATGCTGACACCGATATATGGACGTTCAATTTGCCCTTTCGACAGCAATTCTTCAGCAATCGGTTTTACGTCATTGCTTGGAATGGCAAATCCGATACCCTCAACATCATCCTCACTGATTTTCATACTGTTAATGCCGACAATTTTGCCGTCTGTATTTAACAAAGGACCGCCGCTGTTACCTGGGTTAATTGCTGCGTCTGTCTGAATGACGTTAATGCTCGTTTCGCCGGCTGAAGTAGACATTGACACCGTTCTGTCCACGCCGCTTACAATCCCTTGTGTTACGGTGCGGGACAGGTCTTTTCCGAGCGGATCCCCAATCGCAATAACGGTCTCGCCTGTTCTGAGATCAGATGAATTACCGAAGTTTGCCACTTTTGTGACATGATCATCACTGATTTGGAGGACAGCTAAATCAGTTAACGAGTCACTGCCTACCAGCTTTGCTGTCACTTCAGTGCCGTCATATAAAGAAACCTTCAGTGAAGATGCTCCTTCTACGACGTGGTTATTTGTAATGATATAAGCCTTGCCATTCTCTTTTTTGAAAATGACACCAGACCCTGAACCGCTTTCCGTATCTTCGCTGGAATCAGAAGAACTAGAGCCGAACAAAGAGCTGTTTGATTGTGCCTGAAGATTTGTAATACCGACTATTGCTGGTGAAAGGTCTTCTACCATATCTGAGATTTTAGAAGAGTCCTCGCTCTTAAATGCAGATGAGCTGCTTGAGCTTGATGAGCTTTTTTTAGTTTCAGAGGACGTGCTTTTAGCAGTAACAGATTGCGTTTGCTGCTGGCTGGATGATTGTTTTGCAGTGTCCTGAGAATCATGGTCGCCAAGCGGTGTAAACGTGTAAATGCCAAGGGCGAGACTGCCGCCGATCACTCCGCCAAGCAACGGCCTGAACCATCCGAACCCTCGTTTTTTCTTCTCCTGATCATGAATGACATTGCGGGCTGAGTAGGAGGTGCTCTGATCGTTCTCTTTTGTTAAAAAGACCTCATTCTCATTACCTTCCGTTCTGTTTTCATCACGATAGTTATCCATCATGTTCACTCCGTTTCTCTATTTTCACATTTCTCTTTATTTATGATAGGTTTATGACTTGAGTTTATCATAAACAAAAACTGTGGGATAAAAATGAAAAGATTATGGGAAATTGTGAAAAAGTGCGGAAAAAGGTACACTTCATATTGTATACGAAAGGGCTGAGTCGATGGAACAGATTGGATTGATTGGATTGATTGGATATGGCAGCATGGCGGATATGATCGCCAGACAGCTGTTGAAGCATAGACAAATAAAAGAGAATGAGCTATTTATTGAAACAAGAACGAAGGGGGAGCGGCTGCAGGCACTCATGTCAGATTATCCAAACGTATCGGCTGATTCGCTGGAGAATTGGGCAAATACATGCCAATTGATTTTGATATGCGTCCCGCCGCTCCATGTCATCGAAACAATGCGCCGTCTGCACCCGTATGTGAACAGAAATACTCACATCGTATCCATAGCTGCCGGTGTGCCGCTGCGTCTTTTGGAGGCAGAAACAGAAGCGGGTATCTCACGTGTTATTCCTGCCATTACGTCCGAAGCAGAAGCCGGCATTTCACTTGTCGTTCACAGTGAAGCACTGGCTGCGGAGAAGAAAGAGCATCTGAATGAATTGTTATCGGTTTTCAGCCGTGTACGAGAAATCAAAGAATCGAATGTTGATGCGGCCAGCAATTTAACGAGCTCGGCACCGGGATTCATAGCTGCAATCTTTGAAGAACTGGCACTGTCTGCCGTCAGAAACAGCAGCCTGTCCAAAGAAGAAGCCTTTGATTTTCTGATTCATTCACTATACGGAACTGGCAAGCTGCTGATCGAAAAAAATATGTCTTTCGAGGAGACGCTGGAACGTGTTGCAACGAAAGGCGGAATAACGGGAGAGGGAGCTGAGGTGATACGCGCCTCTGTGCCGGACGTTTTTGATCGAGTGTTTGAAAGAACGCTGAAAAAATATGAACTGCTTACAGAACAGACAGAGAAACAGACATGAATCCTTGCAAGAGGATTCTTTTTTTATCACTGAATGGTCGTGATTTTCCCCAGTTATATTGCATTTTTCCTCTTTTTTTAATATAATTTGTTGGAATATTCATAATTTAGTAAAAAAGGAGGAGCGTTATGAAATTGTACCTATCAGTAGATATGGAAGGTATTTCGGGTCTTCCGGACGATACCTTTGTGGATTCCGGCAAGCGTAATTATGAACGCGGGCGGCTCATTATGACTGAAGAAGCAAACTACTGTATTGCCGAAGCGTTTAACAGCGGGTGTACCGAGGTGCTGGTCAATGACAGTCATTCGAAGATGAATAATCTGATGGTTGAAAAGCTTCACCCTGAAGCAGATTTGATTTCCGGTGACGTCAAACCATTTTCAATGGTTGAGGGATTGGATGATACGTTTACAGGCGCTTTGTTCCTCGGTTATCATGCGAGAGCCTCGACTCCCGGTGTCATGTCACACAGCATGATTTTCGGGGTCCGTCATTTTTACATAAACGATCGGCCTGTCGGTGAGCTTGGGTTAAATGCATACGTTGCCGGTTATTATGATGTCCCTGTATTAATGGTAGCCGGGGATGACCGGGCGGCGAAGGAAGCTGAAGAGCTTATCCCGAACGTGACGACAGCCGCAGTCAAACAAACCATTTCAAGATCCGCAGTGAAGTGCTTGTCCCCTGCGAAAGCCGGACGGCTGTTGACAGAAAAAACCGCATTTGCCCTGCAAAACAAGGACAAAGTCAAACCGCTTACACCGCCTGACAGGCCGGTTCTGAGCATTGAATTCGCCAATTACGGCCAGGCAGAATGGGCGAATCTGATGCCGGGAACGGAAATCAAGACGGGAACCACAACCGTTCAATTTCAGGCGAAGGACATGCTTGAAGCCTATCAGGCGATGCTTGTCATGACTGAGCTTGCGATGCGGACATCATTCTGCTAAAGGGGTGTTTTAGGCTTTGGCGCGATACATGATAAAGCGTTTTTGGGCAATGGCAGCTACGATTTTGGTGATTACCACCCTGACTTTTGTTCTCATGAAGGTCATTCCCGGATCTCCTTTTAACGAGGAGAGAGGCACAAATGAAGCCGTTCAAAAAAATCTCGAAGCCTACTATCACTTAGACGATCCTCTCATTTTCCAATACATCATCTACCTAAAATCCATTATTACGTTCGATTTTGGACCTTCAATAAAAAAACCATCCGACAGCGTAAATGACATGCTGGAACGTGGATTTCCCGTTTCCTTTGAGCTTGGAATGACGGCGATTGTCATTGCTGTGATTTCTGGGCTGGTGCTGGGCGTAATCGCTGCGCTCCGCCGTAATGGCTTTTTGGACTACGCTGCGATGAGTCTTGCGGTACTTGGCATCTCCATCCCGAATTTTATTCTGGCAACATTGCTTATCCAGCAATTTGCAGTCAATCTCAAACTATTTCCCGCTGCCACATGGACGAGCCCGATCCATATGGTGCTTCCGACCGCAGCGCTTGCTGTAGGGCCAATGGCGATTATTGCCAGGCTGACACGGTCAAGCATGGTCGAAGTCCTGACGCAGGATTACATCCGCACAGCAAAAGCAAAAGGGCTTTCTCCGCTCAAAATTATCGTAAAACACGCACTCAGAAATGCTCTCATGCCCGTCATTACCGTTCTGGGCACACTCGTTGCCAGCATCTTAACAGGAAGCTTTGTCATTGAAAAAATCTTTGCCATTCCGGGAATGGGAAAATATTTTGTGGAAAGCATTAATCAGCGGGACTATCCCGTGATTATGGGAACGACCGTTTTTTACAGCGTTATTCTGATCATCATGCTGTTTTTGGTCGATTTGGCCTACGGTCTCTTAGACCCGCGCATTAAACTGCATAAGAAAGGGTGAAGCGTGTGAATCTCCCTGTACAAACGGATGAGCGCCAGCCAGAGCAGCACATTCAGGTGCCAGATGAATGGTTTGTCTCGAATCAGGAAAAAAATCGAGAAGCCGAATCGGTCAAACGGCCGAGTTTGTCATATACGCAGGATGCCTGGAGGAGGCTGAAGAAAAATAAATTAGCGATGGCTGGACTCTTTATTCTTTTATTTCTTTTTGTCATGGCAGTTATCGGGCCCTTTATATCGCCTCATAGTGTCGTACGCCAATCGCTGACCGAACAAAACCTTCCGCCCTCAGCCGATCATTGGTTCGGCACCGATGAACTCGGCCGGGATGTGTTTACCCGAACATGGTATGGAGCGAGAATTTCGTTATTTGTCGGCGTGATGGCAGCGCTGATTGATTTTGTGATCGGTGTCATTTACGGAGGCGTTGCCGGCTATAAAGGCGGCAGGATTGACAGCATTATGATGCGGATTATCGAAGTGCTGTACGGGCTGCCGTACCTGCTTGTTGTCATTTTGCTAATGGTGCTCATGGGGCCGGGACTGGGCACTATTATAGTGGCGCTGACTGTGACCGGATGGGTCGGCATGGCGAGAATTGTAAGAGGTCAGGTGCTTCAGATTAAAAATTATGAATATGTGCTCGCCTCGAAAACCTTTGGCGCGAAAACATTTCGCATCATACGGAAGAATTTGCTGCCGAATACAATGGGAGCGATCATCGTACAAATGACATTAACCGTACCTGCCGCTATATTCGCAGAATCGTTTTTAAGCTTTCTCGGCCTCGGCATACAGGCCCCGTTTGCAAGCTGGGGTGTGATGGCGAATGACGGCCTGCCTACAATTTTGTCTGGCCATTGGTGGCGCCTGTTTTTTCCGGCCTTCTTCATATCCCTGACGATGTATGCGTTTAATGTGCTGGGGGACGGATTGCAGGATGCGCTCGACCCTAAGCTGAGGAGGTAGCTGTATGGAAAAAGTTCTGTCAGTCAAAAATCTGCACGTGTCTTTTACGACTTACGGCGGGACGGTTCAGGCGGTTCGAGGGGTGAGCTTTGATTTGTACAAAGGAGAAACCTTTGCGATCGTCGGCGAATCCGGCTGCGGCAAAAGCGTTACCTCCCAAAGCATCATGGGCCTGCTTCCGCCTTATTCGGCGAAGGTGACAGACGGCAGCATTCTATTTAAAAACAAAGACCTTTGCCATCTCTCTGACAAAGAAATGAGAAGCATAAGGGGAGCCGACATTTCTATGATTTTTCAAGACCCGATGACGGCGTTAAACCCGACGCTGACTGTCGGCGACCAGCTGGGGGAAGCGCTATTACGCCACAAAAAAATGGGCAAAAAATCGGCGCGAAAAGAGGTGCTTTCCATGCTGTCATTGGTCGGTATTCCAGATCCCGAAGAGCGCCTAAAGCAATATCCCCATCAATTCAGCGGCGGCATGAGACAGCGGATTGTCATTGCGATGGCGCTGATTTGCGAGCCTGACATCTTAATTGCGGATGAACCGACCACCGCCCTGGATGTAACCATTCAGGCCCAGATTTTAGAGCTGTTTAAAGAGATTCAGAGAAAAACGAATGTGTCTGTCATTCTGATTACGCACGATTTAGGGGTCGTTGCCCAGGTAGCTGACAGAGTCGCAGTCATGTATGCCGGGAAAATGGCGGAAATCGGCACAAGAAAAGATATTTTTTATCAGCCGCAGCATCCATATACAAAAGGCCTGCTGGGCTCTGTCCCGCGGCTGGATTTAGATGGAGCTGAGCTGATCCCGATTGACGGAACGCCGCCGGATTTATTTTCGCCTCCGCCGGGCTGCCCGTTTGCCGCCCGCTGTCCGAACAGGATGGTTGTGTGTGACAGGGTATACCCGGGCCAGACGATCAGATCTGACTCGCATACTGTCAACTGCTGGCTGCAGGATCAACGAGCAGAGCATGCGGTGCTGTCAGGAGATGCGAAGGGTTGAACATGAAAAGGGGGAAGAGGATGAAACGAGTGAAAAAGCTATGGGGTATGAGCCTTGCATTAGGACTTTCGTTTGCGCTGATGGGATGCACAGCAAATGAACAGGCCGGAAAAGAAGGCAGTCATGATAAGGCAAAAACCAGCGGAGAAAAGGTTCTTTATTTAAATAACGAGAATGAACCGACTTCTTTTGATCCGCCGATCGGTTTCAACAATGTGTCATGGCAGCCGTTAAATAACATCATGGAGGGGCTGACGCGTCTTGGCAAAGATCATGAGCCCGAGCCGGCAATGGCGGAGAAGTGGTCTGTATCAAAAGATAAAAAAACCTATACATTTACGATTCGAGAAAATGCGAAATGGACAAACGGAGATCCGGTAACAGCCAGAGACTTCGAATATGCGTGGAAGCGGATGCTTGATCCGAAAAAAGGCGCTTCATCGGCATTTCTAGGCTATTTTATTGAAGGCGGCGAAGCGTATAACAGCGGGAAAGGAAAAAAAGATGATGTGAAGGTGACGGCAAAGGATGATCGAACCCTTGAAGTTACGCTGGAAGCACCGCAAAAATATTTTCTCAGCGTCGTCTCCAATCCAGCGTATTTTCCAGTAAACGAAAAGGTCGATAAAGACAATCCCAAGTGGTTCGCTGAGGCGGATACTTTTGTTGGGAACGGTCCGTTTAAGCTGGCGGAATGGAAGCATGATGACAGCATCACTATGGAGAAAAGCGACACGTATTGGGATAAGGATACCGTGAAGCTTGATAAGGTGAAATGGGCGATGGTCAGTGACAGAAATACAGATTATCAGATGTTTCAATCAGGGGAACTTGATACCGCTTATGTCCCTGCAGAGTTAAGCGACCAGCTGATGGATCAGGATAACGTCAATATTGTTGACCAGGCGGGTCTCTATTTCTATCGGTTTAATGTGAACATGGAGCCATTCCAAAATGAAAACATCAGAAAAGCCTTTGCGATGGCTGTGGATCAAGATGAAATTGTAAAGTACGTCACGAAAAATAATGAAAAACCGGCGCGCGCCTTTGTGTCGCCTGGATTTACCCAGCCTGACGGAAAAGATTTCCGGGGGGCGGGCGGAGACCTGATCACGCCTAACGAAAGCAAAGCGAAGCAGCTGCTCGAAAAAGGCATGAAGGAAGAAAACTATAATACGCTTCCTGCGATAACGCTTACTTACAGCACAAAGCCGGAGCATAAAAAGATTGCCGAGGCAATCCAGCAAAAATTGAAAAATACCCTTGGAGTCGATGTGAAGCTGGCCAATATGGAATGGAACGTATTTTTAGAGGATCAAAAAGCATTGAAATTCCAATTCTCTCAAAGCTCATTTTTGCCTGATTATGCGGACCCTATCAGTTTTCTGGAAGCCTTCCAAGCAGGAAATTCGATGAACCGCACAGGATGGGCCAATAAAGAATACGATCAACTGATCCAAAAAGCGAAAAATGAAGCCGATGAAAAAACACGTTTCTCTCTTATGCATCAAGCTGAAAAGCTTCTCATCAATGAAGCGCCGATCATTCCGGTTTATTTTTATAATCAGGTTCACCTGCAAAACGAACAAGTAAAGGGAATTGTCCGTCACCCTGTCGGCTATATCGATTTAAAATGGGCCGATAAAAACTGATGGCGGTGATTGTGGAAATACTGCTTCTTTATGCGAAGGAGCGGTATTTTTTCTCTTTCTTGCACGTATACGTAGGGTGCAGAGCAAATGAAAGGAGTGTTTTCGTTGAATCACAAGCCGAAAGCGCTGAAAAAGGGTGATACAGTCGGAGTGATCGCGCCCGCAAGTCCGCCGGATCCAAAAAAGCTTGACACCGCGCTTTTATTTTTAGAAGAGCTCGGTCTTCAGGTGAAGTTGGGCAAGGCACTGAAAAACCAGCACGGTTATTTAGCGGGACAGGATGATGAGCGGCTGGCGGATCTCCATGAGATGTTCAGAGACGAGGAGGTAAAAGCAGTGCTTTGCGCATGCGGGGGGTTTGGGACAGGACGTATCGCCGCGGGCATTGATTTCAGCTTGATCAGCAAACACCCTAAAATCTTTTGGGGATACAGCGATATTACGTTTTTACATACTGCCATTCATCAAAACACAGGTCTTGTCACTTTCCACGGCCCGATGCTTAGCTCGGATATTGGCCTTGACGACGTTCACCCGCTGACAAAAGCGTCGTATAAGCAGCTCTTCCAGGAGACGGAATGTACCTATACTGAAGAGCTTTCTCCTCTGACCGTGCTTGTTCCCGGTAAAGCGGAAGGTGAGCTTGTCGGGGGAAATCTGTCTTTGCTGACGTCTACACTGGGCACGCCATTTGAAATTGATACGAGAGGAAAGCTTCTGTTTATTGAAGATATTGACGAGGAGCCTTACCAAATCGACCGGATGCTAAATCAGCTTAAAATGGCGGGGAAGCTGACGGACGCGGCAGGAATTCTAGTTTGTGATTTTCACAATTGTGTCCCGGTGAAGAGAGAGAAGTCTCTCTCGCTTGAGCAGGTGCTGGAAGACTATATTATAACATCCGGCAAACCTGCTCTGAGAGGATTTAAAATCGGCCACTGCTCCCCAAGTATTGCCGTTCCGGTCGGTGCGAAAGCTGCTATGAATACAGCAGAAAAAACAGTTGTAATAGAGGCGGGTGTTTCAGAAGGGGCGCTGAAGACATGAAAATCATTCGAATCGAAACAAGCCGAATCGCCGTCCCGCTGACAAAGCCGTTTAAAACCGCGCTTCGCACTGTGTATACGGCTGAATCAGTCATTGTCAGGATCACTTATGACAGCGGCGCAATCGGATGGGGAGAAGCGCCGCCGACGGTCGTGATTACAGGTGACAGCATGGACAGCATTGAAAGTGCCATTCACCATGTGTTGAAGCCAGCATTGCTTGGAAAAAGCCTGTCGGGCTGTGAGGCTATTCTGCACGACATCCAGCATCTTCTTACAGGAAATATGAGCGCGAAGGCTGCTGTGGAAATGGCGTTATACGACGGCTGGGCGCAGATGTGCGGACTGCCGCTTTATCAATTGCTTGGCGGATACCGAGATGTGCTGGAAACAGATTATACTGTCAGTGTCAACTCACCTGAAGAGATGGCAGCGGATGCTGAGAATTATCTCAAACAAGGCTTTCAAACGCTGAAAATAAAGGTCGGAAAAGATGATATCGCAACAGATATCGCACGTATCCAGGAAATCAGAAAACGTGTCGGATCAGCCGTGAAACTGCGTTTAGACGCTAATCAGGGATGGACGCCGAAGGAGGCTGTAACTGCGATTCGAAAAATGGAGGATGCGGGTTTAGGCATTGAGCTTGTCGAGCAGCCTGTTCATAAAGATGATCTCACAGGGCTTAAAAAGGTGACAGATGAGACAGATACGCCAATTATGGCTGATGAAAGTGTTTTTACACCGCGGCAGGCATTCGAAGTTCTGCAAACCCGAAGCGCAGACTTGATCAATATTAAATTGATGAAAGCGGGCGGCATCAGCGGAGCAGAGAAAATCAATGCCATAGCGGAGGCCTGCGGGGTGGAGTGCATGGTCGGCAGCATGATTGAAACAAAGTTGGGCATTACGGCCGCGGCGCATTTTGCGGCAAGCAAAAGAAACATCACACGCTTTGATTTTGACGCGCCGCTGATGCTGAAAACAGATGTCATCAAAGGCGGTATAACATACAGCGGCAGCACGATTTCGATGTCTGGCAGACCGGGTCTCGGAATCACCGGGGCTGCGCTTTTGAAAGGGGAAAAAGAGCAATGATGCACACCGTCATATCAGCAGTGGCCAACATCTGGACAGCGCCTGATTCACCGCGTCTGTCTGATCAATTCATGCTTCAACCGACTGTAAGGATCAGAGACTGGCTGGAGCGCATGACGTATGATGAACGGCTTGGATTATGTACAGACAATGTAATCCAAACTCAGGTTCTCTTTGGCGAAAAGGTACTTGTGACAGCGGAACAGGGGGAATGGGTTTCTGTGATCGTGCCTAGCCAGCCATCCCGAAAGGATCCGCGCGGATACCCGGGCTGGATGAAAAAGAACCAGCTGGAAAAATCTACGCCCTTCCATTCACAACACGATGTGATGATCAGCAAACCTGCTGCCTTTTTGTACAAAAGCAATGGAGAAAAGGAGATCGAATTGAGCTTTTTGACAGTTCTCCCCCTCATTGCAGAAGAAAACGGATATTTTAAGGTTTCGACCGTTTTTGGGGAAAGGTTTGTGAAGCAAAGTGATGCAGTGCCTGTCAGTGAACAGAAAGGGACTGCTGAAGACATCATTGAAACGGGTGCGTTTTTTCTTGGACTTCCCTACCTGTGGGGAGGGATCAGTGGATTTGGGTTTGATTGCTCCGGATTTATGTACAGTATATTTAAAGCGAATGGATATAGCATCCCCCGTGATGCGGGAGATCAGGCTAAGGCGGGGGAAGATGTCCCGCTTGATGATATGAAAGCTGGTGACCTGCTGTTTTTTGCTTATGAGGAAGGAAAAGGAGGGATTCATCACGTCGGTCTCTCTATTGGCGGAGGGAAAATGCTTCATTCTCCAAAGACGGGAAAATCAATCGAAATCCTTACATTAAAAGAGACAATCTATGAAAAAGAACTTTGTGCGGTGCGCCGCTGTTTTTCAGAATAAGGAGGGAGACAAATGACGCCACTGCCTTTGTTAGAGGTCAGCAAGCTAAAAATGCATTTTGACGCAGGGAAAAAACGGACAGTCAAAGCAGTCGACGGGGTTACCTTTCAGATTCGTGAAGGAGAAACGTTCGGGCTAGTCGGGGAATCTGGGTGCGGGAAATCAACCTTGGGGAGAGTGCTGATGCGCCTCTATCAGCCAACAGAAGGAAGTGTGATATACCGCAGCACAAATCTTCATGCCCTAAGTGAAAAAGAGCAGTTTGCCTTCAACCGCAAACTGCAGATGATTTTTCAGGATCCTTATGCTTCATTGAACCCGCGCATGACCGTTCGAGAAATTATTTTGGAGCCGATGGAGATTCACAATCTCTACAATACCCATAAAGCGCGGCTTCTCGTCGTGGACGAGCTTCTTGAGGCAGTTGGGCTTCACCCCGATTTTGGCAGCCGTTATCCGCATGAATTCAGCGGCGGGCAAAGGCAGAGAATCGGGATTGCAAGAGCACTGTCGCTGAATCCTGAATTTATCGTGGCGGACGAACCGATTTCTGCTCTTGATGTCTCGGTTCAAGCGCAGGTGGTCAATCTGCTGAAGCGGCTTCAAAAAGAAAAAGGGCTTACATTTTTATTTATTGCCCACGATCTTTCGATGGTGAAGCATATCAGTGACAGGATCGGTGTCATGTACTTAGGGCACATGATGGAAATTACAGAGAGCGGCACTTTGTATCGTGAACCGCTTCATCCTTATACAAAGGCGCTTTTATCCTCAATTCCGATCCCGGATCCCGAATTGGAGGACAAGCGTGAGCGTATTCTCTTGAAAGGGGAGCTGCCGAGCCCAGTCAATCCGCCGAGCGGCTGCGTGTTTCGGACCCGTTGTCCGGAGGCGATGCCTGAATGCGGGGAATCCCGTCCTCAGCTTCAAGAAATCGAACCCGGCCGCTTTGTCGCTTGCCATTTATATCGAAATGCTGAAACGAAAGAAAAAGTGAGATAAACAAAAAGAGTGGCTTCTTTTTACTAGAGCCACTCCATTTGTTTATACTTGATGTAAAAACTTTACGCAAACCGGGTAAGGGACAGAAACAGTTGACGGGAGCAGTGTCAATCGGCCTGTTTCTTTGTCTCTTTCAAACAGGACAAGGTTGCCTGTTTCTTCATTTGAGGCAACGAGGAACCCTTCCGTTGGATCAAGTACAAAGTCACGAGGCCAGTTTCCTTCTGTCGAAACTCTTTCTATGAAAGCCAGCTCTCCTGAATATTGATTCACTTCAAATACGGCGATACTGTCGTGGCCGCGGTTTGCGACGTAAACAAAGCGTCCGTCCTGTGTGACATGAATTGCACTTCCCTGGCTGTTGTTATCCGTAAAATCATCAGGGATGGCAGAAACGACCTGGATTTCTCTAAATTCACCGGCTGTCGGATTGTATTCAAGCGCAATCACTTCATTGCTTAATTCTGTCATGACATAAGCGTATTTTTCTTTCGGATGAAAAGCGATATGGCGTGGTCCTGTACCGGGAGCGAAGGAATGGCTTCCGGATTCAGCCAATACGCCGTCTTTCAGCTTATAGGTGTACAGCTTATCTGTACCTAAATCAACCGCTACGACATAATTGTGTTCAGGTGTGAACCCTGCGTAGTGTGTATGCGGTTTTTCTTGTCTTTCGTGCGGACCTTTTCCTGTGTGAGCGACTTCAGAAGCAGGTGATTGCAAGCTGCCGTCTTCCTGAACCGGAAAAGCGTGTACCTTCCCGCTGTGATAATTGGCAGTCAGTACGAATTGATTTTGATCATCAACGCTTACGTGGCATGGAGAAGGGCCATCAATTAACTGATGATTCAGAAATGTCAATTCGCCGCTGTTTTTATTGATTTGATAGGCAGCAACTCCGCCTTGGCTGTCTGCTTTTTCGATGGAATAAAGGATGGTGTTGTTTTTATTCGGCGTCACATATGTCGGGTTGCCAAGCTTAGCGGCAAGTTTTGGCTCGCTGAGTGCTTTTTTCTCAGTATCAAGCTCAAATGAATAAATTCCTTCGCTTCCGCCTTTTGTATATGTTCCGACATATCCTATGTATTTTGCCATGCGATTTCCCCCTTAAAAATGATGTCACCTCTATATTAACGTATCTTGATAAAATAAGCTGTTCAAAACATGAAAAAGGGGAAGATTCTTCATTCACCGCGAATCAGCGGCATTGTACAGCACCTGAAGGAGCCGCCTGATTTGATAATTTCTGACAGGTCGATTTCGATAATGTGATAGCCTCTTTTCGATAGCTCTTGATTGACATGGCGGTTGCCAGGGAGGCTGATGATCGTTTTTCTCCCGATTGAAAGGACGTTGGTGCCAAGCGTAAATTGTTCGTCCTCAGGCACCTCAATAAGATCATAACGTTTTGCCAGCATATCAGCTGCCTCTGGCTCAAGGGCTTGAGGATAAATTAACGCTTCGCTTTCAGATACAATGTTAAAAACACAGTCCAAATGCAAAAATTTTTCATGCAGCTTCACTGGAACGATTGTATACTCAGGAAGTGCCTCTTCCAGCTGGCCGATGGCTGAAATGTCGGTGCGCTGGCTGATTCCGACATATACGATATCATCATCGATAATGACATCTCCGCCTTCAATGCTTGTATCAAGCATACGGGTGTAAGAGATGCCTTGGCTGTGAAAAAAATCTTTTATAACGGCTTCTTCTCCTTGGCGAATCGGTTCAGTCATACTCGACAGAAAGGCTTTTTCTCCGATAACAAACCCTATATCCCTAGTAAAAACCTGTTCAGGGAGTCCGTCGCGAACGGGCAAAAGGATGACCTCAACGTTGTGTGACCTAAGTGCCTCCACTAAGCGGCTGTGCTGATCGTTGGCGGTTTTCACATGAATATTGTCATCTTCAAAATGTTTTTGTGTTTCGTTTATGACATCTTTTATGGTCATGTGCTCAGGTCTGCATAAAATCACTTTCTGAAGTGTGCCGTATTCCGTTCGGCATACCGTTTTGTGCTGAGATTTCGGGATGGATACGTCCATTTGTTTTTCCTCCTAAAGTGTGAAGAATACATTTATTATTCCCTCATCATGAAAATCATTAAACCATTTTAAATTTTAGACAAATGGAAGAGAATATTGTTTAATAGGAGAATATAAGTGCATTTAGCTAAAAGATCAGACATCAAAGGGGAGAAAGGTATGGAAACACCGGAAACAAGATTTTGTAAAGAGTCAAAGGTTGTAAAAACCAGCAGGGTGTTCCCGCTTGATACGAACAACCATAATACGCTGTTTGGCGGAAAATTAATGAGCTACATCGACGATATTGCCTCTATTTCGGCAGCGCGCCATTGCAGACGTGAAACCGTAACAGCTTCAATGGATTCTGTAGATTTTTTAAAACCGATCGGGCAAAAGGATTCTGTCTGCCTAGAGTCATATGTGACATGGGTCGGCACATCTTCCATGGAAGTATTTGTGAAAGTTATTAAGGAGCATTTGATGACTGGCGAACGGGAACTCGCTGCCACGTCCTTTTTGACATTTGTGGCATTAGATTCGAATGGCAAGCCGGTGCCTGTACCGAGAGTTGTACCGGAAACAGAAGAAGAAATCATGCTGCATAATACAGCTGTACAGCGCGCTAATGAACGAAAGAACCGCAAGAAACACAGCCAGGCGCTTGCAAATGCGCTCGGAACTGATAAGCCTTGGTGAACGTTAAACCCAAAACATAAGTTGTTTTGGGTTTTTTTGTACTTTTCAATGGTGATTATTACAATGGCTAGTCTATTTTTGCTAGGGGATTCTATAAAAAAGCAACAAATGTCACGTTAAATTGATAATTTTGTGACAACTTTATTAAAGATTCATTTTAAATATATCTTTTATTCGTAAGATCATGTATTTTAAAGATATATTATAAATACATCTTTTCGAAAGGATTGTTTATACAATGTTAGATAACAAAACAATCGAAATTATTAAAAGCACTGTACCCGTACTGCAACAGCATGGAGAAACAATCACTGGCCGTTTTTACGATCGGATGTTTCAAGACCATCCAGAGCTTTTGAACATTTTTAACCAGACAAACCAAAAGAAAAAAACACAGCGAACTGCATTGGCAAATGCCGTTATTGCAGCAGCGGCAAATATTGATCAGTTAGGAAATATTATTCCGGTTGTCAAACAAATCGGCCACAAGCACCGCAGTATTGGAATTAAGCCTGAACACTACCCGATCGTCGGTAAATATTTGCTGATTGCCATTAAAGATGTATTGGGAGATGCTGCAACCCCTGACATTATGCAGGCATGGGAGAAAGCGTACGGAGTAATTGCTGACGCGTTCATCGGAATTGAAAAAGAAATGTATGAACAGGCGGAAGAGCAAGCAGGCGGCTGGAAAGAGTATAAGCCCTTCGTCATCGCGAAAAAAGAGCGGGAAAGCAAAGAAATTACGTCCTTCTATTTGAAAGCAGAAGACGGCAAGCCGTTACCTGAATTCCAAGCGGGGCAGTACATCAGCCTAAAAGTTCGGATTCCTGATTCCGAATATACGCATATCCGCCAGTACAGCCTGTCTGATATGCCGGGAAAAGACTATTATCGAATTTCAGTAAAAAAAGATGGTGTCGTGTCTTCCTATCTACATGATGGGCTTCAGGAGGGAGATTCAATAGAGATCAGCGCGCCGGCAGGGGACTTTGTTTTAGATCCTGCATCACAAAAAGATCTCGTTTTGATCAGTGCCGGAGTTGGCATTACACCAATGATCAGCATGTTGAAAACATCTGTTTCTAAACAACCTGAACGGCAAATTCTGTTCATTCATGCGGCGAAAAACAGTGAATATCACGCATTGCGCCATGAGGTAGAAGAAGCCGCAAAACATTCTGCTGTTAAAACAGCATTTGTGTATCGCGAGCCGACAGAGGAAGACCGTGCAGGTGATCTTCAATTTCATGAAGGACAGATTGATCAGCAATTCCTCAAAGAACTGATTGCCAACACAGATGCGGATTACTATATTTGCGGTTCATCGTCGTTTATTACGGCAATGCATAAGCTTGTATCAGAGCTCGGATCAGCGCCGGAGTCTATCCATTACGAGCTATTCGGCCCGCAATTAAGTTTGGCACAGTCCGTTTAAACACAAACATGAAACTCTTCTCCTTTCAGAGAAGAGTTTTTTACTGAGAGAGAAGAAGGCGGAACAGCACCGGTTTCTACATCCGGACAATCACTGACCCGCCGCCGCCGTTTGTGCATACACGGTTTTGCTGTTCTTGCATTGTTCTCAGCAATTCATTGTTTACCTCAATCGCTCTGATTAGTTGCTCCATCCTTAGCTCTAAACCGACCAGCCTGTCAAGTGTTTGCTGCTGCTGATAGCCCGCGGGCTGGGGAGCCGATAGCAGATCGTAGGGCCAATGGGAATTCGTCTTCTGATTTTTCATATTGCGCCTCCAATCGGTGTCACTTTCTATTATGTTATGTGCAGGTGATGTGCACGTTCGCCTATTTAGACACAGGACAAAAGGGTTTATGCATAGAGGGTCTGCCTCGGGGCACAATAGGCTCAATATGACCAGCAGATGGAGGTAAAGACCGGTGTTATGGATGGTATGGGTATTTTTACTGAAGCCAGTTATCGTATTTTCGATTGCATATATTTTGTTTCGGCTTGCCGGTAAAAAAGCTGTGTCACAAATGAACAATTTTGATCTGCTTTTGACCTTCGCAATCGGAACCATCATCAGTGAGCCGATCCTTACATCCAAGTTGCCGATGTCAATTTATTATGCGGGCGCTTTTTTGGTGCTTTATCTCATAATGAGCAAGCTCTCTTTATCTAATAAATGGCGATGGCTCCTGGTCGTGAGTCCAACTGTCTTAATCCGAAACGGGGATATTGATGAACGTGGCCTTCGTAAAGAAAGGCTGACTGTTAATGAACTGCTCGGAAAGCTGAGGGAAAAGGGCTATGCCGATCCGGCTGACATTGATCTTGCTATCATTGAAGAAACGGGGGAAGTAAGCGTCATCCCAAAAGAGGAAGCGAGAGCGGTGCAGGTGCGGGATTTGAATATGGAAGCTGAGCGGAATTTTATCCCGATTCCGCTCATACTGGACGGCGAAATCCTTGATCATAATTTGAAATATCTCCAAAAAAACCGATCCTGGCTGTTTGAGAAGCTCGAGGAAAAAGGGTACAACCCGAAACTGCTGTCTTCGATTACCCTCGGCACGATGAATGCGCGCGGCGATATATCCCTTGATTTAAATACCTCCAATGAACCGCGGCATGATCCTTATTTATATAAACCGGGAAATAACAATTAAGATGGCTCTCTATTGTAATGAGAGCTTTTTTCTTTTTTAAAGGGAATTTTTGTTTGGTGTCAAATGTACCTAGTTAGGAGGGGAACTGAACATGAAGGACTTATCCATAAGAAACGATATGGCACCAACGGTCAGTCTGCTGTATTCCGCAGTGGAAGAAAACAGTCTCCGTCTGGCTTCTATCGGACACATGACACACAGTGAACTTTACTATAAGGGGCGCTGCCAAACAAAAAACAGCACGGCTCAGCTTTTGCACCATATCGGAAATGTTGATATCAGATGGGTCTGGCGGATCAAGGGAGATCGAATACCGGATCATATTGAACAGGCATACGGCCCGATGACAGATCAAAACGGACAGCTGCCTGAATCGAAGAATCAACCCGGATTAGATGAACTTCTGAAAAGACATCAGCATGTGGTTAACGAGCTGAAATCGGTATGCTTCACTTTAACTGAAGATGATTTACATCAGCCGCTTTCTTTCGAAGGTGACACCGCGACCGTACGGTGGGGGATTTGGCATATGGCAGATCATAGCCGCTATCATCAAGCACATATTGAAGCTCTCAAAAAAGAATGGAAGCAGGATGTGGCGAAATATGAACGCTAAAACGAAGCTTGTGACCGATCGAATTCGTTTGCGCTGTATGGAAGATCGGGATCAAACCACTTTGTTTCGGCTGCTTTTTAATGATCCTGACGTCATGAAATATTATTCCGGTTTAAAAGATAAGAGGCAAACCCGCGAGTGGATCAATTGGAACAAACGAAATGAAAAAGGGTACGGCGTTAGTCTGTGGGTCGCCGAAGATAAGCGGACGGGGGATTTTTTGGGACAATGCGGCATCGTACCCCAGCAGATCGAAAATCAAACAGTAATGGAAATTGGCTATATGTTTGCCCGCCGCCACTGGGGGAACGGCTATGCGCAAGAAGCGGCTCGGGCCTGTCTGGACTATGGCTTTAACGAGCGGCAGTTCGGCAAAATCGCGGCTTTGATTGATCCGGGTAACAAAGCGTCCATACGGGTAGCGGAGAAAATCGGCATGCATTACAGCAAAACGATCAGAAAATGGAATAAACCGATCGCTGTTTATGAAAGAAAATCTTACAATTGAAAGATAAAGCTGAGTTTAGTATCATGATATCATGTAAAGTTTTCTAGGGTTCCGCATGTCAATTGACATGGACTGGTCCGAGAGAAAACACATACGCGTAAATAGAAGCGCGTATGCACACGGAGGGAAAAAAGCCCGGGAGAGTCAATCTCATGTGAGACGACTGTCCGGGGTTTTTTTGTTTTCGGAGAATCTTAATAGATAGAAAGGAATGAATCAAAATGAAATGGGGATTGGTCGTGCTTGCCGCTGTTTTCGAGGTTGTTTGGGTGATAGGCTTAAAGCACGCTGACTCAGCCTTAACATGGAGCGGCACTGCCATCGGCATCATATTCAGCTTTTATCTTCTAATAAAAGCAACTCACAGTCTGCCTGTTGGTACCGTGTATGCCGTCTTTACCGGGCTCGGCACAGCGGGAACGGTACTTAGTGAAATCGTTCTGTTTCATGAACCGGTTGGATGGCCGAAGCTATTGTTAATTGGCGTGCTCTTAATCGGTGTCATCGGATTGAAGCTTGTGACACAGGATGAGACAGAGGAAAAAGGAGGCGGGGCATAATGCTGCACTGGATCAGTTTACTGTGCGCGGGCTGTTTAGAAATGGCCGGTGTGGCCCTTATGAATCAATATGCGAAAGAAAAAAGCGTGAAATGGGTGCTGTTAATCATTGTTGGTTTTGCTGCTTCATTTTCCTTGCTGTCGTACGCAATGGAAACCATTCCGATGGGGACGGCTTACGCGGTCTGGACAGGGATTGGCACCGCCGGCGGGGCGCTTGTCGGCATCCTCTTTTACAAGGAGCAGAAAGACGCCAAACGGATCTTCTTTATCGCGTTGATTTTATGCTCAGCAGTAGGTTTAAAAATTTTGTCATAAATTGATTTTTATCAAATCTTCAGTATAATGGATAAATAGTTTAGACTTACAAAGATAAGAGGGATTATTCATGAAATCATATATGACTCAGCGGTTGGACGATTACCGTGACGGAAATGAGGATAAAGGGCGTCTCTTGGTCAGCTGCCCCGATCAGCCGGGTATCGTCTCCGCGGTTTCCGCGTTTTTATTTGAACACGGAGCCAATATTATAGAATCAAATCAATATACGACAGACCCTGAAGGCGGGCGGTTCTTCCTGAGAATCGAATTCGACTGTGCGGGCATTCGTGAGAAAAAAGAATCCCTTCAAGCGGCGTTTGCCTCTGTTGCGGAAAAATTCGACATGACATGGAGCTTAACATTGGCAAGCGAGCTGAAGCGCGTCGCCATTTTTGTCTCAAAGGAGCTTCACTGCCTGCATGAGCTGATTTGGGAATGGCAAACCGGCAACCTTATGGCGGAGATCGCTGTTGTCATCAGTAACCATGAGGAAGCGAGAGAGCTGGTTGAGCGCTTGAACATTCCATTCCACTATATGAAAGCGAACAAAGACATCAGAGCGGAAGTCGAAAAGAAGCAGCTTGAACTGCTGGAGCAGTACGATATTGATGTGATCGTGCTCGCACGCTATATGCAGATTCTAACTCCTGATTTTGTTTCGGCTCATCCGAATCGCATCATCAATATCCACCATTCATTCCTGCCTGCTTTTATCGGTGCGAATCCGTACAAACGGGCCTACGAGCGCGGCGTGAAACTGATCGGTGCGACATCTCACTATGTGACAAACGATCTTGATGAAGGGCCGATCATTGAACAGGATATTGAGCGCGTGGACCACCGCGATAATACGGAAGCGTTGAAAAACATCGGAAGAACAATTGAGCGCAGCGTGCTTGCCCGTGCTGTGAAATGGCATTTGGAAGACCGCGTCATCGTTCATGAAAATAAAACAATCGTCTTTAACTAGACCGAAAGATGCC